>Ga0316217_10006257_pt1 | contig 11859 bp, 7 predicted proteins | sample 1anoAmetaG_FD_203633 | JGI IMG/M metagenome (GOLD analysis project Ga0316217, IMG submission 203633) | Freshwater microbial communities from Trout Bog Lake, Wisconsin, USA - 1anoA | ecosystem: Environmental > Aquatic > Freshwater > Lake > Hypolimnion/Profundal zone | place: USA: Wisconsin... | reverse complement strand
AGAAAGTTAGAATTTGGAAAGGCGGTATAGGCGATGAAGGCGTGAGATTCATATCTAAATTTCTTAGTATCAAGTATTCTTTGGAGTTAATCGATTTGCTTGATAACGGAATTACTCCCTTAGGATGTGAATTCATAGGTAGAGCTATGGCCTCTCCACTCTGTAATGTGAAACATCTAAAACTGGATGACAATTTGATTCAAAGCCAAGGCCTCAAACATTTAGTTCTAGGTTTGAGGCAAAACAATGCGATTGACAAACTATCTCTGAAATACTGTGGGATTGATGCAGAAGGAGCAAGGTATATCCAAGAAATTTTGGCGAATATCCACACTAAATTGCGGTCTCTGAAACTTCAAGGTACCTCAGTGCTTATTTAGGAAACCACTTCGGAAACGAGGCAATTTACCAAATCCTTAGAGCTGTAGAAAACTGCGAGTCATTGTAGAAAATTAATTTAGCCGATACAGGAATGCAACTTTTAGATTACAAACCTGAAAGATAGTCTCTAGTGTAGTCAATAGCTGACTAGCTTCATCTCATCATGAAGAAAAATGACAAAATCCTGAAATATGATATCCGCTTTAACCCTATGCATAACTAGATTGCCTAGCTGCTGCTGAAAGCTATTGAAGGAAATCAAGCAATCAAGAAGATGGAATTCGCAAACAATGTGAGTTATGACCTAAGAGACGCTTTGGATACTGTTCTGCGCAAGAGAAATAAGACAAAGACTAAGAAAACCAAGAAACAGAAGAAATGATTCCTTTAAACGTCAAACATTAAGATTTCACTTCTAGTGTCAATTTATTATGATATATTGTAATTAAACATTCATGAATCTGCTTTGGTTTACACAAATTATGAGTCAGTGGATGTCTGCCACTTTTTTCATTTTGATTATCTATCGATCAAATATGCTTAAGAAGCCAGTGTTGTCAAGAAAAAACTATTTTGAATCATAAATTCTCGATTGAGGCAACTTTTCTGCTGATTTTCAACTTTGGGATAATTTCAAATTTTTAATTTAAACATCCTCTTCTACTAGAATCGAAGAACAGTAAAAGACGCCAATAATCTGAGCTCTAGTTTTTTAGAGATCAGGAATGACAGTGAACAAAAAGAAAATCGATATGCTGAATAGAGTGAAATCAAGAATGCATATAGATGTTTTAAAAATTGTATTGAAGTAAAATCAGAAATTATATCCATGTTAAGGATCTCTTAGTAGTTTCTTATTCATTTAGAAACTATTAGTCAAACATTGTTGAAACTCTATTTTTCTATACTTCCAGAAAAACCAACTTCCCTAAAATAAGTTCTGAAGCATTCTTGAATTATTAGTTGCATACCAATTTATAAAATAGGCACAGAAAATACGTGCAAGTGACTCTTTGCAAAATTTAAAGCCATTAACGTATTTTTCCTTTATATTAATTAAGCCAGGAGCTCAGAAAAAATGCAAAATAAAATTAATTCGAAAGCGAACAGAGGCAGCAAATTTATTCAAGAGCTGATCAAAGCATAAGAAAAAGACCTTTAATGCAAATCAGCAGCCTTTTCAGAGACGGCACGTTCTTTAAACTCACTTTCAAGTCATTAGATTTAAGAAAAAGATAGCTAGAGGGAGAAGGTAGTTGTCTGCAGGAAAAAGGAAAAGAACTTTTTCAACAAAGTCTACCAGCTTACGCCGAACCTCCAAGACCGGCATATTTTTAAGCTATTTGGAGTAAGTTGTTTGGTATTTAGTATAAAGGGATAAACTAAAAGGCTTTTTAGAACCCAGATTTCGAAGAGTCAGTGTTTTACTCTCATTTTGAGTCTAGAGTTGTTGAGAGGGTGCAGATGTACTAGCATGCATTGGTCATTTAAATGTCAGAGCCAAGCATCCCGATAAATCAACCAAGTGTGTAAAAATCATTCCATTAAGAGAGTACATGATTGAAAAATACAAATCAAAGGGGGATGCCAAATTCTACTAGCTGGCTGTTCTGATCGAAGATCTAAATAGAATTTTCAAAACTTCCCAATTCAGCTCTCACCCTGAATAAAAGCCTTAGTCAGTTAAAAAGTGGCTTGATCATCTAGGCAACGATATGTTTATTTGCACCCTGGGAAGCAAAAAAGTCGCCATTTCCAAAGCTCTACTCACATATCTTGACTACGACATCAACTAGTTCGCCATTTAAGCCATCAAATATAGGGCAATTGTCTATTAGTACCAAGCCATTTACCTAGACTCTTCGCCTCAACCAATTATGCTTTGCTTATCAAGCATCTCCTCAAATGCATCATACATATTGCTTAATTGAATATTGAGAAGATATCAGACGAATAATTCAAAAGGCTCACCACCTACCACTTTAATGACTTTGCCTACTCCAAAAACAAGGTAACTCTAGACATATTTAGGCGAAGTCTTTCTGTAGTATGTCCCTTTTTATGTTGAATCCCACCTACTTATGCCATAAAATCAACTTTGTCTACTACAAATCCGATGAAACCAACATAAAGGCAATCAATAGAAGTGAGGTAATGTTAGCAATCCAGGAAGAAAAAGAGAGAGTGAACTTTGCAGAGTACAACACTATAAACAAGTTGATGAAGTGTCCTAAAAATCTGCTGCAATAAAACCAGAAAAAGATTGCGGGATACAAAGTTATAGACTAGCAAAAATAAAACCTTTCTTGATAACAAACAATCAATATATAATAGTAATTCTCATGAAAGCATAATTATTTTGCAATCTAACATACGTTTGCTTATGCCATCAAAAGAATTGAGTAGTTTATACTGAAGTAACATGAGCCAAAAATGTAAAAATAGCTATTAAACATCAGTTTCAGTTGTACAAATCTTCCTCCTCTTCTGCGTTTGCTGTTTTTGGGCTGTTTCCTTGCAACAAGGCTATGCTTTTCAACTTTTCTTTCGCAATTATCAGTTATTATTAAATGTAAGCCCACTAAGGCCTTAGGTTTTAGTCTTACTCATTTGCTTGGATTGGTTCGTTGGTATCTTATATTTTTATTTGGTATGAACCGAAATCCGAACTTAAGACAACTCCTGATTTCCACTTGTTTTCGAAATTAGCGCTAAATTAAGGCAAAATTACTAGTATCTTATCTTTTCCCCACTTTTAAGCTCCTGCTGGAACTCTTTATTCCAGCTCGGAGGCGTCTTTTAAGATTACTCTCTGATGATTATCTGTGAGAACTTTATAATTAGTCTCTATGAGCAAGACTAGTAAAGTTTGGGGTCAGCAGAGACCAAAATGCCATTTATTCTATTGGCCATTCTTTGGTTATGAATATTTTTCTAAATTAAGTGATAAGTACATGTTTCTTCACGAGATCCAAAGAAGGTGCTTTGTGCTTTTAGATCCACTAAATAATTTTTTATAGTAGTTGGCAGTTTTTGGTCAAGGCTTTCTCGAAAACATGACTAAAAGTCATTATCTACTTTAAAATGATGTTACTCTTTAAATCCATTGGAGAAGAAGGTTAACCTACAGAAAATATTTCTCATTGGTATCTATAACTGATTAAAATAAAGCCACTATGTTTTAAATCAAGCCCTGGTTTTCTTTTTCATCACAAATTAGAAACTGCAGAAGCAACATAAAAGGTCTATACTTCAAAGATTCATAGTCCTTAAGCCCTTTTTCAATCGAAAACAAAGAAATCTAAATAAGCTATAAGTTCTTTAAGGCTTGGTAAAGATAGTAGATTGCCTTAGAGTTTGTCGCTTCAAAAATTACTTTGCAAAAAGTACCTTATTTCAGGAATTTCATCAGCATGGCAGTGAAGATTTACAGTTATGTGTAGTTGTGATTAGCTTTAAAGTACTAGCTTATTTAGCTAAAAAACTTCCAGCTCTCATAGACCTAGCTGCCAATAGACTTACGCCCTTATTTATTAACCTTTCCTTAAATTTTGTATTTGTTTGGTCTTCTTTCAGAAATGGAAAGAGCTTTTTATTTTTCGGCTTTTGCAAATGGTAGTCCTAGTAAGTTATTCAGGACGTATTAGGTTAATCTAGACTAAATAATGGTATTTATGAAGTTTAACTGTTTTTATTTACATACTTTTACTATGTTCCTAAGAAATCTGTTTAGTTCATTGATGTTTCCATGTAGAACAGTTAAAGCTGCAATTGAATGTATTATTTCTTTGAGGGTCTATAAGCTTTGGATGTTTTCAAGCTCAATGATAAAAGCTGTCCTGATGAGATACTCCACTATTTTGCACTTTCTCCTATTAAAGCAATAAACAAAGATTTAGGAAAGCATTTGAGTAGATTTCAAAACCTAAAGTAACATTTGTCTTGCAAAAGCTGAGTTCCAGAGTAGATTCTTGATTTTGTTACCAAATTTTATCACATGCTTTGGATTGTCCTCTCTAATACAAATTGTCAGATAGTAGTTGATCAGAAATTAGTAGAATTGATGTTTTTCTTACTCCTTGGCCTCAATTTTATCGAATCCCTCCTAAAGCTTTTAGACAAATTAACGATATTAGCCTGAAAAGAAGAGTTTGTATCTTTGAATAACTTTGTTTTATTTATCAATGTCCATGATAATCTTTTTGTTCTATTAGTCTGCCTTTTATTCTTATGAGATGGTTGTGTGTTTTACTTCATTTTATTTCTTTTCTGTGTTGCCTAATTTTTAGTAAAACAAAAGATAAGCATTTTTTATCTTTTATTCGTTGTTTTTGCTGCCGAAAGCAACTTCGGGTAAATCCTTTACATCGAAATCATCAACTTTGCTATCATTGAATTCAAGCCAAGATCCTTGTTAGTCTTTTATAAGAGAATAATAGTGTCCATTTTCTGCAGAACCAGAGTGAACTACAACTCCACTTAGCTTATATTTGAAATCTGAAGATGATTGCTAGCTCAGTGGGTTGGTTATATCATTGTTTTCAGAGGCTAAAGACTAGCCTTTTTTACTTTTTTACCCAAGGATGAACTGTTGGCTATACTTACTCAAATCTAACTCTTGACTAAACTCGCAATAATCATTGACTTTTATCTTCGCGTCGATTTCGTAATTGTATTAGAAGCGTTTCAAAGCAATGATTAAATATTGTGGTGAAGACTTGATTGTTTGAACTTTTTATGCTCTAACTTTTTTGTCACATCGTTAGCAATAGTACTTATTTTATCCATCTAAGATTTCAGGTCTTACTAGAGCCTACAAACTTTATAGAAGGCTATTTTTTACCTAAAGACTAACAGTCATGAATTGTTACTCCCTTTCAGAAGTATGCACACACTCTGTAGAGATAATTTGATGTGAATAAGCTCCCCCAAACATAGATTTCACAAAGTCCACATGCTTTAGTTTATGCAAAGATTGCTCAAAACGATCAAAGAAGATGTTGCTGAATTAGTCTATATCCATTTGGACAAAAACCTTTATCATAGGCTTATTATCGTAACCTTTTATAGTTTTACTAAAAGGCACAGAATCTAACGCTTACTCTTCACTATAGATTAGTTCTAGGAACAGTTTCTTTAACTATCTTATAAGCTATGATTCTCCTTAGCTATTTTCATTTGAGACTGTAGTAACATTTAGAAGCTCTTTTCTAAAACTTACGTTCATAAAGAGTTGTTGCAAAAAGCTATTCATGTAACAAATGCACCCTGGGTTTTAAAGACCTTTGTACTTTTGCTTTGCCTACTTGTCTACCTTTACATCCCAACTATATTCATTTCTCCAGTGATCTTAAAGCTGAAATTACTTTAGATGATTAGTGATTTGTAATAGTTTTTCGATACTATTCTTGGAACCAGCAGCTAAAACTTCTAAACAGCTTTTAACGCTTTGTTGATGATAGCATCGAGGAAGAGCAAAGGGCGGACTATTGTGAGTCAATTACAAACAATCTTCAAGCAAAAAGGTAATTTATTGACTTGACAAAAGTTAAGGCTTTCTATGGTATATAGCCGCTAATATATCCAGATTACCTCGCAAAACATAGTTGCATTGATATTCTCTTATACGATCTGTAAATTTGTTAAGTTTAGCACTAATGGTTGAAAATATTCCAGAGCTTACAATGTAAGATTCAAAATGTTTTGGGCAGAGCTTCTGGACAGTAAATGAAAGGAGATTATAAAAGTAGGCATCTCCTTTATTGAAAGCATGATTTTACTCGTTTTCTGAGACCTTAAGATACAAGTTCTAAAAGAACAAGCTAGAAAGACCTTAAGAAATGGTTTAGTAATTCTAGGACTAATCTATGGTTTTAATTAGCTTTTTCAGCTTCTAAGTACAAATAAGTCTCATCTCAGAAATACATTTTTTGATGTAGATTTTGTTCATTATCTAGCCAAAGTTTTTGTAACTCAAAAGATACAAGATGGTGTTTTTACCTTTTAGCAGTTCTACCAAGCTGAAGCAATTGAAAAATATCTTGACTTTCTCTAGATTAGTTTCTTCAGCTAGATTATCATCATTGTTAATAAACTCACAAAGCACTTAGATCTGTTTTAGGCTCTTTTAAATTGCTTTTACCTATTATATGGGCGATTTCTCTTCTTCAGGCTTTTTATCTTTCTCTGTAAGCTTAAAATACATGAAAACTATCTTAGAGGAGTATGAGATTAGCTTTCCCATTAAGGGAATATGCTCTGAAGATCCTAAAATCTATAAGTATTTATTCATGATCTGAAACAGTAAGGCCCTACTCTCAAACCCTTTTTAAATTTTGGAAAGCACTATTTTAGATTGTAATAACCTCAAAAATATCTCATTTTGCTACATTGTAGCTTATTTTTTTTTCTGAGCTTTTATCGTGTTTTAAATTTTTTCAATCAGCTCTTACACCTTATCTTCAAACTGAAACTCCTAAAGAAGAGAATAGGCTTATTGACTGATCTCAGAATCTTGAATAATTTAGATCAAGATAGACTCCAGCTTGCTTTTGATAAAAATTGTCACCTATTTAAAGAGGCTGCTTTAGTCTCGAGAAAGCTTAACTTCCATGTCTTTTTCTACATAAAAACAGAAAGGAAGAATACCGACTTAATAGCCTATTTACTAATTTCTACTGTTTAAGAGAATGATTTCCGTGGCTTAAACCTTCAGTTTTTCAGCAACTTTTTTGATTATTTGATTATAACAGCTACTTAGACTCATCTCAATTTAAAGAATCCCAGATTCTGACTTGATTTTATGTACTAGTTTGTAGCTGAACTTAGAAATCTTTTAAATCTAGCCAGCGTTTCGAAATTTCAAAACATCGATTAGCAGTTTTAACAACCTGACAGTGGACATAATGATTCTTGTGTTACCTTTTCTGTAACCATCCTTTAGGTTCTTCTCTATTTTCGACATTAAGTTCATTACTCTTGTCTTTCTTGCATCTTTCGAGAGCTTGGGATGAGAATTCAAATATGCTACGATAATGAACTTATTTAGTGCGTTCAAAACTTATTCACTTTTGCAGTTGAGAAAGATGTCCCAGATAAATTTCAAGCCAATTAACTCAGAGTGAGCAACTTTGATGATTCTGATCAGTGAAGGGAGACGGACTTTTTCGATTTTTTTCTACAATTTGTTAACCTAGAGAAGAAACTCCTTAAATATGTTAAATTCCTCAAGACTCAAGTTGATATAGTCTATTTTTGCAAAGTTACACAGATAGTTTTTGAAGATGTGCACTATCAAGTGCTCATCTAGAATAGGATTGATTTAGTATATGGCATTTTAGCGGCAAATGCTGCCATACTAGGTAAGAATCCATTTGAAAAACTCTTTTTTGATCTATTTATTGTCTTGGCTTAGTTTCCATAAGATTTAGAATTACTCTTCTTTGAAAATCTGAAGCTACTTTTACCTTTTACAGAAACTACAAACTTAATTGACTAATTGGAAAATAAGGCTACTTAACTCTGGACTTTTCTAAAGTTGGTTCAAGATGATTGCAAGTGAATTTCCAGCAACAAAAGTGTTTTTGTTTTTGGTCTAAGAATAAACATGACTCAAAAAGACAGTATTAAACTTTTTATTCAAGCCTTTGCTGATCTGTACAAAGCACTCTTTGATCAAATTGTTTGCAAACTCACCTTGTGTTATAGTCTTGGCAAACTCAAGCACGATTTTATCAACCTCCAACCCATCTTTGATTAGCAATAGCTTATTATAGCCAGCTTGTGCAAGTTAGCTGTAAATCTAAAGATTCAGGTTCGGTTCAGGAGACTCTAGCTGCTGCTAGACTACTTTACCGATGAAATTGGTTAACATGGTAATCTCCCATTCTTGGGTGAGGCAGTCGGGACGATTTGTAATCGACAAAAGGGTCTAGATAAGTTGAACAGTTTCTGAATTCGCCAGAGGAATCAAATCAATCCAAAACTGGAAAATGACTTTTCTAATTGCCTAATGCTTCGCAATACAACTTTTCCAAATAAAGAGCAGATCATCAAAAGAAGCTGCTTTTTCTTTAAATAAAGCTAGATAAAGGTCAGCTCCTTTTTTGATGATCTCAGGATGCTCATTTTCCACAAATATGACCTATCTCACTTTACATGTGTTAAAGACCTAAACATATGATTCAACAGTTAATTTACAAAGGGCATACTAGTTTTTGATAACTGCAGATTAAAGATGCTCTTTGAGCTTGTTTATTCCTCTGAGTTTTCTTTCCAAAGAGTCTGTACTCACAAGTAAAATATCATTTTTCAATCTAGATTTCGCTATCCATTCGAAGATAGGCTTGTCTAGGCCATATTTGAAAAATAAAGTAATTATTTAGCTCAAAATAGTCTCTAGTTATCTTTAGTTTTGAGAGAATTTCACCTCAAAAGGCTTTAAGCTATCGACTTTACTTTTTATTACTAAGTAAAATAACTATTTACGCTCAAACAAGGTGTGAAGCAATTTCTTCCTTTTTGTTTTGGTGAACTAAGCCCCTTATTTTTCACCATCGTCTCTTAGAATCAGTGATCTTTCTACTGCCGAAAACAATCTAAAGAGGGAATAAATAAAAGAAACAGGCAAATTAATCTATTTGTTTTCGGCAAGCAAGAATACTATCTTAGTAAACTTCAAGTCAAGGTCTGAGTCTTTTATTATTTTGGAAACTATACCCTCATGAGTTGTGTTTGGATAAGCTAACGCTGTCAAGTTAGAATTGTTCTTTTTGAAGTTAGAATGCCTTTGGCTGTTTGAAGTGAGTAAATAAACTCCATCGAAAATCTCATAGTAAGCTTCTCTGTAGCCTTTCTACTTTTGGTCCTCATCGAACCACTATTTATATTTCAGCTGAAACTAATCCAGGTAGCTATTTACAAAAAGCACGTGCTGTTTGAAGTAATTATACATGCTTTCAAGCTATTCCTGAGTTTTGTAGGTCTGACTCAGCAAAAAGTCAATGTAAAAGTAATGTTAGCCTCTTATAAACTGAATCCATTTCGGCTAGTCCATTTCGTGCTCTTTGTTGCATTTAGTGATCAGTTCAAGCCTTTTTTTGTGGTCTTAAAGTGAGAATTTCCAATGTTCCCTCACAGCTGGATTTTTTTGCTGTCCTGTGTATCCCCGAACTATCGTTCTGAAAGGCTTAATTCGACTGTTGTAATCAAAAATAAGCTAGCTAAGAGTAAATGTACTTAATCGTATTTGGATGGCCATCCTTCGGTTCTTACCCTGAGGCTATTTTAGTTAGTTTTCAAGACAAGACCAACCTGCCACTAATTGGTATCTTTGTCTTTAAAATCAACATAGGAGCCCTACGGATAAAGCTCTTGTAAAGATATCATTGATTAATGTTTACAAAGAGATATTTTGTTATAATTAGAGTATTGATATTGATAAGTTAAGCTAAATTTTCACACAGCCCACAAAAGAACAATGCTCAGGTTACTCAAATCGACTTAGCTTCATATTTCTTCAGCCTAAATAAGGTAAACTTATAATCAAAGTTTTGGAGCTGGACATTGCTTATACTCATCATATTGGATCAATAGTTAGCAGCTTTGATTGACCATCTCTTTGAATTTCTTAAGAAATAGATTTTGCGTCAGATAGGACTTATTTATGCCTTTTTTCGAATTTTTAGAGAAGGATCAAAATGTTTTTATGTTTATAAATATACTACTCTAATTCATAGAATTTTCTTTTATTGATTTTACCGTTTTTCCAAAATGCTCAAGAAGCACTCAAGCAACGAATAGACTCCCGTTTTTACGATAAACGTGAAACCAGCGGTAGGCGTCAACAAAACTACACAAGCTCCCAAACTATAGCACTTGAAAGTTACCATAACTGATGAGAATGTATTGGATAGAAGCTTCGATACATCTGAAACTAGCTAAAAAAAATCGCGTGCGGCAAGGATAAAACTGAGAGATTACCTTTTCCAGGCAGAAACTTCTGCTCGCCAGAAGGCAGCTGAAAAAAGGAAGATTTTGTAAAACTTGTCCAACCAAAGAAAAAAGAGTCAAACATAAATTAGTAGAATTGCCATGAAGCAATAAGCTGAATATATCAAGAAGAATAAATATGGTATAAAAAACAGTGAAATGTTTGAGATATTGAAAAAATAAGTGTAGTCTTAGGTGAAATAAAATTTAGAGCAGATAGACAGCTTCAAAAGGTAGCTAAATGATAAAGTAAGAAACTGTGTGATACCGTCCAGCGAAGAAATGATGATGATGTACAAATTGAGAACTTTGCTCAAATAAAAGATGAAAGGGTGCATCAAAGAAATGAGATAAGCCATCTAACAGGAGAAAACTCTAAGAGTTGACCCGGTTCTGATCGAAATTTAGCTGGATTAGCAGTAATTGTCGAGAGATATCGGATTCACTGAACAGATGTTTAGTAAAAAGTATTTGGAGATTGAAGAGAAAAGAAAGGGCAAATGATTTTCTAGAATTACTACAGCTAACTATACTTATTAACCTACATGAAATCATTGAAATTATGAGCAAATTTGAATAAAGATAAGTTGGCTTTTTTCTTTATTTCTTCCTTAACAGCTCAGTTCGCTCGAATTCTCAGCTTTTTCTAAAGGCTTCAACTTAAGGTCTTTTTGCTGGTGAGCTATTTTTCAAATTATAATATTAACTTGAAAAAGATGTCATAATAAGAAAAGAAAGTTTCACGTGGTTACTCTTCTCCAGGATCACTCTTCATCTCTAAACAACCTCTTCTCAGCAAAATGTTCATATTAGTAATCTTGTTGCATTTTGCTTTCTTAGCCAACGCGACTGACATCACTGATAATACCTGCACATTCAAAGTAGATGGCAAACTTTTCTCTTTGGCCTATCTAAACAAGAAAGCGAAATCATCAGCAAATTACTACAGTATTCCAAACAACGATACCTCCACAATCTACTTTAACTTTTGCGAACCTTTTTTGCCTTAAGACTGCCAAAACTTGAATCTACCTACTTCATACTCATATCTTGTCACCAAAAACAACATAAACTCATCGTTGGTAACTAACTGCACTCCATTTAGTTCAAACTCAAAAACTACAAACTTTTTACCTTCTTACCTCTAAAATGACGGACAAATCACAATTAACCTTACGATGCAAACGCAGCAAGATAGCCTTGTACCTCAAAGAGCTACTTCTTTCCTTCTCGGCTGTAGTGAATCTCTAAGCCTTGAGAATGCCAAAATAGATTAGCTGACTGATTATAATCTTGTAATAGAAGGAGATTCTTCATATGCCTGCCCAATATTCTAAATCTCAAGTCTATGGAGCGCTTTGTCAGACAACAAATTCATTTTTGGAGTGCTTTTATTTCTAATCGGCTTCATTATGCTATTCTATGGGGTCCTGATGATCCATTTGATGATCTTTCTAACAACATACTTCCTAAGTTTTGCAGCTTTAC
>Ga0316217_10006256_pt1 | contig 11860 bp, 6 predicted proteins | sample 1anoAmetaG_FD_203633 | JGI IMG/M metagenome (GOLD analysis project Ga0316217, IMG submission 203633) | Freshwater microbial communities from Trout Bog Lake, Wisconsin, USA - 1anoA | ecosystem: Environmental > Aquatic > Freshwater > Lake > Hypolimnion/Profundal zone | place: USA: Wisconsin... | reverse complement strand
TGACCCGCGATGCTGGGGCTGGCCGGACTGGTTCCGATTCCGTCCTCGCCATGGCATTTGACGCATCGCGCGATACTGTCCTTGCTCGCCTTGCTTTGATCTTCGATGGGCGTGCCGGCCCGGGCCAAGCCGTCGCTCAGCGTCGCGTAATAGAGCGCGACCCGATCGATGTCCTTTTCGCTGAGCGCGGCCAGCGCCGTCTTCATCTTCTCGTTCCTTCCGTCGAGAGGCCGGTCGCCGTCGACATAGGCCTTCATGGTTTCGACGAGGTATTTCTGGGTCTGGCCGACCAGACTCGGCACGCCGGCCTTTTGGCTGACCCCGTTGTCGCCGTGGCACCTCGTGCAGGGAGCAGCGGCGGCCTTGCCGAGCGCAACAGGGTCTTCGAACTGCGGCGGGGCGCCTGCGGGCAGAGCGGGCGGATCGAGGCTTGCATAATAGGCGGAGACTTTCACGAGGGCGTCGTCGCTGAGGAACTTCACCTTGTCCGCCATGTCCTTGTCGCTGCGCTGACCGGCCTGATAAGCGCGAAGCTCAAGATAGAGATAGGAGGGCCGCTGCCCCGCGAGGCTCGGGACGCCGGCCTTCGTGGCGACGCCCGCGGGTCCGTGGCATTTCGCACAGACGGACTCGGCGAGTTGCTTGCCTTCGGCGAGATCGGCGCCCATCGCATAAAGCGGTCGCAACTCCTGCGCGGGCGGCAATAAGGTCTGCGCGCCGACGCTAACAGCCGCAAACGCGACAATGCCGGCGGACAGCTGGGCCGATATCTTTCGGAACGACATAAGGGCTTTCCAGTAGGAGGCGAGGCTCGACAGCTCAGCTCTTCTTCGCTTTGGATTTGCCTACGGGCGTGACCGGTTCGGCCTTCGCTGGTTTCGGGGGGATGTCCGGTGTCGGACAGGCATGCCAGTAGGACGGATATTGCCAGTTGCAGACGACAAGACCAGGCCGCGACATGTAATTGCTGTAGTCGGGCGCCCCGAATTCCACCGCCAAAGCGGGCGAAATCGCGCCTGCCGCGCTAAGGGCAATAGCGATTGATAGGATTTTCACGCTCATTTTGATGCTCCGGGGCCTCGCGGGGGACGCCCTCACCATTTCACCACCACGCTCGCCATCAGCGCCTGAGCGGCATAGTTGGGATTGTCGCCGGCCATGTAGATCTGGTCACGGAAGGCCGTGGTGGATGAATTCAGCGTCGAATACATGTAGGGCGCGACAATGCCCGATTGCCAATTTGCGACGCTGTTGCGCTCGTAGAGATAATGCAACTGAAGGATCGCTTCGCCACGACCGCCGCTTTGGTTGAACAGCGAAGGATCGATCTTGTACATCAGCGTTGCGTCGATGTGGTCGAAGTTGGTCTTTTGCGCGGGATAGCCCGGATAGCCGGCGGCGACCACGCCACAGTTCGTGCCGGCGGCGTTGTTGGCGACGCAGCCCGCCTGCGGGCTGGTTCCCCAGCCGTCGCTCGCGAACTCGTGCGTCGCGCTGAGTTTGAGCGAAAGCCGGTCCGGAACCAGAGTGAACGTAGCGCCCCCGGTGAAAGTGTGTACGTTTTCGTCGATGGATCCGCTGTAGAGAGCGAGCGCGCTCGATGTCGATGTGGCGCCAAGCATCATCTGGTGGGTGCGCTCGTAGGTGTAGGACAGCGACAGCGAGACATTTGAATTGACGATCCAGCTCGCTTCGAGACCGACATTGAAGTTGTGGTCCTGCCGCAGGCCAAGTTCGCTACTGCCCGTTCCGCCGTTGGCTTGCGCCTGGGCGATGAGCGCATTGTCGGTCGGGTAGGCGTCCCACCGGTAACCGGCGGTCGGAGTTAGCGTCAGCCCCGAAACGGGAGTCGTCCAATCGACATACAGGTTGCCGGCGAGCCGGTCGCGATTGGCGATGTTGTAATCGGCCAGGAACGGGTTCTCCGGATTTCCGGGCGATGCGCCGTAGCGCAAGTTGCCGATCAAGCCCGCCCAGTCATATTTGTTGTAGCGACGGATCGCCCCGGTCTGCTGGAAACGGAGCGCGACCGTGTCGGAAGGGTTGAGGGTTCCGTAGATTTTGCCCTGGTATTCGTTGGTCTGGTTCACGGCATAGGCGGAATACGCGAATTGCTCCCAGCCGACGCCGACGCCAAACTGGCCCCAGGAACCGGGGCGGAACGTGACTTCGTCGCCTGCGTTCTGCTTGCGGTAGGACTGAAACAGCCCGGCGTGCGGCGCATAGCTGCCGCTGCCGGTCGAGCCCGCGCCGGCCGCAATGGAGGTATCGTTCACTATCCAGTTGGACAGCAGTAAGGCCGGCGTGTTGTTCTGATAATTGTACAGCCGGTAGCTCAGCTTATTCTTGACGTCGCTGGTAATCTGGGTGGCGATGACATTGTTCCAGAGCAGCGTATCGACCTTGCCCTGCAAGCTGTTGCGCGGCAAGGGCGCTAGCGCGACGCTACCGCCGGTAATCTGATACGAGCCGGCGCCTGCGTTGCCGGGGTTGACGGTCATCGCCGTGAAAGTTTGATTCTGCTGCATATCGGTGAATTGCAGCGTGCCCATATAGCGGTTGCTCTTAAAGCCGGGCAGATCGACGCCCGTCTGAGCCGAGACCGTATTGGCGGCGCTGTTGGGCGCCGTATCCATGGCGCCGAAACCGTAGCAGTTCGGAACGGCGGTCGTTGAGGCCACGGGGCAATTCGGTACGCCTGGGGCCGGGCTGCCGGGGCCGCCAAAGGGGTTTTCGACCGTGTACTGGGTATAGGCGTCGGTATAGATCGAAGTCCCGAAGTGGAGGCTACCGTTCCACTTCATGCCCCAGGGCGAGGTCCCGTAATATTCGCCCGTGATCGAGGCCTCCTGCGTGAGGTCGTTGACCGGCATCGGCACCTGCGCCATCGGCGTCGAGGTGCTGTTGGAGAACAGAAACCCCTGTTCCTGCACGCCGTAGCGGTGCTCGTGCGAATAGGAAACCTTGACGTCGAACTGGTCGGTCGGCGTCCAGCGGTAATCGATCTCCTTACGGTCGCGCTGGATGCCGAGGCTGATCAGTTTCTCATTGTTGTTGATTGTCGTCTGGACGGGCGTCTTGCCGTTGCAGGCGGCGGACCCTGCCTGGCTTGTCAGGAAGCAGCCGTTGGGGACGCTGGCCAGCGTGTATTTCACAGGGTTCACGAGCAGGCTGGTGGGCGTGCCGTTCTGCACGTAACCGGCGGCGATCTGCGCCGCCGTTGCGTTGGGCGAGGCGCTAGTGGTTATGCTGGCGGCGTTGACGTTGGTTCCCGCGCCGCCGGCTATGGTCCCGAGAGGGAACAGGCCGCCATAGAGTGACTGCACGACCCCGTTGGGCACGGTCAGGCTGCTGCCGCCAACGCCGTCGAAAATCGTCTGCGCGGTATTCGACCGGATGTGGTCGGTCTTGAACCAGTCGAGCGAGAGATATTGCGTTCCCGGCTGATCGAGATCGAGTTCAAGCTTTTGGTTGTCTTCGCCGATATGAGCGCCAAGAAGGTTAAGGTCGAAGCCGCCGTCCTTGCGCTTGGCCTGAAGGTCGATTGCGCTGAGGAAGACGGGATCGGTGCGCCGGCCATATTCGTTGAACTTGGCGGCGCTATTGCCCAGGGGCGGCAGGATCAGATTGCCGTTGGCGTCCGTCGTGGCCTGGGCGTTCTGCCTCGGCGCTCCGGGCTTGGTGATGAAAACCTGTCCGCCGAACTCCGCGGCGCCGTTGTACCACCAGTCGCCATAGGCGCCAGGAGCGCCGCCGGCGTCATCCGCGCACGCCGTCGACACGCCCGCAGCCAGGGCGGTCAGCGCGGTCGCGGCGAGCAGCCATTGTCTTGAATGGGTCATTTGGTTCATCCCCCCGCCCGCCTTCCCCTTGCCCCTGGGTGCGCAGCGCTTTCAACCGAGTTGAAATCTTGAACGATTTGCGAGCGCGCCGCCCGCGCGTGCGGGCGGCGCGCTCCGCGCTAGCGTTGGAACAGGCTCCCCGCCGGCGAATTGGAGCCGTGCACCTTGGTGTGGCAATTCTGGCAGGAGCGATTGACGGACTGCACCGTCATGGGATTGCCGGGCATTCCGTGTCCGGGACCCATGTGACAGAGCGAGCACAGCCGCGGGCGCTGAACCTTCAGCAGATTCTCGTTCACCGTCCCGTGCGGTTCGTGACAGTTCAGACAATTGTCGCGCACGGGCTCGTGCTCCCAAAGGAACGGCCCGCGCTTGTCGGCGTGGCACTTGTAACAGGTCTCGTTCACCGAGGCTTCGCGCAACAGCTTGTCGGTCGCAGACCCATGCGGGTTGTGGCAGGACGAGCAGGTCATATCGCCTTCGCGCAGCGGGTGATGCGAAGGCCGCTCGAACTGGGCGCGGCGATCCTTGTGGCACTGGAAGCAGGTCTCGGCTTCCGTGCTCTTAGCCATCTGGAACTTGGGCGAAACCTTCTGCATCAGCTCGTGGCAATTGGTGCAGGCGATGTTCTGCGTCTCATGCGCGCTGCCCTTCCAGTAGGTGCGGTCGGCGCGCTCGTGACAGCTCAGGCAGATCGCGTTGCGCTCCTCGACCGGGCGCGGCGAGTCCTTGCGGAAAGCGATGATGTCGCCGGGTTCGCCGCCGTCGCCTTCCTTGGTTTCCGCATGCTTCGACCCGGGGCCGTGGCAGCTTTCGCAGCCGAGCTTTTCGTTTTCGTTGCGTGGATGGTGAAGCAGGACGTCGCCGTGCAGCGTCTGATTGAAAGCGCCGACCTGGTTGCGATGACAGGCGACGCAAGCCTGAGAGCCGATGTAATGCGCCTCGCCGGCCTCGTGCTTTTTGGCGGCAGGCTTCACTTCCGCGGCGGCGACCAAGACGGACGTGTCGGAGCCTTCCGATTTGACCGGCTTTTCGGCAATTCCCTCGGCATAGGCGACAAGCGCGGCATCCGGGTCATTCGGCTGTCCGCTGACAAGGCGAGCGTGAATCGCGTCGTGGGGCGCTTCCCCCGACCCCAAGGCCGCCGGAGCGGAATTGAGACCCAACATCTCAACCAAAGCGGAACGCTGCGCCGGGTCCGGATAAGATGCATTAGGCCGCAGCGACGCGTGGATGTCGTCATCCGGTGCCTCTTTCCCCGTCACGTCTTTGCCGGTATAATCGGACGCCAGAAAATTCTGAAGCAGGGCGTAGTCCGCCGCCGCCGGATCGGTCGCGCCGTGTTCAACAGCCGCAAGTTGCGCGGAGCCGCCAGAGTTCACAAACTCGATCAGCGCCTCGTAAGCGTTGGCCTTCGGCTTGGCTGCCGATAGCCCGTCCATTCCGGCCAGCGCAGGCTGAGCGGCGACAAACGCAGCAATGAGCACAAAGCGAACGCCGAGCAACACCGCGCCTTTCGCCGTTGCGGCGGCGCCCGTCCAGCGGTTCAGGCGTCGCCTGCGCCAAGCCTGATGATCTTTGCCCCTCATCCCCCACCCCAATCTCTACCAGACTTAACCGGCGACGCCCTACGCCTGTCTTCCAGCATTTCAGAGCCCCCAGTTGCCCTTCCTGCTGCCTGGCGGAACGCGGACAGACACTACCCGCCGACCGCCGCTTACCGTTCAAACAGGAGTCGCATCGACGTTTGCGACATATTTCAACCATGCTTGCCGAATGCGTTGGTCGCCGCAAGCGGCCGGGGCAGGGAGAGTCTGCTCGGAAACACCTGCAAACTTTCGATCAATCGCGTTATTAACGTTTTTACAATAGCTTACGCTATGTTGCGATTTCGTCACGCATGGCGCTGGTTTAAACGTGCGACGATATGTCGCATAGGTAAAAGCGAAGCGGCGCGACTGATTGATGGGGAGTTTTAGCCAGCAAAAAAGCGGGTCGTTGGATGAATAGCTAACACAATGATGCCGGGCAAGTCGAGTAATATTGTGTGCGCTGGCGCGCTTTAGCTTGCGGCGGTCTTGGATCGGGCGGTTAAGGCGATTTGCCCCGCCATCGCGTGTGTTTGGGGCCATAATCCAAACGGGCACGCGCGCGGGAAACGCGACCGCCGCACGTCTGAGCTGCTAATCGTTTCGCGTTTGCAACAAGCGTGTCAAGCTATGGGATATCGAAGGCTCAATGGCTAATCATCATTCTAGAATTATGATTGGTGCACCTTAAAACCCCGAGGAAGTGTGCATGAGGTGGAAGTCAGGAATTTTGTATCTTGCCGAGCGCGAAAGCTGTTTAATTGCGCCGCAATTCATACGTGAGCCCGCATAGTTGAGATAAGTCGCAACCCCGGCTCTGCATTCATGGCGCGAACCTCCATTTCATGGACTTTCGCAATAGCGGCGACGAGCGCTAGCCCGAGACCGGTTCCAGCCGAGCTTCGAGCTTCGTCTGCGCGAAAGAATCTTTCAAACAAGCGGGCGCGATCCGCCTCCGCAACGCCAGGTCCGTGATCGGCGACCTCGATCTGAAAGCCATTTGGCGTCTGGGTCGCCGTCACGTCGATCGCCACGCCCGGCGGCGTGTGGCGCATGGCGTTGTCGATCAGATTGGCGAACGCCTGCTTGAGCAGGGCCACATCGCCGTGTATCGGGATAGGGGCGTCCAACTTAAGCGTCAGTTTGCGTCCCTCGTCTTCCGCGGAGGGGCGGAACGCCTCGGCGACATCGCGAACCACCTCCGAGATGTCAAGCGGCCTGAACGCGGCGCGCCGCGCGCCGCTCTCGACCTCGCCTATTCGCAAAAGGGCTTCGAAGGTCGTCAAGACCTCCTCAACGCCCTCGATTGCCCTGGACACGGCTTCGGCTTCGTGAGACTCCCGGGCGCCCTCCAACAAACGGAGAACCCTTGCCAGCGGACGGCGAAGATCATGCGCGATGTCTGAGGCAACCTGCCGCTGCGCGGTGAGCAGCTTCTCGATCCGGGCGAACATTCGATTGAAAGTGCGGGCAAGCGCCGCGAGATCGTCATCGACAGTCGATTCAGGAATGCGCCGACGCCAGTCGCCGCTGAGAATGGCGCGGGCGGCCGCATGCATGGCCTTAAGCCGACGCAGGAAGTGGCGACTGAGCCAAAGCCCGCCTAACAGACCCACCCCTAGCGCAACGAGCAGCGCCCAGATGAACGCAGCCGCAATGGCGCGCATCAGTATGTCGACCGAGGTTCGTTCGTCGCCGACAACCAGGATACAGCCGTCGCTCAGACGGTTCGCCAGCATTCTGACGATCTCGGGATGCAATTCCGTGGTCCCGGCCTCTCCCCGCTCCGGCGCCTCGCTCCATCCAGGGCGGAACCTTTCTCCAGGCGCCGGGATCATTCCGGCTAGGCGCCGGCCGTCCTTTTCAAACAGTCCATAAAAAAGGGAACCGCCGGATATCGAGCGGGCTTCGATGGCTGCTCTCAGCCGGGCGACCGCTTCAGCCGAATAGAACCGAACCAGCGCCTCGGACTCCTCCTGGATACGCTCGGCGAAGGCGCGCTTCTGCGCGCGGTCGATGTAGAAATAGGCGAAGCTGTCGACCGCCAGGGTCGAGAGAGTGAACAACGTCAGGTAGATCGCGGTGAGCCGGAAATTCGCCGTGGACTGGAGCCTAAGCTTCGACACTCAGGATATAGCCTGTGCCACGCACCGTCCGCAGCGCGCCCATGCGTGAATCGTCCTGAAGCTTGCTGCGCAAGCGGCTGATATGGGTCTCGACGATATTGGTCCTTGGGTCGAAATCATAGTTCCAGACGTGTTCGAGCAGCATCTTGCGCGTGACGATCCTGCCGACGTTGCGCAGGAAATATTCCAGAAGCTGGAACTCGCGCGGCTGAAGATCAACCTCGCGATCGCCGCGAAACACGGTTCGCGCCACAAGCTCCATGACGATGTCGCCCGAGACGAGCCGCGTTGGCGCGACGCCCAGGGTTGGGCGTCGGGCGAGCGCCTCGACCCGGGCGACCAACTCGGGGATGGCGAATGGCTTGACCAAATAATCATCGCCGCCGGCCGCGAAGCCGTCGACTCGATCGTCAATCCCGGAGAGGCTCGTCAGGAACAGGGCCGGGGCGGCGACGCCCTCGGCTCGCAGTGTCGAGACAAGATTGAGGCCGTCGATGCCGGGCAGCATACGATCGAGAATGAGGACTTCGTAGCCGCCCGAGCGCGCCATTTGCAATCCCGTCAACCCGTCGTGGGCTTGTTCGACCGAGATGTTGCGGCTTGCGAGTTCTGAAACGACAAAGGCGGCCGCCTCTTCGTCGTCTTCGACAATAAGAACCTTCATCGTTCGACGGCGCTCTCGCGCCCTCCCTCTGGCCCCGACCCTGAGATCGGGGCCCGTCTTGGCATATTCCACAAGTTGCTGCCAGGGTCGCGCTCTGCGCGGATCAGCCTCCCGTCGAGAGAGCCGACAGCGCAGATTGCACTGCGGAAGAGGATCGCGCGGCCGGGCTGGACGCGACCGCTTTCACGCCATCGTCGCCGTCGCCATCATTGGGGCGGTCCACGGTCGCCGGCGCGGGCGTCGCAACCGCCGGAGGGTCCGAGTGCAGGGCGACGGCCGGCTGCGGCAAGGGGGAAATTGCAGATAGGGACATGACGCCATCTCCGTGAGTTTCGCACCGCGCCGCCGGTTCATGGCGTCGTGGGCAAGCTTGCGGGCGTTCATCGCCGCTGCGGCCCGGCCTCATGCCTCATGCGCGATTGCGCATGCCGCTTGACTCTGCTGTACGAAGCTGTCGCTGAACGAACCGTTACGCAAGCTTCGTTCAGCGGCCACATTGGGAATAATTATAACTTCGGCCTGTCTCAGGACTTCCGCAGTTGCACGCTCGGAATCATGCGCGCCAGAATGTTGTCGCGCCAGACATAATGATGGAACAGGCCGGCGGCGGCATGAAGCCCGGCAAGAGCTATCGTCGCATTGGCGAAAAGGCCGTGCCAGTCGCTAAGGCTCTCGCCCGTCTCTTTGCCGCCAAGCTGCAGCGGGGCGAAGAGACCGAATAGCTCCGATCCGCGAACGAACGCGTTGGCGACGCCAAGCCCGATTAGGACAATTAGAAGGGCGTAGAGCGCGCGATGGACGCCCGTCGTGACAAGCCGCATCACGCCTTCGTTGGCCGGCGGCAGCCTGCGGCCCGAAAACGCCCGATGCAGAAGCCGGTTGACCAACGCCATGGCGAGCAGGACGCCTAGCATAATATGACATGACCATACCGCCGTGTTGGCCAGCCCATCGGGTATCAGGTCCGCCGTTTGGCCCAAAATCCAGATCGCGGCGACCAGGAGCGCCGAAAGCCAGTGCAGCCTAATCGTAGTTCTGTCATAGGCGGCGGCAGTCGTTGTCAAGGGTGCGGGCATCGGGAGCATCTCAATAGGAGGAGTAGCGACTCACGCGTCGCGAGCTGGTGGACCCAGAAAGCGCAATCCGACTACGAACGGCAAATTGAAAATTCCCAATGTTGGGTTAGCTTCGCTAACTTACTGTGATCGTTACTCTGCGCCTTCGGCGGCCCCTCCGGCTTTTCAGCTGGCTTTCAGCTTAGCCTGTTAAGTACCCCTCCGCGCAACGAGGCGGAGCCGCCGCTTGTGTGAAGGAGTGGAACGCATGGCGACGGTGAAGTGGGCTTCGGCGACCAACGGCGATTGGGCCAGCGGACTCAACTGGCTCGGCGGCCTTGCGCCGACCTTGCTCGACGCCGTCGTTATTGACGCTGCGGGGACCTATCAGACTACGCTTTCAGGGTCCGCTTCGGCTCTCTCGCTGACGCTGGCAAGCGCCGGCGCCACTTTTGTCGACAACGGCGCGCTGACGCTCGGCGGGCCGTTGACTCTCTCCTCGGGACTGTTTCAACTTGGCGCTTCTGGTGGGCTCTCCTTCGGGACCAATCCGGGCGTCATCAATGTCGGCGCCGGCGCGACATTTCAGGCTCTGGGGACCCAGACGCTCGATCATGTTCAGATCAACATGGGCGCGCCTGGCGCCACTTTCGCGATGTTCTCGGCCGACGACGTCATTCTCGGAGCGGCCACGAATGTCGCGTTTGTCGGATCGACCGACCCCAACCTGCCCTCGTTCTCGGAAATGACGGGCGCCTCGCTCACCAACAACGGGACGATTGCGGCATCTCAGAACGGGGCCTCGGCGCTGATCTATTTCACCACCTTGACCAACAGCGGCACGCTCACCAACACCAGCGCCAGCGGCTACACGGTCGAGGCCAACGACTTTGTCAACACCGGCGTCATCACGGCGGGAACGCCCGGCGGCATAGGCATTTCCGCGTTCAACAGTTTCGTCAACAGCGGCGTGATCAACGACACCGGCGGCGTCGCCATCGCCTCGCCGGGCTTCGTCAACAACGGACAGATCAATCTCGCCGGCGCCGGGGCCTATCTTGCGCTGGACGCGCCGATGGGCGGGCCGGGGTGGACGATCACGGGAACGGGCGCGATCAACGTCAGTGGGCTCGACGACAACCTGATGTTCGTGGAGACGCAGACCTTCGGCTCCGGAACGGTCAATCTCACCGGTTCCGGCGAACTCCTGAGCATCGTAAGCTCAGCGACCAACGCCCCGACCGGCTCGGTGCAGGCGACGCTCACCATCGGCGCCGGCGCGACGATCAATCAGAGCGCGGGCACGGCGACCATCGCGGAGAGCACGCCGATTGCGGCGGCCAATGGTCTTGACAACGAGGGGACAATCAACGCCTCCGCCAAGGGCGGAAGCCTGACCATCACGGCGCCCGTGTTCATCAACAACGGCGTCGTCGCGGTCTCGAACGGCGACCAACTGACCATCGACTCCGCCCTGAGCGGAACCGGCCAGATCACCATCGCCTCCGGAGCCACCGCCGAGTTCAGCGGCGCGGACGCGGCAAGCGTTGGCGTGAGTTTCCTCGACGGCGCAGCGGATGTGCTCAAGATCGATCCGTCGGCCTTGTTCCTCAGCGGGATCAACGGCTTCGCGGTGGGTGACGCCATTGACCTCGCAGGCGTCGTCGCCACCGGCGCGAGCTGGAGCGGCAATGTCCTGAGCGTCAAGGAGAGCAATGGCTCGACGCTTAACCTTGCGCTCAACGGGGCCTATGCCGGGGCGAGTTTCAAAACCGCCTCGGATGGCGCCGGCGGCACGAATATCACGCTCGGCGCTGTCGCCGCGCCGCCGTTCCACTGGGCCAAGGCCGTCAGCGGCGATTGGGCGACCGGCTCGAACTGGACCGGAGGCGTAAGCCCCGGCGGGGCCAATGACGCGACCATCGACCTCGCGGGGACCTATGCGGTCAGCGTGTCGAGCTACCAGACCGCCAATTCGCTCACGCTCAATGCGGCGGGCGCTTCGCTCAACGATCTCAGCACCCTCTCGGTCGGCGCGCTCAACGTAAACGCCGGAACGATCAACCTCGGCGGTCCCGCCGGCACGACGCTCAGCGCGAGCACGCTGAACAACGCCGGGACGATCCTGGCCAATGTCGCGCTCGGGCCGGCTCTGCCGGGGGGCGCGGTCGGGCAGACCAACCTCTATTTCGTCGATGTCGCCGGAGCCTTCACCAACACCGGCGCGCTGAACAGCACAAACGCGGGCGGAGTGCTCGCCGAGTTGATGGTGACGGCGGGCAGCTTCACCAATTCCGGAACCGTGGCCTCGCAAGGCTTCGTCGAATTGAACTCAAACGCGGGAGCAGTCACCAATAACGGGACCATGACCTCGCAGGGCGGCTTTGGCATCGGCGTGTCTGCGCCGAGCTTTGTCAACAACGGCCAGATCAACATCGCGACCGGCAACGACGATCTCGAAATCACCTCGGCCTATCCGGGCGGGGCTTTTGCGACGCCAACGACGATCAGCGGGACCGGCGCGATCAATGTGTCCGGCGTCGGTAGCCGCGTGCGCTTCATCGGCACGCAGACGTTCGCCTCC
>Ga0316217_10006255_pt1 | contig 11861 bp, 7 predicted proteins | sample 1anoAmetaG_FD_203633 | JGI IMG/M metagenome (GOLD analysis project Ga0316217, IMG submission 203633) | Freshwater microbial communities from Trout Bog Lake, Wisconsin, USA - 1anoA | ecosystem: Environmental > Aquatic > Freshwater > Lake > Hypolimnion/Profundal zone | place: USA: Wisconsin... | reverse complement strand
GCAAGCATGGAGTAATCCTTTATCTTCTGAGAAAGAAGGCTTAGCGGACTTAACGTTATGGAAATAGCTTTCGACATTACTGCTATACAAAAACTTTATTAATTAATGAGCTGCTTCTCCATCCTTTAAAGGAACATTCTGTGGCGTAAAGGCTCTTCCGTTTACACTATAGTCATACGGCCAACGGTAAACTTCAGGAATATCGCCAGGCCAGTTACCATGTAATCTTTCCACCGGCGCAGTCCATTCCAATGTGTTCGAATCCCACGGATTGGCATATTCGCCTTCCAGTTTTCTTCCTTTAAATATGCTGTAGAAGAAGTTAACCAGGAATAATAATTGAGCAAGAAATACAATAATTGAAACGATACTCATGAATGCAGCCAGGTTGTTGAAATTGTTGAATGTTTCAAAATTGGCATAGCTGTAATACCTTCTTGGCAAACCGGTCATAAAGTGCATAGGAAAGAAAATACAATACGCGCCTACCAATGTTACATAGAAGTGAATCTGACCCAGCGTTTCATTCATATATCTTCCATATAAACGAGGGAACCAGTGATATACCCCCGCAAACATACCAAAGAAGGCTGCGATACCCATTACAATGTGGAAGTGCGCAACAACAAACATGGTATCGTGAAGTTGAATATCGATAGAAGAATTACCCAAAATGATACCGGTCAAGCCTCCGGAAATGAACATGGACACAAATCCTATAGCAAACAAAGCAGCCGATGTTAGCCTCACCTTACCGCGCCATATAGTACCAATCCAGTTAAATACCTTAATAGCCGATGGTATCGCTATCAAAAGGGTGAACAAAGTGAAGATAGCACCTAAGTTCGGGTTCAGACCGGTAACAAACATGTGATGCGCCCAAACAATGAACGATAAAATCAAAATGGCTATCAAAGAAAGAATCATGGCCTTATATCCGAAAATTGGCTTGCGTGAGTGCACCGCTAATACTTCAGAAACGATACCCATGGCAGGCAAAATGATGATGTAAACTTCAGGGTGCCCCAGGAACCAGAAAAGGTGCTCGAACAAAATCGGAGAACCGCCTTTGTATCCCAATAACTGACCATTAATAATGATATTGTTAAGGTAAAAGCTAGTATCCAACAGGCGGTCAAACTCTAATAAAACCACACCTGCCAAAAGCGCCGGAAATGAAAGAATACCAACGATTGCTGTAAACATAAGTGCCCATACCGTTAAAGGCAGCTTCATCATGCTCATCCCTTTAGTTCTTAGATTCAAGACCGTTGAAACGTAATTTAATGCTCCCATTAAAGAGGAGGCAATAAAAAATGTCATACCCAAAGCCCACAAATCAAAACCCAAACCTGAACCTAGATTCACCCCGGTATTGCGCATACCGTTTAATGGTGGGTAAGCAGTCCAGCCACCCGATGCAGGTCCTGTTTGAATAAAGAATGAAAACAGCATTATAACCCCGGCAATCAAAAAGAACCAATACGAGAGCATATTCACAAAAGGTGACGCCATATCACGAGAACCCACCTGAAATGGAATAAGTAGATTGGCAAAAGTACCGCTCAATCCACCCGTTAACACAAAAAACACCAGGATAGTTCCGTGCATCGTGATAAGCGCATAGTAAAACTCCTGGCTTATTTTTCCGCCCTCAGCCCATTTGCCTAAAAAGCTTTCCAGGAAAGGAAATGTTTCATTGGGGAAACCTAATTGCAAACGGAAAAGTACTGAAAGCAAGCCACCAACAACGCCCCAAAACATACCTGTTATCAGGAATTGTTTTGAAATCATCTTATGGTCCTGGCTGAAAATATATTTCGTCAGGAAAGTTTCTTCATGGTGGTGCTCTTCATGACCATGAATGTGGTCTGTATCTACACCGTGTTCAACAGAATGGGCCGTATCCATATTACAGTTATTTAAGTTCTCTCAAAAATTTATTTCTTGTCAATTAGTAATGCTGTTTTACCATCTGCCTTAGCAGTATCGGTTGCTGCCGCCGGAGCCGCTGCTTGATAAAGAGGAGTTTGCTTGCTCATCCATTCATCAAATTCCTTTTGGGTTACTACCACTACCTCACGCTCCATACCAAAATGCGACTTTCCGCATAACTCAGCGCAAGCCAGTTCATATTTGAAAGTTTGCCAGCGAGGTTGGTTCGTTTCAGGATTTATACCTTGCCACCATGGTTGTTTGCTAAGGTACTCACGCATTTCTTCAGTAGTCATGGTTGGCGTGAAATAGAATTCGGTTGGCGTACCAGGAACACAGTCCATTTTAACCCGGAAGTGTGGCAGATAAAAGCTATGAATTACATCCTGGGCACCCAGCTTCATCAAAACCGGACGGTCCTTTACTAAGTAAAGCTTATCGGACATGAAATCATCATGGCTCTTCGGGTCATTCCAGTTAATTCCCAATTCATTGGTTGGGGTAATATGCGCGGTATCAATCAATCTTTCACCAAACTTGCCATCCTTTCCCGAATAACGAATCATCCAGTTGAATTGCTTACCCGTTGCCTCTATAACCAGCATGTCCTTCGAACGTGAATCTTTATTAAAAATGCTGAACCATTCATACATCCCCATGGCAATTAAAAAAGTAAGAACGATAGTAGGGATAATGGTCCAAACCACTTCCAAAGTATTATTATGGGCGTAGAAGTAAGCTTCCTCTACACGACTTTCGTTATATCGGTAAGCGAAGTAAAATAAAGCCACCTGAGTCAGAACAAAAACTACCAGGATAATAATCATAGTAACGTTAAACAGAAAGTCCGTTTTCTCACCATGTATCGAGGCTGCCTTAGGTATCATTACCGGCATAAGCGATTTGAACGCATATGCCGAACCTGCCATCATCAACACCAAAAAGGCCAATAACAAATAGGCGTTAATACGGCTTTGGTTTACGTAACTCCTTTCACCCTCCTGTAATTCAGTCGAAACTTCACTGGCTTTGGCAGTCAATACCAGCACCGTGAATAACAAAACTACTATCGCAAAACTTAAAAATGCTATCATGATGATTTATGTTTCTTTCAGTTTATCAAATACGCATTAAGAATATATAACTTCCAATTTTTCATTTTCTTTCAGATACGGGTCATTTTCCGGTATTATCGGCCGCTTAGACAAGTTGTTAAAGAACATGAACAAAAAGATGCCCAAAAATCCTGTAAATACCAATAACTCCCCAATGCCAATACCTGAAAGGTTACTGGAAGGTTTTTCTTCTTCTTCCCCTTCAGCTTTTCCTGCCTCTGCTTTCTCAATCTTCTTCCCTTCAGCAGGTGCAGCTTCCATTTTCTTCTCTGCCGCTTGCTCGCTTGCAACACCTTCTCCCTTTGATTCCAATTTGGCAAACAACACGGCGTTTTCTGTTTTCTTTAAAGCCGCTTCGTTTTGTTCTTTTACCACCTCTTTGTTCCATCCTGATTCAACAAACGTGTAGTTGAAGAAATCTATATAGTGACCAAGAATTAACATAGCCGCTGCAAAGCCTACAACTTTAAAATTACGTTTTGCACCACGGGTCATTAACACTAATAGCGGGAAAGCGAAATTGATTGCCAACGTAAGGAAAATGGTAAAGGTGAAGTACCCTGTTCCAAAACGCTTAACCCAAAAGCCGGTTTCTTCAGGTATGTTAGCGAACCACTGCAACATAAACTGATCAAACCAAAGGTAAGACCAGAAAATTGAAAACCCGAATAACAATTTGCCAAGGTCATGCACGTGGTTTTCATTCACTCTTTCAAGATATCCTTTCGACTTAAGGAAAATAACAATTAGAATAGTCATTGCCCAGGCACCACAACCGTAGCTGGCAAAATTATACCAACCAAACAGGGTTGAATACCAGCCTGTATCTAAGCTCATAATGGCATCCCAGCTAATAGCTGACTCTGTAAGTGCAAAAACAACAATAAAGGCAGCACATAAAAGTTTTGAACGCTTGTAAACTTTCGGATCAGTTTGATCGGTCCTGGCAAAAAAGTTATTTAAAACCACTGAAAAAATAAACCATAACGAGGCATAAACCAAAACGCGGCCCACCCAAAACACCGGGGCAAAAAACACAATCTTGGTTGTATATTCCGAATCAGGTTTAACCGCACCAAGATGAATGATGTGGTTAACATGGTCATACAGCGTGTGAACACCCAATAACCCCAGTATAATTACAGCTGCCAAAATGAACCCACCCACACGCGCAAAAGCTGAGAGAGAAAGAAAAATTCTTTTCTCCAAAGTTTGCCAGCCTCCGTAAGCTATTTGGCCCGCAGATACCACAAACATCCCGAATATACCGATACCGGTAAAATAATAGGTGTTGGCCAAAATGTTTGACCAAAAACGCGCATGGCTATTGTGGGGATAGAGCAAAAAGATTAGTGCTAAACCCAAAACCCCTGCCCCCATCATGTAGAAGAGAGTTTTCTTCAGCTGTGCGGTAAATTCAAACGTTTCCTTCATCTTATATCTGTTTCAGTTATTTCTAAATGCCTAAATATTTACTTTTTACCCGTTTCCGCAGCAACTGCTCCTGCACCATTATCATCTCCGCTAATACCGGCCAAACTTTTGATGTAATGAATTACTTGCCATCTTTCCTTCACATTCAGTTGAAAACCATAACCGCCCATCATATTTCTTCCATAGCTAACCGAATAAAAAATGTTGCCATCCTTTATTTGTGGTAAACGAGTTTTGTAAGATGGAGGTCTGCTGGTATAAGGACCATCGCCACCACCGGGCAGTTCAATTAACTGACCGTTTCCTTCGCCTGCAGGGCCATGACAAGGTGTACAGTTAATATTGTAAAGTCTTTTGCCTTCAGCTTTGTTTTCGTCTGTATACGGAAGCGGATCTTTAATTTCTTTAGCTGCGCGGTCATATTCTTCCTGGTATTTTTCAGCAGCGTGTGAGTAGTGGTTTTTGGCTACGAAACTCATCAGATACTCCGGATTTGTTCTGATAGAAGAATCCTCAGGAATGTATCCGTAAGGAATGGTGTTGGCCGCAGGATAACGAGCAGACATCAAATTGCCCTCAGGTGTAGGCACATCGCTTGCAACATAAGCCTTGTACGAATTTGAATATGTCATATCAGGCATATAAATTCTGCCCGGTGTCTTCGGATCTCTGCCACATGAGGCTAAAATCAAAGCTAAGGCTACAACAGGAATCAATTTTATAATTTGGTTTCTCATCTTTAAGTTATTGGCGATTTCAGATTTTATGCTCCTTCGTTTAAAGCGAATACTTTATCCTTTACCTCAACAGCACCCTCACTGGTACAAAGGCTCTTTATGCTATTTAATTCCGCCTCCGACAATTGCTCGGCATCAAACACAAGTGCAAAACGGTCATCAGTGGTTCTTTTGTCAAAAATGCGCGGAACACGTCCTGGCCATAACTTATTTCTTACGAGATAAGTAAGCGTCATACCCCAGGCAGAGAACAATACGGTCAACTCGAAAGTGATAGGAATAAATGAAGGTAGCGGCCAATAAGGCTTTCCACCCACATTAAGCGGATAGTTAAAGGTCATTACCCAGGTCATAAAGCTAAGCGCTACGGTAGTACCTGTAGCACCAAATATAAACGCAGCTCGGTGCAATCTGCTATCGCGGTAACCAAGGGCCTCTTCCAAACCATGAACCGGAAACGGGGTCAGGCTTTCATAAATTTCAATCTTCTTTGCCCTGATGTGCTCAATAGCATGAAGATAAACTTCTTCATGATCCCAGAGACCTACAACAAATTTGTTTGATTCCATATTCTTATTTAATCAGTCCTTTATATATTTTGGTTTCCGCAATTGCTGATATTAGTTTTTAGCATCTTTATCCAACGGTCCTACACTTTGCAAACCCACAAACCCTCCATTGCCGGCCGTTGCTGAATTCGCCTCTTTCGCCCTCTGAACCTTTGCAACTTCAGACGAAATCCGGAATATAGATTTCACCTCCGCTATAGCGATAGTTGGGAAGAAACGAGAGAATAACAGGAACAGGAACAAGAATACCGAGATAGACCCCAGGTAGATACCCCAATCCACCCATGTTGGCGAAAAGTAGTTCCAGCTTGAAGGCAAATAATCATCAGCCAGTGAAGTAACGATAATCACAAAACGCTCAAACCACATACCGATATTTACGAAAATTGATAAAAGGAATGTAGCGTAAAGATTTCTTCTGATACTCTTAAACCAGTAAAACTGTGGAGTTACCACGTTACAGGTCATCATAATTGCGTAGGCCCAGAAATACTTGCCCAAAATACGATTGTAGAAGGCAAACTGCTCATACAAGAAACCCGAATACCATGCTATGAACAACTCAGTAAGATATGCAATACCCACTATCGAACCAGTAAGCACGATAATCTTGTTCATGGATTCAATGTGGTTAACTGTAATATAGTCTTCAAGGCTAAACATTTTGCGCGAAATAAGCATCAGTGTTTCCACCATCGCGAAACCAGAGAAGATTGCACCCGCAACGAAGTAAGGAGGGAAGATAGTAGTGTGCCATCCCGGTATAACCGATGTTGCGAAGTCGAATGATACTATGGTGTGAACCGAAAGAACCAGCGGGGTAGAAAGACCGGCCAATACCAAACAAAGGGCTTCAAAACGTTGCCATTGCTTAGCAGTTCCCTGCCACCCAAATGCCAGAATATTGTATATCCATTTTCTCCACTTCCCTGTTGCGCGGTCACGGATAGTTCCAAAATCAGGCATCAAACCTGAATACCAGAATAAAAGCGATACGGAGAAATATGTTGAGATAGCAAACACGTCCCACAATAGCGGCGAGTTAAAGTTAACCCAAACCGGACCACGCGTATTTGGAATAGGAAATATAAAAGGAGCATCCCAAACGCGGCCCATGTGGAATACGGGGAACATACCCGCACAAATTACCGCAAAAATGGTCATGGCCTCAGCAGCACGGTTAATACCTGTTCTGAAGCGCTGGCGGAACAGTAACAAGATGGCTGAAATCAACGTTCCGGCGTGACCGATACCGATCCACCAAACGAAGTTGGTTATATCCCATGCCCACCCAATTGTTTTGTTCAATCCCCAGGTACCAATACCGAACCATACCGTCCAGGTTAAACAGAAAACAAAAAAACAGGCACCGGCACCAGTGAGTAAAGTCGCAATTAGCCACAAAGGAGTTATCCTTTCGGTAGGCGCAACCAAATCATCAGTGATTTTGGTGTAGTTCTTGTCTAACCCATTGATTAGAGGTTCCCGGAATTCTGATTCGTATGCGTGCATTTCTAAAAATTAATCAGTTAAAAAGTTAATCAGTTCTTATTTATTACCTTCTTATTAAGCTTTTGGGTGATAGTAATCTATTACCTCGTATTTCTTCTCCTCTTCACGGTTTCTCACCTGTGTAAGGTACAATACGTTCGGCATAGTGTGAATTTCTTCAATTACACCAAAGGCTCTCTCATCATTAAACTTCTTCAGTACTTCACTTTCTTTATTATTTCTGTCGCCGAAAGTAATTGCATTAGTTGGGCAGGCAGTCTGGCAAGCCGTATGTATATCGCCATACTCCTTCACAGTACCGTCTTCAGCTAATTTCAATCCGGTTAATACCCGGTTAGCTTTCTTAGCCTCTAGTTTACCGCCCTGTAAACGCTGAACACAGAACGAACATTTTTCCATTACACCCCTCGAACGTACGGTAACATCAGGATTCAATACCATTCTTGTCAGCGGTTCGTGCATCTCAAGTGTAGTTTCGCTCAACGGTCTGTTATTATCAGTACCCCATTTCTTATCAAATGAGTCAGCCTGTTGATAATCGTACCAGTTGAATCTTCTTACTTTATACGGACAGTTGTTAGCGCAGTAACGGGTACCAATACAACGGTTATAAGCCATTTGATTCAAACCTTCGCTGCTATGGTTGGTTGCAGCAACCGGGCATACGTTTTCGCAAGGTGCATTATCACAGTGCTGGCACATCAACGGTTGGAATACCACATCCGGATTGTCAACTTCACCGGTATAGTACCGGTCAATACGCATCCAGTGCATTTCACGGCTTCTGCGCACCTGGTCTTTACCAACAACAGGCACATTATTTTCAGCATTACAAGCCACCACACAAGCACCGCAACCTGTACATGTATTCAGGTCAACCACCATGGTCCAATGTGGTCCCGGGTATTCATGCTTATCGTACAGGGTTACCATATCTTCCAGAATTTCCTTCCGGTCTTCGTTACCCGCGTTCGCTGCCTTTTTATACTCGTGTAGTGTAGTTTCTTTAACTGTCTTTCTTGTCTTCACACCACCCAAATCTTTCAAAGTAATGTTGAAGTGGGTTTGCGTAATAGCTAATTGTTCGGTATCATTTGTTTTCTCGATAGAAGCCTTTGCCACATTGGTAAAGTTTCCATCCTTATTCACCAAAAACTGGAAAGCCGCTTTGCCGTTTCTAAGCTCCTTATTGGCAATACCTTGTCTTCCGTATCCTAAAGCAACTCCAAACGTGCCTTCAGGTGTTCCCGGAACGCCCACAACAGGTAACTCAAGCGTTTGACCGTTAACAGTTAGCTTACCAATATAATATTTCTTTTCCTTGAAATCGCCGTCAAAGCTATAGCCGTTTTTTACCAGCCATTGAGGACCAACGACAATGTAATTGTCCCAGGTAATCTTAGATACCGGATCAGGTAATTCCTGCAACCATGGATTATCTGCCCAATATCCATCGCCCAACGCAATTGATTCGTAAAATTTAACCTGGCCGTCGTTACCTAAAGACGCCGCAGATGATGTAACCGAAGCTACCGCCTCACTAGCACCAGCGCCATTATAAGAAGCCGAACCATTAGCTGCCGTTTCAACTTCTCCATCAGCTACTGCCAGATCCCAGAATGACCAAAATGCGCCACCGTGGCCGGCTTTAGGATATACATTCGACTCCCAGTATTTCTGGATAAAATCGTAATACGAGCCTTCTTTTCCAGCCCACTTTAACAGTGTTTCCTGGAAGGGACGCGTATCAAAAAGCTTTGTAATTGTAGGTTGTGTTGTATTGTAAATTCCAGCCTTAGGTTCAGCATCATTCCAGCTTTCTAACCAGTGATTATCAGGTGTTACATAAGTGCTTACCAAAGATGTTTCGTCCTGGCGGTTTGCAAAAGAAACAACAACATCTGCCTTTTTCAAAGCCTCAGTTAATCCTTTAACCGGCGAAGTATAAGCTGGATTTGATTCATAGAATAAAACCGCTTTTACGTTACCACTATTCAAACCTTCAACCAAAGAGGTAATTGCTTTGTCTGAACCTTGTTTGGTGTTATATGGACGATCCCAGGTAATTGTGGTTCCATAGTTACCCAATGCATTGTTAATGGCGTTTACCAATAATTGAGCACTGGTATCGTTTGAACCACTTACTACGATAGAGGAACCTTTAGCTTCTAATAATTCTTTAGCAGCCTTTCCAACTTTTTCGTTCTTAGCACTGCCGCCGCCAACAATAACACTGTAAAGATCAACCAGGGCATTCAACTCTTCAGAAGGTTTAACCGAGATACGGGTATCAGCTTTATAACCAGTAATGGTAGGAACCGACTCAATCTGGATATGACGACTCATATCTTTCTTGTCAGCCGACACTCTTCTGTTAATGGCATAATCGGCAGAGAATTCGATAGGCGAAACCCAAGTTCCTAAAAAGTCGGCACCAACGCCAACAATTACTTTTGCCTTCGCAAAATTATAAGAAGGGATTAAGCGCTTACCAAAAGATTTTTCATTGGCATCTAAAATGCCAGAATATGAAATGCCATCATAAACGAGGTGTTCAAATTTGCTTTCACCAACTGATTTTGCAAACTCATCAATAACCGCCTTAGTAGATGGAGAAATAATAGTGGACGAGAATAAAACAACTTTACCTGCCGCAGAAGCCGCTTTCAACTTCTCTCCTATTTCTTTATCAGCTACTTCCCATGTAATATTTTCAGTTCCTCTTTTAGGGCCTTTAAAACGGGCTCCATCATACAAGCTAAGAACAGAGGCCTGGGCACGTGCATTTGTTCCACCTTTGGTTACGCGCGCGTTTTTCAGGTTTCTGCCTTCTACTTTAATAGGACGGCCTTCTCTGGTTTTAACCAAAACAGCGCAGTAGTCGCCCCCCTGGTAAAATGTTGTTGCATAGAAGTTCGCAATACCGGGTGCAATTTCCTCTGGTCTCCAAACATAAGGAATAGACTTACGAACCGGCATTTCGCAACTGGCAGCAATAGTAGCAGCAGTTACACTAAATCCCAGCATCTTAAGGAAATCTCTTCTGCTTGAGTTACCCAGAGAAATAGGTTCGGTGATAGAACTTATAACAGGAAGTTCTTCACTGAACTCCTTTTCAGCCAACTGACGGAAACCTTCCGACTGTTCTTTTTCTTCTATCCCTTTCCAGTAAATTTTTTCAGCCATTGCTTTATGTTGATCGTTATTCTTTAAAATAATACTCTATTTAGTAGTGGCATTTCTGACATTCAGTTCCACCAATGGTTTCAACAGTTACTTTGTCTATGCTTTTGTTCTTCAAATCTTCATGAATCCTGGCATAGGTGCTATAGTAATTGTTTGAGGCAAACTGTACTTCCGTTTGTCTGTGGCAGTTAATACACCATCCCATTGAAAGTGGTGAATACTGATAAACCTGCTCCATGGTTTCAACCGGGCCGTGGCAGGTTTGGCACTGAACTTTACCCGCATTTACGTGCTGGGCGTGGTTAAAGTAAACGTGATCGGGCAGGTTATGTATCCGCACCCACTCAACCGGTTTGGCTGAAGCCGCGTTTGCGTAAGTTTTAGTTGTTGGGTCCCAACCCACTGCAGCATAAATTTTGGCAATTTCAGTAGTGCCGTATTTAGGACCTTTGCTTACCTGCTTATGGCAGTTCATACAAGTGTTAAGTGATGGGATGTTTGAATTTTTGCCTTTGTAAGCCGTTTGATGGCAATACTGACAATCAATTTTGTGCGTTCCGGCATGTAATGCATGCGAAAACTTAATAGGCTGATCAGGCTGGTACCCTTGTTGACGGCCCAAATGAACACCCCAGTCTACAGTGGCATAGCCCAGGTAAACAAACAGAAGTAAGCAAACTGCCACTATAAAATTAGGCTTCTTCCAAAACGGAGTTTTTACCTCAACAACAATACCCTTCTTTTCGTCAATTATCCTGTCCAGGCGATTGGTTACTCCAATCAAAATGGCCACAAGCAGAACAAGGAAAATAACAAAGATATAAAGCGCCGGACTTCCACCCGAATCGTTCGAGGCAGTTGAAGGACCGCCCGTTGGACCACCTGTTGGGGCCGGTGTGCCTATTTCTGAATTTTCTACATAAAGCAGGATATTGTCAATATCAGCATCCTTCAGCGTGGTAAACACGTTCATTTCTGCCGTACGGCTGGCACGCATGGCAACAGCGTATGGATCACCCGCATTAACCGCATCATGCCAGTTGTGTATCCAGGTATGTAACCACTGGTTGCCGGTTTTACCCTTGTAGTCGCCTGCGCCTTCCCAGCGGGCAGTTACACCCTTCAGCGCCGGACCTGTTCCATCCGCAGTAGGGTTATGGCATGCAGCACAATTGCTTTTAAATAATGACTTTCCATCGGCCCATTTGGCCTTGTCAACTTCGGCATTGGATACCAGCATTCCCAAACACAGGAACACAGTTAATAAGGTAGAGAGGGAAAGTTTTTTCGATGCTCGCGCGTGGTGTTCTAATATCATTTGGCAGAGAAATGTCATAGAATAGGTAAAAAAATGCGGGGCAAATATGAACACC
>Ga0316217_10006254_pt1 | contig 11861 bp, 10 predicted proteins | sample 1anoAmetaG_FD_203633 | JGI IMG/M metagenome (GOLD analysis project Ga0316217, IMG submission 203633) | Freshwater microbial communities from Trout Bog Lake, Wisconsin, USA - 1anoA | ecosystem: Environmental > Aquatic > Freshwater > Lake > Hypolimnion/Profundal zone | place: USA: Wisconsin... | reverse complement strand
GTAAGTGTATAATTTTAATGTTTTTGCGATATCGGTGAGGCGGGCAAAGTTGCCGCGATTTGAACCAGTTCCGTCACGCCTTGTACCAATCTGGTATGAGGCTGTGCGCTTTTGGCCTGATTTGGACCATCAAAATTACATTTATGGCCTTTCGGAGTTAATAAGTGGCCGAAACCAAATTATGTCATAATCTTGCTTTGTTATCGCGATTTTATAATGCTTGCACTTGATCAGCTTGCTACTGGTAGCCGATAACCAAAACTGTGCAATCGCGAAGCGGAAAAGGCGAAGCAAATTAATTAAAACCAATTTGACCACGGATAACTCGGATTAGCCCGGATAAGACGAGGCCAGCCTTTGGGTTTTTATCCGTGCCCATCCGAGCAATCCGCAGTTAATAATCTTCGGGTCTTTCTTCAGCGACTGCAAGCCAAGTCGCCGTGGCGTTATCTGTGGTTATTCATCATTTTCAGCCGCAACCATAAAGTTGAAATACGCATCCGACCGGCCAATAATGTCGGTGTACCATTGGTTCGATTCAAGGAGTTTTCCATGACGCGTCGAAGTATGTTGGTTCTGGCGTTGATGTCGCTTTGCTTTGGTGTCACGATGCTGAGGGCGGCCGATGCCCCCAAGGTGGAAACCACCGAAGGCAGCATCAAAAGCGTGAATGCCGATCAGATGACATTCGTTTTGTCGGTCGGCCCCAAGCACGACAAGGACGCGACGGTGACCTGTGATAAGGACACCAAGTTCCTGGACTCGGACGCAAAAGAAGTCAAGATGGCCGACGTAGTGAAGCAAGACGCCAAAGTCAAAGTGACCGTCACTGATGGCAAGGCCAGCAAAGTAGAAGCTTACACCTGCGCCTGCGATAAGTAAGTTTTCGGCCCATTCCGCCTTCAGCTTGTATTGCGCCGCGGATTATTGTTTCGGTATTTTTGATCGCGCTAAAGCATCAGCGTCGTAACAAGTGGAAGGAAATACGTCACCTTTCATGCATTCGCAAGGCCAGGACGTTGCATTTACTTCCCCGTTTCACACTCCCCCTTGGGGTCCACCAGCCGGCCCAGGAAGATAATTTCACCGGTGGCGTTGTGGCGGATCAGGAAGATAAAGGGGTGATCGGCCTTGAATACCTTGGGTTTCACCGGAAGTGCCGCTATCGGCCCCATAATGACTGCCGTCGCCGCAGCTGCCTCTGTCCCTTCTTCGTCCACAGCCACAAAAGCCTTGTGGATCACCTTTGAGATGCACAGTCGCTCCGCCACGGTCATTCCCGAAAAGTCGGCCTTAGCATCGAACGCGTCTATCATCCCCAGTGCCTTCAGATCATCGTTCAAACAGAAGGTGCTCGTGAAAGTGAACCTGGGGAGCGTGACCTCCACGAATTTGACGGTCTTGTCCCTGAGCCACTGGTTCACCTTCCCGACCGTCAGATTCTTCTCCAGCGCCGCCAGACCATCCACCTTCTTGGGCAAAAGCACAAGCATCGATAGGGCATCCCCCATATAGGCCATCTCCAACAGTTGCAGGTCATCGTTCTCCCCGTAGCCGAACGAATGTACCTGGTGCATGAAGGGAACGTTCGCCGGCTTGTCCGCGGCCAACTGGAAGGGGCCATCCTTGGTAAGATCCTTGCTGAATTCGTGTGCCCACTTGCTCTTGAAGTAGATGGCGTTGGTCAACACCAGCCGAGTGGTATGCGTAATGTCTTCTTTCGAAATAAGGTCCTTGATCCTATCCTTGGTCTGCTCCGCTGCCCAATCGTTAATGATCCCACGGGCCTTCTCGGGGTCAGCCGCGAAGTCCAGGCTATTCAGGCCCGCCGCGTATTTCCTTTGCACCAAGTCGGTGAACTCGGGCTTGAAAAGGTAGTCCCGTTGACCCCAAAGGGCATTGGCGAGAAACAACTGATAAGCCGGCTGCGTGGATAGCTCGCCCGACTTATCACGAAACTTCACCCCAGGAGGGCTGTTCAGGGTTTTAAGAAGCTCGGTGAAAGCCTCACTTACCTTGGCAGCATCGTTGTCGAAGTGCAGCGTCTTGGCCATCTGGGCGGCAGTATTGCCCTTGGCTCCGGCGTAGGTCATGGCCAGGGCGGTTTCGATGCTGGCCGGTGAGAAGAAAAGATTGTCTTTCGATTGGCTGGCGAGGCGGCCATATAGGTCGGCTGCGAAGGCGGTGCTGTCCACCGTTTTGACCTCCTGCCGGTCTGCCGGAACGGCTGGAGCATCTGCGGCGTAAGCGCCGGGGACAGCGGCTAGCAAGACGGCGGCCAACATCAATTTGGTTCTACCCATATTGTGAATCCTCACAAACGGACTAAAGGGGTAGCTATTTTTCAGTCGAGCCACTTGCCCCCCGAAGCTCGGCTGAACACCCGCCGCTGATATCTTCGGGAAGATATTTTGAGGCCGCATTAACACCAACAGACGCAATCCGGCTTACGCAATATATTGTAATATCCGCGTTTTCGATAGCGGAAAAAGTAGCATGATGTAGCACAATGTAGCATGGCCTGTCCCGCCTTGCGGGATCGGACAAAATCATTCCTCTTCAGCCTTGGGCTTGTATTGCGCGGCGATCTGCTGCTGTACATGCGGCGGGGTGGCTTCGTAATGGTCTAGCTCCATGACGAAACTGCCTTGGCCGCCGGTGACGCTTTTGAGCTGGCTTTGATATTGCATGACTTCGGCCAGCGGGGCGGTGGCTTTGATGACGGCCATGCCGCCGGGCATTACTTCGCTGCTGATGATGCGGCCGCGCTTGCCGGAAAGATCGCCGGTAATTGCGCCCATCTTGTCTTCCGGGACGGTGATCTCCATGGTCACGATCGGTTCCAGCAACACCGGCTTGGCTTTTTGCACGGCATCCTTAAAGGCATATTTGCCGGCGGCGCGGAAGGCAACTTCTTTTGAGTCCACCGGGTGATGCTTGCCGTCGGTTACGGCCACCAGGATATCCTGCAAGGGATAGCCGGCGATGGCACCTTGTTCCAGCAGATCGCGCACGCCTTTTTCCACGGCGGGAATAAACTGGCCGGGGATGGCACCGCCGAAGACTTCGTTGATGAATTCAAATCCCGCGCCGCGTTCGCGCGGCTCAACCCGCAAAAAGACTTCGCCAAACTGGCCGGCGCCGCCGGTTTGCTTTTTGTGGCGATGGTGGCCATCAGCCTTGGCGGTGATGGTTTCGCGGTAGGCGATCTTCGGTGGCTTGGTATCCACTTGCAGGCCGCGGTTTTTCAGCTTTTCCAGCACCAGACGCAGGTGCAGTTCGCCCAGACCGTTGATGACAACTTCGTGGGTTTGCCGGTCGGTGCTCCAGTGGAAGGTGGGGTCTTCCTCGGCAATCTTGGCCAGTTGCACGGAAATCTTTTGTTCATCGCCGCGTGCTTTGGGCGTAACCGCCAGGCCGTACATCGGCGTGGGGAAGGTCAGCGGGCGCAAGTGAACGCTGTCCAGGGCATGGTCATCGTGCAACACGTCATTGGTGTGGATTTCTTCGATCTTGGCCACGGCACCGATGTCGCCGGCGATGATCTCCGTGGCTTCGCGGTGTTCCTTGCCTTGCAGATGGAACAAGTGCCCCAGCTTGATCGACTTCTTATTGTGGCCGAGATAAATCTGCGATTGGCCGGTGCATTTGCCTTGATGGATGCGGAAGACCGCCAGCTTGCCAACGAATGGATCGGTGGTGACCTTGAAAACATGCGCCAGCAGCGGTTTGTTGGCGTCGGCCTTGTAGGTAAATTCCGTTTCTTCTTGTGGTTGGCCCTCGGTGGCGCCGCCGCCGTGATAGGAAAGGAACGGACGCGGATTGCCTTCTTCAGGTGATGGGAAATGTTTGGCGATGGCATCCAGCAGTTCGGTAATGCCCACGCCGGCCTTGGCATCGGTAAACAGGATCGGCACCAGGTGCGATTGATCCATGGCCATTTCAAACGGGGCGTGCAAGGCAGCGTAATTGGGTTCTTCACCGCCCAGATATTTTTCCATCAGGTTTTCATCAAGTTCGACGATCTGATCGAGAATGGCGGCATGTGCCCGGCGAATGGTGTCAAAATCACTTTCGCCGGCATTGTTCAGCAGGCATTCGGTGACCGTCTTGCCTTTGCCGCTGGGCAGGTTAATCGGCAGGCATTCGCCGCCAAAAGTTTCCTGCAACTGCTTCACCAGGGCTTCCAGTTTCAATTCGGGAAGATCGATCTTGTTGATGATGATGGCTCGCGGCAGATTCAGCGATTTGGCGATTTCCATCGCCCGGCGGGTGACCACTTCAATGCCCGCTTGCGCGTTCACCACCACCGCCACGGTTTCCACCGCCGGCAGACAGGCGATGGCCTGGCCCAGCAAATCGGGGCTGCCGGGTGTGTCAATCAGGTTAATGCGCTTGCCCTGATGATCGATGTGCAGGATCGAGGAATAGATGGAATGTCCGTGTTCCTTCTCTTCCTTTTCAAAATCGCTGAAGCTGGACCCATCTAAAACCGATCCCTTGCGGGTCACGGTGCCGCTGGCAAACAGCATGGCATCGGCCAAGGTGGTCTTGCCACAGCCGCCATGGCCGACAAGCAGAACATTGCGGATATCACCGGTGGTATATGAAGGCATGATAAGCTCCTGAATAAAGCATCAACAAGGTGCGCCACATTTGAGGATGCAGTATAGATTCTGTTAAGGAATCGTCAAAGGCTTTGGACAGATTAAATTCCGCGCCATGCATTGCAACTTTGCCGCTAGGTTTCTACATTCTTCATTATGCGCTGGTATATGCTGTTGCTGCTTATCGTTCCGCTGTGGGGATGCAATTCCAATCCGACGCCCAAGGCACGCACCGATGACGAGCAAAAGCTCTTCGGGGCCGTGTCCATGAAGCTGGACACCTTTTCCCGGGTGAAAAATTGGAGCAATGGCGGATCGCCCAGCGGGGTGGAAGTATTCGTCGAATTTGTCGATCGCTTCGGCGACCGCACCAAGGCTTCCGGCACCATCCTGTTTGAATTGTACGATTACCGCACCGGCTGGCCCGACCCGCGCGGCAACCGCCTGGACAACCCGTGGAGCGCGGCGCTGATCAGCTTCGACCAGCAGGCCGCCCATTGGGATAAAGCCAGCGGATCGTATATGTTCCGGCTGGATGACACCAATCTGAGCACCACCAAAAGCTACGTGCTGGTGGCCACATTTGAACCGACCACCGGCGGGCGGTTTTTCTCGCAGATTGTGCTTCAACAACAGCCGCAAACCCAGCCGCAAACCCGACGGGGGCATTAATCGTGTCTGCCGACCTGCTTCAGATGAATCCCATCCCGCAACTGCTGGATCGCGCCAAAAGCGAGCTGGCGGCGCAATTTGATTTTTCCCGGCCATTGCGCATCAGCCGGGCGCCGGGGCGATTGGACGTGATGGGCGGCATAGCCGATTACACCGGGTCGCTGGTATGCGAGGCTACGCTGGATCGTGCTGCTGCCGTGGTATGCCAGCCACGCGCCGACCGCAATGTGCAGGTGATGTCGTTTAATCTGCTGGATGAACACCAGCCGTTTATCGTGACGATTCCGCTGGATGTGTTGGCCGGACAATCCATTGAGGTGCTGCGGCAGGGGTTTACCGATCCCGGCCAAAGATGGGCCGGTTATCTCGCCGGTTGCCTGGCCATTTTGCATGAGCAGGGTTGGATCAATCTGGCAGATGGTAATATCACTGGATTTAACCTGGCGTTATACAGCACGGTTCCGCTGGGCGCGGGGGTAAGCAGTTCGGCGGCGATTGAAGTGGCGGCAATGATGAACTTTGCCGCGTGGTTGAAGCTATTGCCCGAAGGCGGCGGAGAAAAAATGCTTGATCCGCTGACATTGGCAGCACTGTGCCAGCAGGTGGAAAACCGCGTGGTGGGCGCACCGTGTGGCATCATGGATCAGGTGAGCTGTTGTGCCGGCGAGGCTGGTTCGCTGCTGCGGATGGTTTGCCAGCCGCATACATTGCAGCCGGCGTTAAAGTTTCCGCCGGGGATTCGCGCCGTGGGGATCAACAGCAACGTCAAACACAGCGTCGGCGGTGGTATGTACGGCAAGACCCGCTGTGCCGCGTTCATGGGCCACGCCATCATCCTGGCGAAGATGCGCGAGATGGGCCAGGCCGCCGGCAAGGAACTGGTGTCTGATCCGATCAGCGGATATCTGGCCAATCTCAATCCGGATGACTACAAGACCTATTTCCGCAGTTATCTGCCCGAGCAGTTGAGCGGGCAGGAATTCCTGCAAAAATTCAGCGGCACGATCGATAAGGCCACACAGGTGGATGCAACGCAGAGCTATCATGTGCAGCAGGCCACCGATCATCATGTGCTGGAAGCGCGGCGGGTATGGCATTTCGTGCAATATCTGAAGGAAGCCGCCGTGTTGCCGGCCGATTTACCGCTGCGGCGGTTGGCATTGGATAAGGCCGGGCATCTGATGTACGCCTCGCATATTTCCTACACCAAAGACGCCCTGCTGGGTGCGGAGGAATGCGATTTATTGGTGGCGATGGTTCGCCGGCGCGAGCGTGCCGGGTTATACGGCGCGAAGATCACCGGTGGCGGCAGCGGCGGCACCGTGGCCGTGTTGTGCGATCAAAGCGAAACTGCCGATGCCGCCCTGGCCGAAATCATGGCCGAATATCACACCAAAACCGGCCACAAGCCCGAGGCATTCTTGGGCACCAGCCCGGGCGCGTGGGCTGCAGGAACGCAAGAGGTTAATCTGTAACCGCACGCTCGGGCATACAATGCCTATCGCCGCCGAAGGGGCAGATCTGCGAGTCAGTCAGTAGTAGCACTGTCAAAATCTCGGTCAGAAAGTACAATGTCAGTGATTGGAGAACTGCTGATGATGCTCACTGTGCAAGACAAACAGCAGATCAAGCAGGAACTGGTTGCTCGCCTTAAGGATGAGCCAGAAGTCCGCAAGTTGGTGGTGTTCGGATCTTTCGCCAGCAGTCCCAATCCGCAGGATCTGGACGTGGCCGTGTTTCAAGACAGCGACCAAGCCTATCTACCGCTGGCGCTGAAGTACCGTCGGCTGACGCGTGCCATTGCACGGCGGATTCCTCTGGACATCTTGCCGTTTCGCGCCGGGGTGCCGGGCGGCTGGTTCTTGCAGGAAGTGCTTCGCGGCGAGGTCGTTTATGAGCGATAGCCGCGACGAGTTGGATTGGCTGCGCTATGCCGAGGAAAACCTGCAAATGGCGCAGTTCGGCTTGGAGCGCGGGCTATACAACCCGTGCTTGCAGAACGTGCAACAGGCGGTGGAGAAAGCCCTGAAAGCCGCCTTGGTGCGCTGGATCGGCTTGGCGCCCAGGACGCACAGCATTCGTGAATTATGCGAACGTCTGCAAGAAATGGGTCGGTCGGTAGGGATGGACGAAGACGAAATCGATCTGCTGGACTCGATTTATTTGCCCAGTAAATATCCACCGGATTCGGCTTTGGCCAGCGGCATGCCAAACGAGGCAGTCTGCCGACAGTCGTTGGAACTGGCTCGTAACATTGCCGCAACTGTGCGGGCCATGCTGGACGCGGATTAGGCGGCACTGTGGCCGTGTTGTGCGATCAACACGCAATCGCCGATGCCGTTTTGGCCGAAATCATGGCCGAATATCACACCAAAACCGGCCACAAGCCCGAGGCATTCTTGGGCACCAGCCCGGGCGCGTGGGCTGCGGGAACGCAAGTGATCAATTTGTAGAGAACCAAACTTATTCCGGTGCAGTAAATATCCTTGATCCCTTAAAAAGCCGATCCAAAACTTTTTGATTGCGAAGAGATTCCTCAATAGGCACGGTCAATGGCCGCTTGTTAATAATCGCATCGGTAAAATCCTCAACCATCAAGAGATAGGGATTGGCTGGTGGAATGACAATTTCCCGGTAATCCGGGGATTCCAACTCTGACCACACTTTGATTTTGAATTCAGCATCCGGCCACGCGCACATGGCGCCGCTATCCACCAGAATCCGCCCTTTGGAGCCGCTGATTTCATAGTTGCAATCGAAGAAGGTGCGCAAGCCGCAACTGAAATTGGCCAATATCCCCGATGGAAAATGCAGCAGCCCTTGAAAGCTTTCATCCACCTGGCTCTTGCTGCCCAGATTATTGAACCCCACCGCCTTGTCCGGCTCTTCGCCTGCCAACAGCCGCATCACACTCACGCAATAGCAACCCACATCCAGCAAACCACCGCCGCCAAGGGACTTTTGGAAACGAATATCGCTGTCGGCCAGACTGACATGAAAGGTGGAATGCAAGGCTCTCACCTTGCCAATGATGCCCGATCGCACCAATTCAACGGCTCTGCGCGTCAGCGGGTGATAATGGTACATGATCGCCTCACCCAGCGGCACTTTTCGCCGGGCGAACACTTTCTGCATCATGCGTGCTTCGGCAGCATTGGCGGCAAGCGGCTTTTCACACAATGTCGGCTTGCCGGCCTCGGCACAGCGGATGCTCCATGGGGCGTGCATGGCGATAGGAAGGGGATTATAGATCGCATCCACTTCCGAATCGGCAATCAACGCCTCATAGCTGCCAAAAACTTTGGGTATGCCAAGACGTCCGGCACATTCCTGGGCTTTGGTCAGGTCCCGGCTGGCAATGGCAATCACCTGGCCATTGCGGGATTCCTGGATGGTCTTGGCCATACGCCCTTGCGCCATTTTCCCCGTACCCAAGATTCCCCATCGGATTTTGTTATTCATGATGCCTTCCACTTAAAAGCTATGGTTATCCAGTTGTTCTTCTGCTGCCGCAAATCCTGATAGGCCGCCGGGGCGTCCTTGGGATTGAGGATATCGCCAATCAAATCGCGCACCTTCAACTTGCCGCGCGACAAAAGATCAATAACCGCATGCGCGTCTGTCGGTTGGTAATTTCGCGGGAGCCAGAACGACAATTCCTTCATAAACGCATCCTGGTATGGGAGGGCCACATCGCCGGGATAACTTCCCTGCACCACCACACGGGCACCGGGGTTTTGGGTATCGTCCCAGGGTTTGTCGGCAGCGACCTTAATCGCCTCTTTAAGAACCGCCGGCACACCGGTGGAATCCACAACCATATTTGCGCCAGCAGGAAATACCTTGGCAAAAGCGTCCGAGATGGAACCGGAAACCAGCAGCGATTGAACGCCCGCCTTGGCCGCCAAATCAACCCGCCAGGGACAAATATCCGCCGCCACCACATGTGCCCCGGTAAGTTGATGCAGCCGGGCGGATATCTGGCCAATGGGGCCTAGCCCGATCACCGCCACTTTTTCATGCGGTTTGCCCGAACACAATCGCACGCCGCGATAAGCAATGGACAGGAGACTAATCAGGCAGGCATCGCGGAGGTCGATATGATCGGCAATTGGATACACCGAGTCTTCCTGGGCCAGTGCGTGGCTCACATGCCCGCCCCAATGTGTTGCACAAGAAGCCGCTCGTGTGCCCGAACAAAATACCCGCGTGCCAACTGCCAGGGATGTTTGCGGCCCGGCGGATACGATGGTGCCGGCAAGCGAATAACCAGGAATGAAAGGCCACCCCATTCCGGGCGAGGCATCTTTCAATACGCGCAACTCGGTGCCGGGGCTTACCGCCGTATACTCCGCCTCAACAAGCACCTCGCCTGGGCCGGGTGAAGGAATTTCCACATCACTAATCTTGATCTGATCGACACCATAAACCAAAAGAGCTTGGGCTTTCATGAACAATGACCTCCCGTATGTTAAGTTGTAACCGCCACGAATTTATCCATTTGTCCATGCTTGTCCATGAAGAAACACGAGTCGGGTCTGAAATTCACGGCTTCCCCTGCCGTCCGTCATTACCTCACAGACAAAGCGGGTTATTAACGCCCAGCCTTATCCAAAAACGCATACCGCCCTTCCCACGTCTGGTTGCTGCCGGGCACGATGTGAATGCGAATGAACATCTCCGGGCAGGTCACGGTTGATGATGCCCAAACCGCATATTTGATCGGTGCCTGATCGAGCCGGATATCAATCCCCGCACCGGCATGGGTGTGCCAGATCATTACGCGGGCATCGGCAACCCCGTGGTAATTAAACAACTCGGCCGGCGCGCCATAGTTGTGCGGCAGCGGCCGGACATAGGTAAGTAGCTTGCCCTGCGTTCGTATATCTTGGGCATTGGGCGCTGTCGGGTAAGCCGGCTCAAAGGGAAAGTTTAACTCGTATCCCGGCCCGATCTGATACCCGTCGATATTGACGAAGTTGTGGCAATACCACGTCGTGTCGATAGTCTTGGTGCCAATGTTAGTCAGCCGATGGCTTACCATCATCACTGGCTTATCCTTGGACAAGCTAATGCGCTTGACATATTCATAACCCCAGCCGCGCGGCCCGTGCAGCACTTGCCGGTACTCGATCCAATCCTTGCCGCTGTCAATCTCCCATCGTGGCGAATCGGCAATCTTAAATGGCTTGTAAAATGGATACTCGCGGTATTCGGGATCATCCGGCTTGACCAATTCACCCACGCCAATTTTGACGAATCGTTCGCCGGGTTTGATCTCGGCATAGTCCAAGGGCTGTTTCATGCTGAATTCTTCAGCCGGCCCAACCCCATCATCATTTCCCTGCGGATTGTGCGGGATGCGGAATGGCCCGAAAAACTTATGTCCGGCATATTCCACCGGCCCAATCATGCCGGACCAATCAAATCTCGGCCCACGGTAGTAGCCTTTGTCCTTGTCTGGCAGATAAGCTCGCGCTTGCAGCAATCCATTGGCAAGCTGCACCGACGGAAACGGCTGACCGGCATCCTGCGGCGAATTCGTATTGACGTTTGAAACCATAAGCTTGTACCTGGTAAGGTTGAGTGCAATCAATTTAAGACAACCAGATTTACCATAACACACCCTGGAATTTGCACAAGCGTTCTAGCCCCCGGCAGTCTGGCCAGATTCTGCGTTCCCCCACGGCGTGGTGAATGCACCAGCCTTGATGTCACCGAGTCGCAAGTGCGAAGGACACATGCCACAAGGAGCGGGTCAATTATCATTACACCATATTGGAGAAAACACCTCACATAATTTACGCACCGTTTTTTCGATAAGTCATTATTACCAATGATCTTACAAAGCAATTGTGCATTGGACTAAACAGCTATCGCCGTTCAGTCCAACAGAGTTTTGGTGGTCCAAGACATGCCAAAAGTGCGCAACCTAATACCAACCAGGTACAAGGCATGACGGAATTGGTTCAAAGCGTGTCACTTTTTCTTAGGCCTGTGTGTCCCGCTCCCAACGCGACTATCGCTCAAGGCAGGAGCGTAGCAATAAACATTAATACCATACACTCTCGTCAAAAGTGTATGGGTTTGTATGGTTTTATAGGGTTTTGTCGCCATGCAACTCAAGCGTAATCTGCTCGAGTAATGGGCGGACCCTTTCTTACAGTCGCAGCAACGTCTCCTCGAACGTCTTAATCCCCGCACTGGCCCCAATGGCCAAACAGCAATCGGCGGCAACGCGGTTGGCGAATTGGCCGGCTTTTTCGAGGGGCATTTTGTGCTGTAAAGCTGTCAGTAAGCCGGCGAACCACGTATCGCCAGCACCGGTCGTGTCAACGACTTTGATCGGATAAACCGGAACGGTGGCTGTTGATTGGCCATCGTCAAGATAGCAGCCCTGGGCGTCAAGTTTGATGCCAATCAGGCCGGTCTTCATGTGCCGGCGGAAGATGGCGACCATCTCGCGCGGATCGCTTTTTCCCGTCAGCGCGGCGGCTTCAGTGCGGCTGGGGGCGAATAAATCCAGCAGCGGCAAAATCGGTTGCAGCAGTTTCCAATCGGCGGTCGGATTCACCGTATCCA
>Ga0316217_10006252_pt1 | contig 11866 bp, 16 predicted proteins | sample 1anoAmetaG_FD_203633 | JGI IMG/M metagenome (GOLD analysis project Ga0316217, IMG submission 203633) | Freshwater microbial communities from Trout Bog Lake, Wisconsin, USA - 1anoA | ecosystem: Environmental > Aquatic > Freshwater > Lake > Hypolimnion/Profundal zone | place: USA: Wisconsin... | reverse complement strand
CCACCAAGCTCCGCGAACTGCTCAAAGACGCGGACGACGGTTTCCGCCGCGTCGTCAAAGCCGGCCTGTACATCGAATGGATCGCCGCCAACCTGCCGCATGGGCAATTCCTGCACTGGTTGGATGCCCATGCTTCGGACGTTCCCCAGCGTGTGGTATATCGCTGGCGGACCATGGCCAAGAATCTCTGCGAGTGGTCCGGCCTCAAATTTGCCAACTTGGCAAATTTGACCGTGCCGGCGGAAAATTTGCTGACCTTGCCCGTAACCGACCTGCCCAAAAACATGCAGGCCGCCCGCACGAAAATGGATGAAGTCTTGGACTCTGCCCGCACGCCCAAACAGCTCTTCCTGGACATCGGCTTCAAACAGGGCGAGCTGGGCGCGGACGGCTATCCCCGCGCCAAGCGCGGCAACAAGAGCGGCAAAGGTTGCACCAAAGCGATGCGGATGCAGGCCAAGTATGCGAACGACCAGGAGCGGCTGATCGCGATGGAGATCAACGCGGGGATCTTCATCACCTGGGTCAAAGAGAACCTCACGCTGAACGGTTTCCCGCGCATGGATGAAGCGCCCGGCGGCAAAAAAACGTTGCTGGCCTTCAAGGCGGCCATCAAAGAGGCGCACCTGTTTTTTGTCAATCTTGAAAGGCCGCAATGAAACCAGTCACTGTCAAGCAATGGGAAAAGATGCCCGCCCGGACCAAGTCCTGGCTCGTGAGGAAGGCGCTAGGCACGTTCTGCACGGTTTACTGGCAACTTGAGACGCCCGCCAAACCCGGCGACTGCATTCCCGGCACCGGCAGCTATCAGACGGAGAAATTCGCGAAAGAGGTTTTGGAGTATAATCGGAAAAAGCTGCCGCAAGATGCGTGCGTTCGTCGCTCCCTTTGCTTCCTGGATTTCGTGGACGCCGCTGGCCACAACCTCAATCCGGCGCACACGCTGATTGAGGAAATGGTCAAACGCGGTTGGCGTTGCAATGTTTGGTTCAATCCCGCCAATTGCGAGAAATCGCATAGCGCTCAATTTTACCGAGCTCCCGGGGATCACGGCGACAGCTTTTTTTACGACAGCAATAATGTGACGGACGCCATTGCCGCCGCCGCCTTGCAAGCGCTGGGTCTGATGCAGCCATATCCGTTTTGAATCATGATCTCCGATCTCAACATTTTGGGCGACGCCAACCAAGCAGGGGAGCCACGTACACAAACCGTCCCGATTGCAAGCGCGGCGTCGCCCGATTCTGATTCTGACAGGATGAACAAGATGGACAGGATGGAGCAAGCGGCCCCGTCTTATCCGGTTAATCCGGTTAATTCTGTCCAAATTGTTCCACATGGAATGGGTTTGCAGTTCAGCGCGCCGCTGATCCAGCCGGTCCACGACGTGCGCGAGTACCTGGCCGCGCGCCAGCCGGTGATGTTTTACCAGGACGAACTGCCGTTGCTCATCACCTTGCCGGAGAATGATGAACGGAACATTCATGTGCGGTCCGAAACCCGCGCCTTGTGCAGCGCGTGCGAATTGGTGCTGGCCCGCGTCAAAAATCGTGAGAGCGTGAACAGCGCCTGCAAGGCCGTGCTCAAACTGTTCCCGCTGGCCAATTGGAAATTGGGCACCTTCCGGCAAAAGTATGATTGGTGGATTGAAGCCAAGGATTGGACTGTGCTGGTCAACTGCTCACGCGCCGGCGGCGATTGGATTGACCGCGCCACCGCGTTGCCGGCCGCCTTCGTGGTCTATGCCCTGAACCGCGTGGATGAACTGGACGGCCAGTTGCAAGAAGCCATCCGCAGTCTGCGGCGCCAATGGCAGACCGGGCTGAACCATGCCGGCCAGGCGGAGGCCATTGCGGGCTATGACTGGAAGAGCAGGGACGTGCGCAGAATGCCGGAAGGCTGGGGCCACAACAATTTGTCCCGCCATCTCAAGCGCGAGTTCAAGCTCCGCGCGCTCCCGCCTGAATTTATTCAGTTCTGGAAACTGCTCTGTGAACTTCACCAGCGCGTGAGCAGCAACGCCCGCCAACAATTGCTGGCGCTCTGGCAAACCAAACTGCCCTTTGAAATCAACGGCCAGGCTTACGAGCTGATCCCCGGTTACACCGACTGGCCCGCCGCCGATCCGCGCACGGACGTGCCCACCGGCTGGACCGAATCCAACCTGAACCGTCATCTTCCGGATGCCTACGAGCTGGCCGCCGCGCGCATCGGCATCAAGCAGGCGGGCAATCTGGGCTTCAAGATTCGCACGTCGCGCCTGGGCTTGAAGCTGGGCGAGTTCATGGAGTTTGACGATCACGAGTTCAACGTGAAGGTGAACTTCCCCGGCCAATTGCGCGCCCTGCGTCCGCGCTGTTTTGGCGCGGTGGATGCGTTGTCGGACTGCATGTTTAGCATGGTGATCAAGCCCACCTTTTGGGATCTCGAAGCCGAAGCCAAGCGCACCCTGACGGAAAAAGATTTCATGTGGTTCATCGTGGCCGTGCTCACGCATCGCGGCTATCGCGCGGATGTGGGCACGATGCTGCTGTGCGAGTGGGGCACGTCGGCGATTCGCGGCAACCTTAAACTCAAAATTAACGACCCGTTAAGAGACGATTTTGAGAAGCGGATTTTTGATTGCACGGGCGGCAAGGTCCGCGTGGATCGCGGCGGCCGGTTCCGCAAGGCGGCCCATCCCGGCCAGTTCGCTCCGCCCGCGGGCGGCAATTTCCGGTTCAAGCCGCACGTCGAACAATTCTGGCGGATGCTGGATGACTGGTTGGATGCGCTCAAGGGCCAGGTGGGCAAGAGCCGCGATTTCGCCCCGGAGGAAATGGAGCGGGCCGACGCCTATAACAACAAGCTGCTCAAAGCGGCCCGGCTGATGGGCGTGGACCAGGCTGCCAGCCTGATCCTTCCGCGCATGACTTTTGCCGAGTTTACCCAGGCGGCCAATCGGGTGATGAACCTGGTGAATGACGATCCCGATCATGAATGCAATTCGTGGGAGCAATGCGGCTTCGTCACCAAGGAATTCCGCGAGATTGAATCCGCGCCCTGGCAACCGCTGGCCGCCCTGGCTAACGTAGCGGCGTCTCGGCAGAGCGCCGCCATTCAAGCCATCCAGGCCAACGATCTCCTCTTTCGCGCCCGTCGGATGACCCGCGCCGAAGCGGATAAGACTCAGCGCCATCAGCTCACGCCGCTGCCGATGATGATGATTCCCGCGCTGGTGGGACCGCAATTCGCCCGCCCGGCCGTAACGGTGCGCAAGGGCAAATTCGAGATCCAGGATCGCAATGAGTTCTGCACGCCGGATGCCCTGGTGTTCGTGGCCATTGACGCCGAAGGCCGTCCTTTGCCCGAGGGCGAGCAATACACGCCCTACATCAACCCCATCTCCCCCGACGCGCTGGTGATCTGCGACGCGCGGGGTTCCGTGGTCAGTGTCTGCCCGCCGGACCTCCAGCCCGCGCGCAATGACGATCACGGCGTGAAAGAGGCCATGGGCGTGAAAAACCATTGGCAGGCTCTGAAGCTGGCTCCCCAACGCGAGCGCCATGCCGCCGCCGGCGCGGGCGTGGAGTTCATGCGTCTGCACAACGCCCAACTGACGCCCGCAGCGGCACCTAGGCAGAGTGCCGACGAAATGACCCAGCCAGTCCGCGTGGACGATTGCACGGAAGACACTTTGGCGCGGGAATACACCGCGCCCACAACACAGTTCGACTAACCGCCGATCATCGGCACCAACAAAAAAATGAGCACCGAAAACACACAGGTCACCAAATGGAAACCCTCCCCCGAACAGCACGCGCTGCTATCCGCGCTTCTGGAGGAATCGAAAAAAGAAAAATCCACCGCCGACTTTGCGCGCAAGTTCCTCCCGTTCGGGCGGAGTCTCTTTGACCAGATCATGGACGCCCTCGACGCGGGCCGCCCCGAAAGCTATCTGGACAAAGTCTCCGAAGAGCGTCGGCGGAGCCTCTTTGATGAGTTGGAGCAAATCCTGTCCGAGATCCCGCGCAAGCGCGCCCTGATGACCCGCGTGCAAGAACTCGACATTTTCTTGACTAGTAAAATTCGCGCGGTCGAAACCGCCGTGGCCGAATGCAGCGTCAAACAGGGACCGGAGCGGCTCATCTTGTTTTTGGCCCCGACAGGCGGCGGAAAAACCATGCTATGCAATCACCTGCAAGCCGAAAAAAACGCGCGCATTGTCCAGGTGCGCGCCGCCTGGCGACGGAGCGAGAGCGGCCTGGTACCACTCATTGACATCTGCCGCGCTGTGGGAGTGCGCGTCGGGAAAAACCCGCGCGTTGCCAAGATGGAAGACGACCTGATTAAATTCTGTCAGAGCCGGCAGCTTTTGTTGGTTTTCGACGAAGGGGAGCATTTTGGAAAATCCGCGCTCAACCTGATCAAATTCTTATTAAACGAAACCAACATCGTCATCGTGCTCTGTGCGGTCCCGGGTGAATATGACAAGTGGTTTGACTTCTTTCCCAACGAGGCCGAACAGGTGGCGCGTCGCAACCATGCGGTGTATGAAACCAGCCTGCTGCCCGAAAAAGACGTGGCCCTGTTTTTTCCCAAACACCAATTCGACGACGAAGCCGCGGCGCTCAAGAAGATCGCCACCGAGGCCAGCACCTTTGGCCATTACAGTTTGGTTCGACGGGTGGCGGTCCGCCTGGCGAATATCAAAAACGTGAAAGAAGGCGACGTGGCCGCCGCGCTCAAGAGCGCCCAGGCGGAGATGAAACGCAAATCGTAAATCATTTATCGCAAATGATCACCAAAGGCCATTGGTTTTGCGACCACTGCGACGATGTCGTCTTTATGACCTTCGAGCGGCGGACGCAAACCAATGTGCCTTGCCCGGTCTGCGGCCATCTGGCCTGCAACTTCATCCCCGCGCCGATCACCCGCCGGATGTTACCGGCGGAATGGTTCGCGGCCATGCGCCGCGCCGTGGATGAAGCGACCCAGCCCGAATTGCCAACCAGCAAGTTTTAACCACGGATTACACGGATTACACGAATAAAAATATGAGCATAACCTTATCCCCCGCCGCCCAGGCCGCCGAAAACAAGCTGGTCGAAAAACTTCCGACCGCATTTTTCATGCTGGCCAAACACGATCAGCCCCTGGCCATCGCGCTGCACGCGCAAGTGGACCTGATCGAAGAGCGCGACTTCAAAGCCGCGCTGAAACTGAACCGCGCCATCGCCACCAGGCTGGAGCTGCTGGCGGTGAACCAAGAAGCATGAGCATGAACATCACCCTTGTCACGTTCCATAAGACCGCCGAAAAATGCCATTTAGCCCGGCTGCGCGAACTGGACGCGCGCCTGGCGGCCTGCCAGAGCATGGAGGCCGAAGCCCAAGTCCAGCAACTAATCGAAGCCGAAAACAACCGCTGGACAACCGTCCAGCAAACCGGAGAGAAAAAAAATGAGCACTGAAAGCAAAGATCAAAGCAAGCGGGTGGCGCAAATCGCCATCCTGCAACTGGTCGTCGCGCAACACGCGCTGGCGATTGAAACGCAACGCCTCCTGTTGAACAACATGGAGGCCAAACAAGTCAACCGGCTCGCTGAATTGCGAATGCAAAAGCTGTTCCTCGTGAACGCCGAACGCGCCCGCCTCCGATCGGAAGCTGCGGGGAGCACACGCGCCTCGCGTGTGCCGGCGGACGCCCCGTCCGCCGGACCCCAAGGCGCCTCGCCAGTTTTGTGAGCCAAAACCGAAACCAAAAAAAGAAAGACACACCATGAACGAAATGACTGTAATCGAAAACAACTGCCGTGATCTCGCGGCCAGCCGCGCCCGCCTGCGAAAATTATTCGAGGCCCGGCAAAAGGCCGTCAACCTCGCCACGCGCGAATTTGACGATAACATCCGCATCATCCAGAACGATTGCGCCGCCTCGCGCGCCTCCTTGCTGGCCAACCTCCAAACGGGCCGAGACCTGTTCGTCAAACCCAAAACCCGCGAAATTGCCGGCATCACCGTGGGCTTCGAGAAAGAGCGCGACACCATCACGCTCCCGCCGGAAGAAATCCTGGTTGACCGCATTGAAACGTTGCTGCCGGCCGCCCAGGGCAAAACGCTCTTGGACCGTTCCGTCAGTGTCATCAAGGCCGCGTTCAAGAAGCTGCCCAAGGAGATCCTCCAGAAACTCGGCTGCAACATCGTGTCCGGCGCCGACAAGGCCGTCGTGCGCGCCAATGACGATGACATTGAAACCTTGGTGCAGAAATCGCTCGGTGAGGCGGCTAGTGGCGCGGGCGTCTCGCCCGCGAGTTCCAAGGAGGTGCAATCATGAGCGCCGAAAAATGTACCTTCAACGAGTGGGCGTTGGTCGAACTATTCGGCCACCAGAAGATTGTGGGCAAAGTCAGCGAGTCCACAATCGCCGGCGGCGCGTTTCTGCGCGTGGACGTGCCCAGCTACGACGGCCAGCCCGCGTTCACACGTCTGTACGGCCCAGGCGCGATCTATTCCATCAATCCGGTAAGCGAGGAAGTGGCGCGCGGTTTGATGGACCACTACCGCAACGAACCGGTCAGTCGGTTTGAACTTCCGCAACTCGCGGAAAAATGCGGCAGCGACGCAACCGGCAGAATGGAGGATTTGGAATGAATAAGATCATCATCAAACTCGTCAGTCCCCACGGCCAGGACACCAAACGCTATCGCGCCTTTAGCGCGAGCGCCAGTTTGGGCGGGGCGGATTATTCCCTAGGCGTTGCCGCCAGTTGCACGTCCGACCCCGCGAGCATCGGCGCGGGGCATTGCGCCGCCAAAGCGTTCATAAAATTCGCGGAACCGACTGCCGACCGCGACGAAATCGAGACGCGGATCGCCTTGAAGGAAATTGCGCCGGGCTGTGGCATCTGGGAAGCAACGCTTCACCCGTAGCTGCGACGCCCCGTCGCAGTGCGGTGCCATCGGCGCCCTCGCCGATAGCAACCGATCTGGCGACTTTACAATGGCAATGACATTCTCAAACAACCTTGAGGAAGCGGCTTGCTTCTTCGCTGAAAACAAATGACCGAATAGGTCCCATGATCGAATCCGTCACAGACCTGAAACGCACCCGCCGCCAGCGCGGCGATTCCGCAAATGCCGCCGTGGACCGGCTGCCGCCCCACGACCTGCAAATGGAAATGGGCGTGTTGGGCTGCTGTCTGATTGACCCCAACACCTGCATTGGCCAGTGCATAGAAACCCTGAAAGACGACGGCAAGGCCGCGTTCTACGATCTCCGCCATCAGACCATTTACGAGCTGCTGGCGGAGATGTTCAACGCCCGCGTCCCGGTGGATTTAATGACCGTTCAACAGCGGTTAAAGGACGCGCAGATGTTGGAACAGGTTGGCGGCATGGTTTATTTGAGCCAGTTGCAGGATGTTGTCCCCAGCGCCGCCAACCTGTCCTACTACCTGAAAATCGTTCAGGAGAAATACTTGCTCCGCCGGTTGGTTCAGACCTGCACTGGCGTGGTCGGTCGCATCTACGATTTTGAAGGCGACGTGGATCAACTCCTGGATGAAGTCGAAAAGGACATCGCCCAGGTGAACGATTCCCGCGCACAGTCTGGCACGCGTAACCGCGCCGATCTGGTCACCTCCGCGCTGACCACGATTGAAAAAATGTTCAGCCGTCAGGGGGAAATCAGCGGCATTGCCACCGGCTTTGCGGACTTCGATAAAATGACTGACGGCCTGCATGGCGCGGAAATGATCGTGATCGCCGCCCGTCCCTCAGTCGGAAAGACCTCGCTGGCCATGGGCATCGCCGAACATGTCGCCCTGGAATTGAATCTGCCCGTGGGCGTGTTCAGCCTGGAGATGAGCGGTGAGTCCCTGATCCTGCGCATGATGTGTTCCCTGGGCCGGGTGAACCTGCGCAACATCCGCGACGGCTTCATGAGCGAGGCGGATTTTCCCAAGCTCATGGCCGCCAGCGGCCGGATCAATGGCGCGCCGCTGTTCATTGACGACACCGCCGCGCTGTCCATCCTCCAGCTCCGCGCGCGGGCCCGGCGGATGCACGCGCAACATGGCATCAAGCTCTTCGTGATTGATTACCTGCAACTGATGAATTCCGGCAGCCGAAAAGCCCAGGAGAATCGGCAGGTGGAAATCTCTGAAATCTCCGGCGGCGTCAAGGCGCTGGCCAAGGAATTGAACGTGCCCGTGATCGTCTTGAGCCAGCTCAACCGCGAGCTGGAGAAAGACAAAAGCCGCAAGCCCCGCCTGAGCGACCTGCGCGAATCCGGCAGCATCGAACAGGACGCCGACCTGGTCGGGCTGCTATACAAACCCGACCCAGGCGACGAAGAGGAAGACTCGTCGCGCCATAGCGCAGCGGAGGCGGACGGCATCCCGGTCAACTGGCTGATCGCCAAGCAGCGCAACGGCCCCACCGGCGACGTGAACCTGACGTTCCTGAAACCCTACACTCGTTTCGAGAGCCGGAGCAAATTCAGCGATGATGACGTTCCATGACTGACTTTCCCAACATCGTCATCAAGCGGCCGCCGCTCCGGTATTATGGCGGCAAGTTCCGCATTGCGCCTTGGATTATCGAGCATTTGCCCGCCCATAAGAACTACGTGGAAGTATTCGGCGGCGCTGCCGGCGTGCTTTTGCGCAAGCCCCGTTCCAATACGGAAGTCTATAATGACCTTGATCGTCAAGTGTTCGGTTTTTTCCAAATTCTCCGGGACAAAAAACAACGCGCCCAACTTTGCAAACAGATTGCGCTGACACCTTTTTCCCGCGATGAATTTGATTTGAGCTTTGAGGCCACAGATGAGCCAATTGAAGCCGCCCGCAGATTCGTAGTCCGTTGCACTTTTGGCCACGGGACCGCGTCGGTAAATCCCGACTGCTCAAATGGGATGCGCACCGGTGACCACAGGGCCGGCAAATCATACGCGCGCGAATGGACCGGCCTTCCTGCAGCCATCCAAGCCGCTGGCCAAAGGTTTCAGGGTGTGACGTTGGAAAATCTGGATTTCCGCGCGTTGATTCCGAAGTTTGAGAATCCCGATACGGTTTTTTATGTGGACCCGCCGTACCCACTTTCCACGCGCTGCGTTCACGGCAAATCGTACACCCATGAGATGTCTGACCTGGATCACCGGGATCTCGCATGGCTATTAAAGCAGGTCAAAGGCAAGGTTTTGATCAGTGGCTACGAATGCCGCCTGTATGGCGAGCTTTACGGCGACTGGATTCGCCACGAAAAGAACACAACCGCCTCCGGCCAAAATGGCGCGGTTCAACGGACAGAAGTTCTGTGGATTAAACCTTTATGAGCAAACATCTAGCCCTATCCATCCGCCAACCCTGGGCCTGGCTGATCATCAACTGCGCCAAAGACGTTGAGAACCGCGATTGGCCAACGCGCGTGCGCGGCAATGTTTTGATCCATGCCGCCAAAACCATGACTCATGGCGATTATGAAGCGTGCGTCCTGTTCATGGATGCCATTTCCGACAAGATCAATTTTGGGAACCTCCCGGCGCTGCCGTCCTTTGCTCAATTGCAAGCTCAAACCGGCGGCATTGTCGGTCACATGAACATTGAAGATTGTGTGACCACTTCGCCCTCCCCGTGGTTTTGCGGCCGCTATGGTTTTGTTTTGGGCGGGGCGGGATCGTTGGAGTTTCGCCCCTGCAAAGGCCGGCTTGGCTTTTTCCCCATCGAGCTATGAGCAAAGTCCGCTATCCCCGCGCCGACGCCCTGAAGGTCGCCAAAGAGCTTTGCGACGCCCTTAGGCCGTTCACTGACAACCTGATCGTGGCTGGTTCGCTCCGCCGCCGCAAACAGGACGTTGGCGACGTGGAAATTCTATTCATCCCGAAACTGGAATGGCGTAATATTGACCTTCTTTACCAGACCCAAATCAGCCTGGTAGATGAGGTTTTGAGCAGCTTGCTCCAAAAAGAAATTATCCGACATCGTCCAAATGTGAACGGCTCAAACATTTGGGGCGAGAAAAACAAGCTGGCGGTCCACGTCGCCAGCGGGATCCCGGTTGACCTATTCACCGCCACGCCGGCCAATTGGTGGAATTATCTCGTCTGCCGCACCGGCAGCGCCGAGCACAATACCCGCATCGCAGTCGCCGCCCAAACCAAGTGTTGGAAGTGGAACCCGTATGGCGTCGGCTTCACCGATAATCGCGGAGAGATTGTGCCCGTCCATAGCGAGGGGGAAGTCTTTCGATTTGTCGATCTGGATTACCTTGAACCCTGGGAGAGAATATGAACATCACCCCCTCCCAACGCACGTCCATCATGATCACCTGGGCCAAGGTTTGCAAAGATCGCAAATGGAAGTCGAGCGATCGCGCTTTCCGCCTGGCCAAATTCAGCGAGATCATTGGCCGCGAAATCACGAGCACCGACGAGATTGAACGCCTGGATGAATGCACCAAGTTGATGGCCGAACTGCAATGTCTCTTGGGCGTGAGCGTCCGGGCCGGCCGTGAAGCGGTTGACCCGGCGCTTAACCAGGCGCGCGTCCTGCGAAATCAAATCCTGACGGAAATCATCCCCTGCCTGGAACTCTACCGGGGCGAGCAACTCCCCGCCGACATCGCCAAGATTCTGGAGGACAAAAACCGTTGGTGGAAACTGGACCGCCCCGCCCGTGGCATGACCTTGATGGACCTGGACGCCCGGCCAATTTTCCGGCGCGATCGCGACACCGGCAAACAGAAGTTTTGCGGCTCCCAGTTGAGCCAGATTCAGTGGACCCTCAGCCGATGGCTGAACGATCTTCGCAACGCCGCCGGCGACACGATCCACGACATGAAAACGAAGGCCGGCGTTCCCTGCGATTGCGCGGCCTGTGAGAAGCGGCGATTCATGTCGGCGGAAACCGCTGCCGGTGAAATTTTTGAGGATGAATCCAGCCCGGAAGAATCGGCAGCGGATGCCTGGTTTGAGCAAGAAGTTTTGAAGGAAGCCGAGGCGGACGAAAAGTCTCCTTTTTGAGCCATGAAACCGACCCCCTCCAGCGAACTGACGGATGATCTTTTGGACTTCATCCGGCGCAAGTTTTACGAGGGCGATCCGGCCGGCTTTTCCAAGGACAAACGCCGCCTCCTGATGTGGGTGGTTTTGTGGCCCGCAACCTACCTCGAAGAGCGTGGCGTAACCCTCCCCGCTGCCCGCCAAAAAGAGATCTTCCTGGAGACGATTATGCTGGCCCTTCAGCAAGGCAATACCGGCGCCATAAAATACCGACCGGCCTGGCTCGGTCGCGTGGTCCAAAGCCACTACAAAATCCACTGGGATGAAATCTACCAGGAAGCCAAATCCGTGCGTTCCTTGGCCAACCACGCCCTTCTGATGACCGGACGCCTGCCAACACCCCCCGCCGCCGATCCGACGCGCGATATGGCCGCCGCCGCCCGTCTATTGAAGGGTTCCAAACGGAAGTTTAAACCCGCCTTTAAAGCCGGTTCCAAGCCCGCTCAAAACATGGAGTTCAACCTTGCTTGAAAGGCCCAAAATGGACTCTAAACCATTTCAATCCGGCCACTTTCGGCCCCTCGGCTTGTGAAACCGTCTTCACGCAAGCCCACCTTGTAAAACCCCTGTGATTGCGTGCTTTTGCGCGCCTTTCCCCGTTTTTCCGCCTTCCGAAATCGCGCGCGCAGATTCATTGGCGAAATTGCTGCGGGTCACCGACCCGCGCTCCGAAGGCAAATTAGGACACTGCCTGGAATGGTTGCCGAACCGGGCCAGGCGGAATCAAGCAAGCACCAAGACAGGCGTGGGGCTTGTCCCCACGTATTCAGATTTGGTCAGCCGACCTCCGTGACGAGCCGTCCTCGCCCCTGGTGTTGAATTCG
>Ga0316217_10006251_pt1 | contig 11866 bp, 11 predicted proteins | sample 1anoAmetaG_FD_203633 | JGI IMG/M metagenome (GOLD analysis project Ga0316217, IMG submission 203633) | Freshwater microbial communities from Trout Bog Lake, Wisconsin, USA - 1anoA | ecosystem: Environmental > Aquatic > Freshwater > Lake > Hypolimnion/Profundal zone | place: USA: Wisconsin... | reverse complement strand
TTTTCCACGCGTTACTCACCCGTCTGCCATGCACCTTGCGGCACATCCGACTTGCATGTGTTAGGCACGCCGCCAGCGTTCATTCTGAGCCAGGATCAAACTCTCATGTTCAATCTCTTAAGCTCAAACCGTATCGTCCCTCGCGGGAGGACACGCTGTTCGCTTGCTATCTTTTCTATCATTTCCGTTCTCTTTATCCGGCTTTCAAAGACGCCCGGACGATCACGGCCTGCCCTTTCGGGTCTGGCTGCTTTCCTTCCGACTGCCACAACCTCGATCGCGGCGGAAATTAAGGTTACTACATTTTCACAACATTGCGAGCAGGAATTTTCAAGGTGGGTGTTCCGGCTTGGGGCCGGCATCCTACTGGTGGAATCAAGTGCAGAAATCGTTAATTTTATAAATCATGTTCACTTGTCCTGTCCCGGATGCCAAGCCAGGCCCCGGGCCACATCCAGGGCGATCTGGTTCTTGAGGGCATCAAAGTCGGCGAACTTCTGCTCCTCCCGCAGGCGGTGCAGGAACCGCACTTCCAGCTGGCAGCCGTAGAGATCCCCCTGGAACCCGGGCAGGTGGGTCTCCACCGTGAGCTTGAGCCCCTGGAAGGTCGGCTTCTGGCCGACGTTGGTGAGGCCGCGGAGCGGGGCGGCAAGGTGGGTCCCGGCGACCTCGGTGACGTAGACTCCGTTGGCCGGAAGCTGCTCCTGCTCCCAGGCCAGATTGGCGGTGGGGAACCCCAGGTGGCGGCCCCGGCGCTCGCCTTCCACCACGATGCCGGTGAGGGCGTAGGGGTGGCCCAGCAGGTCGCAGGCCTGCTCCACATCGCCCGCTTCCAGGGCCTGGCGGATGCGGGTGGAGGAAAGGTAGCCGCCGTCCGGAGCCTGCAGGGCGTGGCCCTGGACAGCGCAGACCCGGCTGCCCCACGCTTCCAGGGCGGCCAGGTCGCCGGCGCGGTCCTTGCCGAACCGGAAGCCGCGGCCGACGTGCAGCTCCACCGGCGAAAGGGCCCGGTGCAGGCCGTCCAGGAACGCCTCGGGGCTCAGTTCGGAGAAGGCGCGGCTGAACGGGATGATCCAGGCCAGGTCCATGCCCGCCGAGGCGAAGGCCGCCAGGCGCTGGGCCAGGGTCATGAGGAGCTTGGGCCGGCGCTCAGGGGCGATGATCATGGCCGGGTGAGGGTCGAAGGTGACCACCACCGCCGGAATGCCCAGGGCCCGGGCCCTCTGGGCGGCCAACTCCAGCAGGGTGCGGTGGCCGGCGTGGACCCCGTCGAAGTTGCCCAGGGTCAGGATGCAGGGGCCCAGCGCCGGGGCGGTCTCCAGGGTGCAGCGCCAGACCTCCATCAGGGTTTTCCTTTCTCGGCCCGGGGCCAGACCAGGCTGCCGGTCACGCAGATCACCAATACCAGGGTGATCACCAGCAGGGAAGCCAGGGTCGGAATGTCCACCACCCGGGCCAGGCACATCTTGAGCCCGACGAAGACGAGGATGACCGCCAGCCCGACCTTGAGCAGGTGGAAGCGGTCGACCATGCGCGCCAGCAGGAAGTACAGGGCGCGCAGCCCCAGGATGGCGAAGATGTTGGAGGTGTAGACGATGAAGGGATCCCGGGTAACCGCCAGCACGGCCGGGATGGAATCCACGGCGAACAGAAGGTCGGTGGCCTCGACGATGACCAGCAGCAGCAGCATGGGGGTGGCGTAGCGCCGCTGGTCCTTGAGGGTCCAGAACCGCCCGTAGCCGGCTTCCGCATCGTACGGGACCACCCGCTGGAAGACCCGGGCGATCAGGCCCTGGCGCGGATCCGAAGGCGCCCGGTCGCGGGTCAGCAGCATCTTCACCCCGGTGTAGACCAGGAATGCGCCGAACAGCAGCACCATCCATTCGAAGCGGTCCAGCAGGGCGATGCCGCAGACGATCATGACCGCGCGCAGGACCATCGCCCCGACCACGCCCCAGTAGAGGATCCGGTGCTGGTTCCGGGGCGGGACCTGGAAGGCCGTGAACAGCAGCACGAACACGAACAGGTTGTCCACGCTGAGGGATTTCTCCAGCAGGTAGCCGGTGAGGAACTCCGCGGCCCGCTGGCCGCCCGTGAAGCGCCAGATCACCCCGTTGAACAGCAGCGCGAGCAGGATCCAGGCGGCGCTCCAGCCCACCGCCTCCCGGTAGCCCGGCGCATGGGCCTTGCGGTTGAACACGCCCAGGTCCAGCGCCAGCATGGCGAAGACCAGCAGGTGGAAGCCCAGCCAGGCCCACCAGGGCGCGGAAAGAAGCAATGCTTGGATCAAGTCGCCTCCGGAGCGGTCAGTGTAGCCGTACCGGGGTATGGTTGACCGTCCTGTCCTCTTCCTTGGAAAGATCCCGCCATGAGCATCCCCCGCCTTTTCGTTCCCTTCTCCGGCCAGGCCCACGTGGGCATGCAGCTGCCCCTGGGCGCGGCCCAGGCCCGCCACCTGTGGGTGCTGCGCCTGCCCCAGGGTTCGGCCCTGGAACTGGTGCTGGACTCCGGACCGTGGAAGGCCGACCTTTCGGAAATCAGCAAGGACCACGCCCTGGCCCGCCTGGTGGCGCCGCTGCAGGAGGACCGGGAGGCGCCCTTCGCCATCCAGGCCTACCTCCCGGTCACGGCCCAGCTGTCCCTGCTGGACGACCTGCTGCCGCCGCTGGTGGAACTGGGCGCCACGCTGATCCAGCCGGTGGTGTTCCGGCGCAGCGAATACGACGCCGGCAAGACCGCGGCCCGGTTCGAGCGCTGGCAGCGCATCGTCCACGGCGCCTGCGAGCAGAGCCACCGTTCCCGGGTGCCCGGGTTCGCCCTGCCGGTGCCCTTCGACGCCCTGCTGGCGGTGGACACCGCACAGCGCTGGGTGGCCCACGAGCTGGCCTCGGGCCAGGACAACCCCGGCCTGGAACGGGGGCCGGTGGCCTTCACGAGCGGGCCGGAGGGGGGCCTCACCGACGGCGAGTACGAGGCCCTGGCCGGAGCGGGGTGGCGGCCGGTCTACCTGGGCGGCAGCATCCTCCGGGCCGTCACCTGCCCGGTGGCGCTCATGGGCGCGATCCGCTTCGGACTGCCCAGGTAAAAAGCGATGGCCCGAAGCTTCGGCCCGGCCTATATTGAGTTTCGCAGACGTGGCGACACGTGGGGAGGCTCGAGCATGACCAGGGGAATCATAGCCAGTTTGCTCATGTGCGCCGGGATCATGGCCGCCGGCGCGGACCTGCAGCCGGGGATGAAGGCCCCGGACTTCTCGGCCCTGGACCAGGGCGGAAAGCCGGTGAAGCTGGCCAACTACCTGGGGAAGTCCAATGTGGTGCTGTACTTCTATCCCAAGGACTTCACCCCGGGCTGCACCAAGGAGGCCTGCACCCTGCGGGACGGCTTCCATGACATCCAGGCCGCCGGGGCGGTGGTGCTGGGGGTGAGCGCGGACGATGTCTCCAGCCACGCGAAGTTCGCCGAGAAGTACGACCTGCCCTTCTCCATCCTGGCCGACCCGGACGACAAGATCATCGAGGCCTACGGGGTCAAGATGCCGGTGCTGAAGATGGCTTCCCGGGTCACCTTCATCATCGACAAGGCCGGAATCATCCGGTTCAAGGTCGACCAGGTGGACACCGGGAAGCACGACCAGCAGGTGCTGGAACTGCTCAAGAAGATTTCATAGTCACGGCCGGGCGCAGCGCTCGGCCATGCGCCGCTCCGCGCGGCCGGTCCAGCTGCGCTGGTGGTAGGCGTAGCCGGCCAGCAGGGGGAAGGTGAGGGTCGCCTCGCCGTAGACCATCTGCTCGTGGGAGGTGGCCACCTTGCCCCAGGAGCTGGCCTCCCGCAGGGTCGAACCGGACAGGGCGCCGTCCCGCTCGTCGGCCACAGTGAGCTGCACGGCGTACTTGTGCATGGGCGCGGGATGGCCCAGCAGTTCGGCCGCCACCACGGTGTCCTGGGCGAAATTCTTCGGCACCCCGCCGCCGATCATGAGCAGGCCGGTGTCGGCGAAGGCGAGCTTGACCCGGGTCAGCTCCAGGAAGTCCCGGGCGCTGTCCAGAGTCAGGCAGCGGCCGGGGCGCGCCACCTGATGCATCACCAGGCCGAACCCGGCGGAGCAGTCGCTGAAGGCCGGGCAGAAGATGGGCACCCCCTTCTCGAAGGCGGCCCGGGTGATGCTGTCCACGCCGAGGCCCTGGCCCTGGAGATGCCGGCCCATTTCCTGGATGAACTCCCGGCTGGAATAGGGCCGGGGCTCCAGGCTGTCGGCGATCCGGCCGATGGTCTGGTCGCACACCCGCAGCTGGTCCTCGTCGATCAGGGTGTCGTAGATGCGGTCGATGGCCAGGTCGCGCAGCCGGTCGTCGTCCAGCGCCGGGCTGCCCAGGTAGTGCCGGAAGCCCAGGCCTTCGAAGAAGTCCTGGTCGACGATGTTGGCGCCGGTGGCGACGATGGCGTCCACCATGTTGTTCTGCACCAGGTCCAGCACCACGTGCTTCAGGCCGGCGGAGACCAGGGATCCGGCCAGGGTGAGGATCACCCCGCACTCGGGCTCGGCCAGCATCTGGTCGTAGATCCGGGCGGCCCGGTTCAGGTTGCGGGCCTGGAAGGCCATGCGCTCCATGGCGCGCACCAGCGGCCGGGGATCGTGGGCCTTGATGTCGAAGTGCTCGACGGGGATCGACAGCAGATCTCTTTTTTCCATTTCCAACTCCGGACGACCTGTGGTTCCCGGTGGTCCAGGCCGTGCGCTCCCACCGGGGACGCCCTACGGTTGCACTCTGCAAACCGCCATCGGAGCGCCGGGTGGCTGGTGAACTCCCAGTTTATGCCCTGTGATCCAGGGCGCAATCGCCTTCGACAACAGGCTATTGAACCAATTACCTACGTTTCGGGGAAGAAATTCGGGCAAACTCAAGGAATGGCACCGGATCGGCTCGATCTCCCCACCACCTTCGTCGACTCTCCCGAGACCCTGGCGGGGGCCCTGCCCCACTGGTTCGCGGCCAACCTGCTGGCGGTGGACATCGAGTGCAGCCTCACCGGCTTCCACCACTGTGTGCTGGCCCTGCTGCAGGTGGCCACCCACGACCAGGCCTGGCTGGTGGACCCGCTGGCCATCCCCGAGCTCATGCGACCGGCCCTGCGGGCCATGGCCGAGGTGCCCTGGATCGTCCACGACTTCTCCGGCGACGGCATCGTGTTCAAGCGGGTCTATGACGTGATGCCGTCCTCAGTGATGGACACCATGCTGCTGGCCCGGACCCTGGGCTACCCCCAGCCCGGGCTCAAGACCATGGCCCGGCTCAAGCTCGGGCTGGAGATCCCCAAGGAGGAGCAGGACTCCAACTGGATGCACCGGCCGCTGCGGGAGGCCCAGATCAGCTACGCCGCCCGGGACGCCACGCTGCTGCTGCCGCTGTTGCGCACCCTGGCCATGGAGGCCGAGGCCCGGCGCGACGACCCGGCGGTGGCCGCGGCGCTGGCCGGGCTCCCGGCCGAGATGCGCCGGATGCTGCACCGGGTGCGCCACTACCAGGCGCCCGACAACAACCCGGTGCTGGACAAGATCCGCCACCTCGGCCTGGGCGAGGAGGCCATGGAGAAGGCCCGCCGGCTCACCGAACTGCGCCACCGCTGGGGCAACCAGGGCGACGTGGCCGCGGTCATGGAACTGGGCAACCGCTGGATCGTGGCGCGCCTGGAGCATCCGCCCAAGAGCAAGGAGGCCCTGGAGCGCTGCATCCCCAACCCGCGCTTCCGCCGGGCCCGGCTGGAGGCGATCTGGGAAGTGCTGGGCGAAAGCTCGTAGCTCCCGGCGCTTTGCTTCCGGCTATGCTCAAGGCGGAACGCACCGGAGACACCATGGCCCAGGACGACGTCATCATCAGCTTCCCCAGGGGACTGGTCGGGTTCCCGCAGCTCACCGCCTTCCGGCTGTTCGAGCCCAGCGACGGCTACCCGATCAAGTTCCTCCAGGCGGTGGACCGGGAGGAAGTGTCCTTCACCTGCATCGACATCAAGGCGATCGTGCCCGACTACGTGGTGCCGCTCAGCGACGACGATGCCCAGGGCCTGGCCCTGCACGAACCTGCGGACGCCCTGATCCTGGCGCTGCTGGCGATTCCCGAGGATCCCAAGAAGATGACGGCCAACCTGGCGGGGCCCCTGGTGGTGAACATAAGGACCCTGCAGGCCCGGCAGATCGTCCTCAACATCGACAAGTTCCCCCTGCAGTTTCCCATCCTCGCCGGAAAGTAGGGCACCATGCTGGTCATCTCCCGGAAGCTGGAGCAGTCGATCATCATCAACGGCAATATCGAGATCGTGGTGACCGGCCTGGGCAAGGACGGCGTGCGCCTGGGCATCATCGCCCCCCGCGAGGTGGAGGTGCACCGGCGGGAGGTGTTCGAGGCCATCGTCGAGGCCAACCGGGCCGCGGCCGCCAGGACCGCCACGCCGGTGTTCCTGGACGCGGCGGCGCTGCTGCGCGCCCGGGTCGCCAAGGAAGGCCCCGGCAAGCCCTGAATCAGCGGGCCGGCTTGAGGTAGGGCTTGAGATACTGGCCGGTGATGCTGGCGGGGTTCCTGGCCACCTGTTCGGGCGTGCCCTGGGCGATGATGCTGCCGCCCTCGGCGCCGCCTTCGGGGCCCAGGTCCAGGATCCAGTCGGCGGTCTTGATCACGTCCAGGTTGTGCTCGATGACGATCACCGTGTTGCCGGCCTCCATGAGCCGCTGGATGACCTCCAGGAGCTTCTGGATGTCCTTGAGGTGCAGGCCGGTGGTGGGCTCGTCCAGGATGTAGATGGTGCGCCCGGTGGGCCGCTTGGACAGCTCCTTGGCCAGCTTGACCCGCTGGGCCTCGCCGCCGGACAGGGTGGTGGAGCTCTGCCCCAGGCGGATGTAGCCCAGGCCCACGTCCATGAGGGTGGTGAGCTTGTTGGCCAGCACCGGGATCGGGCCGAACAGCTCCAGCGCCTCCTCCACGGTCATGGCCAGGGCGTCGGAGATGCTCTTGCCGTGGTAGTGCACCTCCAGGGTCTCCCGGTTGTAGCGCTTGCCCTTGCACTGCTCGCAGGTGACGTAGATGTCCGGCAGGAAGTGCATCTCGATCTTGAGCACGCCGTCGCCCTCGCACTTCTCGCAGCGGCCGCCCTTGACGTTGAAGCTGAACCGGCCGGGGGCGTAGCCCCGGGCCTTGCTCTCCGGCAGCTGGGCGTACAGGTCGCGCAGCGGGGTGAACAGGCCGGTGTAGGTGGCGGGGTTGCTGCGCGGGGTGCGGCCGATGGGGGCCTGGTCGATGTCGATCACCTTGTCCACGTGCTCCAGGCCCTTGATCGCCTTGTGCCGGCCCACCACGTGGGCCCCCTGGTGCAGCTGGTTGGCCAGGGCCTTGTAGAGGATCTCGTTCACCAGGGTGCTCTTGCCCGAGCCGGAGACGCCGGTGACGCAGGTGAACAGGCCGATCGGGAAGGCCGCGTCCACCTGGCGCAGGTTGTTCTCCTGGGCCCCCAGCACCTGGATCTGGCCCCGGGTGGCCTTGCGCCGGGCCTTGGGCACCGGGATCCGGTCGGTGCCGCGCAGGAAGCGCCCGGTGATGGAGGCTTCGCTCTGGCTGATCTCCTCGGGGGTGCCCTGGGCCACCACATAGCCGCCGTGCTCGCCGGCCCCGGGCCCCAGGTCCACCACGTGGTCCGCGGCCAGGATGGTCTCCAGGTCGTGCTCCACCACCAGCACGGTGTTGCCCAGGTCGCGCATCTCCTTGAGGGTGTGCAGCAGCTTCTGGTTGTCCCTCTGGTGCAGGCCGATGCTCGGCTCGTCCAGGACGTACATCACGCCCTGCAGCTTGGAGCCGATCTGGGTGGCCAGGCGGATGCGCTGGCCCTCGCCGCCGCTGAGGGTGGCGGCGGAACGGTCCAGGGTCAGGTAGCCCAGCCCCACGTCGTCCAGGAAGCCCAGCCGCTCCTTGATCTCCTTCAGCACCTTCTCGGCGATGACGGCGTCCTTGCCCTCCAGCCGCAGGAGGTCGAACCAGGCCCGGGCCTCGCGCACGCTCAGCGCGGCCACGGCGGCGATGTGCAGCCCGCCGACGAACACCGAGAGCACCTCGGGGCGCAGCCGGGCGCCGGAGCAGGCCTCGCAGGGGGTGACCCGCATGGACTCCTCCATCTCGGCCCGGGTCTCCTCACTGGAGGTCTCCCGGTAGCGCCGCTCCAGGTTGCCCACCACCCCCTCGAAGTTGTGCATGAACTCGTAGCGGTTGCCCTTGTTCTGGTAGACGAACTTCATCTTGCGGTCCAGGCCGTGCAGGATCACCTGGCGGATCTCGGCGGACAGCTTCTTCCAGGGGGTGGCCAGGCTGAACGACAGCGCCTTGCCCAGCTGCTCCAGGAACTGGCCGCGCCAGCCGTCCTCGCCCGCGCTCTTCCAGCCGCTGGCCTGGATGCAGCCCTGGCTGAGGCTCAGCTCCGGGTTGGGGACGATCAGCTCCTCGGCGAACTGGCGCTTGAAGCCCAGGCCGTCGCAGGCGGTGCAGGCGCCGAACGGGGAATTGAAGGAGAACGAGCGCGGCTCCAGGTCCGGCAGCCCCAGGCCGAACCGCTGGCACTTGGGGTTGTTGCAGGCCAGCTTGGAGGAGAACAGGCGCTCCTTGCCGTCCAGGTCCACCAGGGCCGTGCCTTCGGCCAGGTTGCAGGCGATCTCCAGGCTGTCCGCCAGCCGGGTGCTGATGGCCGGGCCGACCTTGAGCCGGTCGATGACCACCTCGATGGTGTGCTTCTTCTGCTTGTCCAGGTCCGGCAGGCCGTCGGTGAGGTCCAGCATCTCGCCGTTGACCCGGGCCCGGATGTAGCCGCGCTTCATGAGGTCGGCCAGCAGCTTGCGGAACTCGCCCTTACGGGCCCGTACCACCGGCGCCAGCAGCTGGACCCGGGTGCCCTCGGGCAGCGCCAGGATCTGGTCCGCCATCTCCTGGATGGTCTGGCTGGCGATGGGCTCGGCGCAGGCCATGCAGACCGGCTTGCCGACCCGGGCGAACAGCAGGCGCAGGTAGTCGTAGATCTCGGTGACCGTGGCCACGGTGGAGCGCGGGTTGCGGCTGGTGGTCTTCTGTTCGATGGAGATGGCCGGGGACAGCCCTTCGATGCTGTCGACATCGGGCTTTTCCATCTGGTCCAGGAACTGCCGGGCGTAGGCGCTCAGGCTCTCCACGTAGCGCCGCTGGCCCTCGGCGTAGAGGGTGTCGAAGGCCAGGCTGGACTTGCCGCTGCCGGAGAGCCCGGTGATCACCACCAGCCGGTTGCGCGGAAGGGTCAGGTCCAGGTTCTTGAGATTGTGTTCCCGGGCGCCCTTGATGTTGATGCTGTCCATGTTGTCCTCTGCGTTGCAGTTTACGCTATTTTTTCGTTGGCGGTGCAGGACATGGCCATCTTTGGTTCGGTCGCCCGGAGAGTTGGCATGAACGGAAAGAAACTGGGTCAGCAAGGTCTGCCCTTGGGCGCCAGCCAGAACTGACCCGGGGTGTGCGCGTGTTCAACGGGCATGAACACTCTCAATTATTGAACAACCGCTTGACGGTTGCCTTTTGACGACCGATCCTGATCATGAATTTCAGTTGTTCACACCGGTTGAACGTAATTTTTTTTGAACAAGGTGTAAGATGAACACCCAACCCGATTTCGTCGACACCCTGCTGAACCAGTTCGCCGAGGAGACAGGCGTCCACCTCTCAAGGTCCGCCGAAGCGTGGCCCGACTCGGGATCCCAGTTCCTGCGAATCGAACTCCAGAACAGCGCCAAGGCCAGCACCCGCCAGGGCGTCGTGGTCCCGGTCATCGACCGCTCAGCTGTCCTTTTCCAGCTCGCCCACGGGCTCGGCAAACATCTGCCCGAAGCCATCCTGCTCACCCGTTATCTCACCCCGGCCATGGCCCGCGCATGCCAGGAACTAGGCCTCGCTTTCATCGATGCCGCCGGCAACGCCTTCCTCAAGCAGGGCCAGGCCCATATCGTCATCACCGGCAGAAAACCGACCAAGGATGCCCTGAGGAAGAGCAAGCCCATGCGCGCCCTCAGCGGCACCGGCCTGCGCGTGGTGTTCCCGCTCCTCGTTCGCCCCGGAGCCTTGAACCTGACGGTCAGGGAACTATCGGCCCTCACGGGCGCTTCCATCGGCGCTATCAGCGGTGTCATCGCCGACCTGAAAAGCCAAGGCTTCCTGGCGGCGCGGGGCAAGTCAGGCCTGGCCCTGCTGGACCCGCACCGGTTGGCTCAGGCCTGGGCGGTGAGCTTTCCCTTGAAGCTTCGGCCCAGCCTGGTCGTGGGGCGATTCCAGGCACCCACGCCGGGGTGGTGGAAGGAAGCTGACCTGGCTCCCTGCAATGCCCAGTGGAGTGGCGAGGTGGCCGCATCAATGCTCACGCAGGAGTATGGCCCGGCAACCGCCACCCTCTATGTCTCAGGGGATCCCAAAGAGGTGGTGGGCAGGTTCCGGCTGAAGCCGGATCCTGCAGGAAGAGTGGAACTGCTGAAGACCTTCTGGGATCCCCAGGGGATCGAACTTCCGGATTCGCGGGTCGTGCCGCCCCTGCTAGCCTATGCGGACCTCTTGAACCTGGGCGACGCGCGCGCCGCAGAAGCCGCTGGATGGCTGGATGGCTGGATGAACGATACCTTGCACCGTTCCTAAATCCATAGCGTTTTATCGTAAGCCGCCATGTACGCCCCCCGAACAGCGCTGGGGACGGATTCGCGAGCCGGGATCCCACCGGCAGCACCCAGATTGGTCCCGCCAGCGCCGTGAGCCGCAGTGGCTCCGGAGGTCGGCGGGATCGCCTTGCGGCGACCGGATGCGCGCTTCAAACGCCGCTCTTCAGTGACCTTCCTCGCCCAATGCCGCCATACATGCTCGCCCCGTTTCCATGCAGGTACGGGAGAGGTGCCATGGCAGCTTGTTCGGTTCGGACGCTCACTGAAGGAAAGACTCCGGCGGGCGATGACCAAAGCCGCCGCGCCGTGATTAGACAGACCGTATCTATTGGTGTATTTCTGCTTACCGATCACCGAGGAATACGCAGGGTTGATCTCCTGGACCCGGATCCCCGCATCGAACGCCCGGGCTTTCACCGCGTCCAGGATCGCCCGGTAGGCCAGGCTTGATAGCATCCGGGCGTAGCGCACCCCTTGGTCCTTCATCGCCCGCTTCTTGGCGGTGAAATCCAGCTTTTCGACCACGATTCCGACCTGCGCCGCCTGGGCGATCCGGATGACCTGCTTCACCGCATCCCCGATCCTGGCCTTCGCCTGCTCGGAGGAACAGCCATAGGTGACCAGCGGGATCCGGAAGGTCTGCAGCGGATTGCCGTCCCTGTCCATCAGGGTGAGCGCCAGATGATCCGCGTTGACGTCGATCCCGAGGGCGCCCGGAAGCAGATCCAGGCTGGCCGCCCCCTGGACCTGGGTGCTCACCAGCATCCGCCAGTCCTTCCCGGCGCCCCCCTGGGGTGTGCGCGAGGCGGACTGGCTTCTGCCACCGCGGAGGAACCGGAAACTCAGGGCGATGCCGGCCACGAGCGCCGCATCGATTTGATCCCGGCCATACTCGAACCTCGCCTCGAACTCGATGTGGGTCGGCCTGGCATGGTCCGGATCCAGGGGAGCATTGGGGAGCCGGAGCCGCACCCGGTAGATCCCATTGCCCTTCGGGGTCAGCTGGCAGCCCTGGCAACCAGCTGTTTCATCTTTTGATCCAAGGATGCCCGACGACACTGAGTAGTCCCCACTGCGGACAATTACACTTCCCCATCGACTTGCCCATTCCGGGATAGCCAAGGGGACTCAGATGTCGGCACGGTACCTCATGGCCACCTGGCCTTGGGG
>Ga0316217_10006250_pt1 | contig 11867 bp, 7 predicted proteins | sample 1anoAmetaG_FD_203633 | JGI IMG/M metagenome (GOLD analysis project Ga0316217, IMG submission 203633) | Freshwater microbial communities from Trout Bog Lake, Wisconsin, USA - 1anoA | ecosystem: Environmental > Aquatic > Freshwater > Lake > Hypolimnion/Profundal zone | place: USA: Wisconsin... | reverse complement strand
CCGCGCGGCGGCGGAGCGTTATGAACGACACGAGTTAGCGTTCAGGTAGTTGATCGTGCTTCGGGAAATTGACGAGCAAACCGTCGGGCAGAGAGCGTTCGCAAACGGGGGTTTTTCAGCGGAATCTACTCGATACATTTATCATCTTCATGCTCTATGGCGAACGTCGGCCAGCGGCGGCGGCCAAGCCCGTGTGGGGTAAACCGCACACCCATGTCCGGCGGGACGGTCACCAAGCGCGACGCGGCCTGGCGCAACGCACAGACGATGGCCACCCGGACGCCAGCGGTTGGGCCACGACGTCGCCAACGGCGAGAATAAGAACTTTGGGACATGGAAAACGCCTTCACCCAAGACGGCCCATGCCGCCGCTTGCACACCCACTGGCCACCATGCACCGCCGACGAGATTCTCTTGGGCGGCATAATTTTAACGCATCCACGGCGACGATACCACCGGCATTGGGCAGGCTTATTCAGCCGACGGCGCCACGCGCCCGCGCAACTGCGCGGGGGAAAAGGTGTGACGGGAGAAAAGCGGAGAGCGAAAAGCGGAGAGCGGAAACAAGGCGAAAGACGGGTTTGAAGGGCGGCAAATGGGAAATGCGGAATGCGAAGATGCGCTCGTGAAATGTTTCGCCGATACGATTAGTCCGACGCGGTATAGCTGCCAACGCAAAACGCCGGCACCATGATTTTACGGACGGCGATGATCATCCAAACTGATTTACCGCTGAGCGACGCGGAGGATCGCAGGGGAAACTGCTTGGGACTTGCCCAACATCGCATCCAGCCTCTCCGCGGCTTCTCTGCGGCCTCGAGCGCCCTTCGGGTCTGAGCCTTGTATGGGGTCGAAGACAGCGGGCGGTGAATCCTTTTTGTTTTGTGGCGGCCCCGGGGATTTACGCAGCCTGCCAAGATTTGGAGAGTGTGGCACAGTGGGCGGGTGGTTTGTCGCGTTCTGGCTGCGTGATTAAGACACGTCTTTTCGGTTAGATCAGAATCAGCCATTCCCGGCGAATCTTCGGCCGTTGGGCCGGCGTTTTCGGCTTGGGACGGGCAATTTTGCGCCGGGATCGGCCATTCTAACCCCTAACGCGGGTAATTAGCCTGAAATAGAGGCATGTTAACGATAAATAGGCCCCTGTTAAGGGGTTGTTAGACCCCCAATAGACCATGATTAAGCCGAAATAACGAATATTAGCACCCTTGAAATTTTGACGCCAATGCGGTTTGTTCGGAATGGGAGACCCATTTTTAGGAATGTCAGCCCCCTGGCGTGGCGCGAAAAATCTGGCCAAAAATGCTGGCTGATTGGGTAAGTCCTTTGGAAATAAGGACTTACGGCAAAAATCAACGTGCGCAACTTGCGCACCGGCCATAGGAAGTGAGGCGTGCCGCCTGGACCTATCCACTCCCCGGATGTTTTGCCACGCCGATTGCTACGCCATTTTTTTCTTGCATTTCTCGTGCAGGCTGGTATATTTTATTCCGTCAAGGTGGCGAGGTTATCGTCGATAGGCCCTTAGGAACAGTGTTTTGTGAACTCCCCTTCCTCCGTGTCCGTCTTATTTACCCCGCATCGGTTGAGCGCAACCTCTTTCGTTTTGGCCCGGAAAGAACCGTGCATATACGGGGCCGCATTGTACCCATACGCAGGAGAATCCCATGGGTAAGAAGTTGTACGTCGGGAACCTGAGCTACCAAGTGGATAGCTCGGAACTCGAGAAGATGTTTGCCCCGCACGGGCAGGTGGTTTCCGCCCAGATCATCAATGATCGGGACACCGGCCGCAGCAAGGGCTTTGGGTTCGTGGAAATGTCCTCCGACGAAGAGGCCGCCAAGGCGATTGCCGCCCTGAACGGCCAGGAGAGCAATGGCCGCGCCCTGACCGTCAATGAAGCCCGCCCGCGCGAAGAGCGTCCGGCAGGTGGTGGCGGCGGCGGTGGTGGCCGTGGCGGCTTCGGTGGCGGTCGTGGTGGCGGCGGTGGCGGCCGCGGCGGCTTCGGTGGTGGGCGTGGCGGCGGTGGTGGCGGTGGCGACCGTGGCGGCGAACGCCGTGGCCGCGACAGCTACTAAGCACTTTGCCGCCGACGGGTTTGCATCAACCGGCGGAAATAAGCTGCCAGCAAAATAACCCCTGGGATTCGTCCCGGGGGTTTTCTGTTGATATCGCCGCCGGCATGCCGGCGGGCATTGGGTGTGTACGCGAAGGCGACAAATGTTTAGCATCATCGCCTACGGGAGACGATTATGAGGAACTCTGGATATTGGCGGATGGCCGTTCTGAGCGGATTATTCGCTGCGGTGATGATCCTGCTGGCGGTGGGAACGACGCGGGGAGATGACAACACTCCCGCAACCCATCCGCTATTGCCGTCGCGGGTTTTTAACTCAACGCTGAAGTTGGAGGTTTCGGCAAAGACGCCAGATGGTAAATGGAAATACGTGGGCGACACTCCGGCTGTTGAACCATTGCAAGTACCTGCCTGCATCAATTGGAGCATAGCTCCGCTGGCAAACACGAGCGTTGAGTCGGCAATCCAGGAAACAAGAACCCAATCCATACCCGGGCTGTTACTTCAACAAGATGCCACGGACGCCGACTTGGTGCATCTGAATGGGTTGAATGAACTGCGGACACTTGACCTTGCTAACACAAAGGTGACCGACACAGGGCTGGCGAACTTGAAAAATCTGACACGATTGCAGTCGCTAAGTCTTTGGAACACACAGGTGACGGACGTGGGACTGGAGCAGTTGAAGAATCTGACAGGATTGCAATCACTTTCCCTCGCTGGCACAAAAGTGACGGGCACCGGGCTAGCGAGTCTGAAAGATTTGAAAGGATTACGATCGTTGGACCTTTGGGATACCCAGGTCACTGACGAGCGGCTAGATAACCTCAAGAACCTCACAGGATTGCAGTCGCTTTGCCTGACGAATACGCAGGTGACAGACGCGGGGCTGCAGCATCTGACGGCCCTTATAGGATTGAGTTCACTGAACCTTGCTCGCACGAACGTGACTGACGAAGGCTTGGAACATTTGGCAGGTCTAAGCGAATTGCGGGTATTGGACCTCCGGCTAACGAACGTGACGGACGCGGGGGTGTCGACGTTAAAGAAAGCCTTACCTGACTGCCAAATCAAATACTGACGCATCGTGCTTGGATGGAGGGCCAACGATTGAGTTCCCATCCGCCGCGCTACGCCCCTACCCCGCGTGCTTTGCATCCAGCGTCTTGACAATCTCCACCGTCGCCTTGCTTTTGTTCAGCGTGTAGAAATGCAACCCATCCACGCCGTTGGACAGCAGATCGCGGCATTGGCTGGCGGCGTAGTCCACGCCCGCGGCGTAGACGGCTTCAGGGCTGCTTTCCAGCGCTTCCAACTTCAGCAATAGCGGATGCGGAATCTTCGCGCCGCACATGCTGATGAAACGCTTGATTTGGCCGACGTTGACGATCGGCATGATGCCGGCCACGATGGGAACCTTAATTCCCATGGCTCGCGCCTGATCGCGGAAGCGATAAAAATCGGCGTTGTCGAAGAACAACTGGGTGATGACAAAATTCCCGCCGTTGTCGATCTTCAGCTTGAGCATCTCCAGATCGCGCGTGCGGTTAAGGCATTGCGGATGGCCTTCGGGATAGCCAGCCACGCCCAGGCAGAAATCGTGCCGCCCGCGGGCGAATTTCACCAGATCGCTGGCATTGGCGAAACCGCCTTCAGTGGGCTGAAAACTCATCTGCCCGAGTTGCGCGTCGCCGCGCAGGGCCAGCACGTTGCGGATGCCGGCATACCACAGATCGTCGAGAATCTCGCCGAGTTCCTCGGCGGTGTGGCCCACGCAAGTGAGGTGAGCCATGCTCAGGATGCACAGATCGTGTTGGATGCGTTCGACGAGTTGGACGGTTTTCTGGCGCGTGCTGCCGCCGGCGCCATAGGTGACGGATACATAGCTGGGCTGAAGCGGATGCAGATCGTTAATGGTCTGAAAAAGCGACGTAAATCCCGCCTCAGTTTTCGGCGGGAAAAACTCGAACGATATGGTGGGCAGGCCATGGCCCAAAAGTTGATCGATACGCATCGGCAGGGAATGTAACGGATACCGCGGCCGATTGCACCGGGAAAATCGGTGGGGAAATCGGTGGGAAAACTCGATAGCATTCGGGCAACGTGCTGGTTGCGGGGCGGAAAACAGTTTGGGCGGGTTGGTCGCAATCCGGAAAACATGAAGTCGTCGTCAAGGGCGTGGCGGGTGCCGCCACGGCTCTGGCGCGCGAATTTGCCGCCGCGCTCGATTGCGAATCCGACGAATTGCACGAATGCGCTTTCGCTCCATTTACCGCAGCACCGCTTCCGCTTGCCCACGGGTTTTTACGATCGTGAACAATCGCTCCAGACAACACGATTGGAATATCCCCAGCAGTTGCGGCGACAGGCCGCACAGCGCCAGTTTGCCGCCAGCACGGCGGATGTGCTGGCGGATGTTGACCAGCAAGCCGAGCATCGCACTGCCCATGTAGATCACTTTGGTCAGATCGATAATCCAGCGGCCGCCGCCAGGTTGGGAGACGCCGGCCAGGATTTGCTTGATTAGCTCATCGATGGCCAGGCTGTCGAGGTTGTCGGGCAGCATCAGTTCCAGCACGTGGATAGGCGATGCCCCGGCGGTAATCTTAAACAGCGGCTTGCTGGTTGGCAGTATCGGTTGATTCATCGGACTTGCAGGCTTGCCGCCTCATAAGTGATATTCAGCGGGACAATTTCCACCGCCTTGCGCTGGCCTTGTTTGCGGATTTCGCCAGCCACCCAGGCGGGGATCTTGGCGGCGGCGGCGGCTTGCAGGCAGGCAGCGATATCGCCCGGCGCGACATACGCGGCAAAGCCGGCGCCCATGTTGAAAGTCGCAAACGCTTCGACGGTTTCCACCGGGCCGGAGTTTTGGATGAATTCAAACAGGGTGGGAATCTTGCCGGGCTGGGTGATGCGATAGACCCATGGATCAGGCAAGCGCATCAATTTCCGCCAGCCGTGGCCGGTGATGTGAACCAGGTATTTTAGATGCACGCCGGACGCCTGGCAGTTGGCCACGAACGGTGCGTAAATAATCGAAGGATCGAGCAAAGCCTGACCGTAAGTGCGACCATCGGGCAGCGGCGTCAGATAGCCCTGCGGAAGCCGCTCGGAAATCTGCCGGCACAACGTCAAGCCGTTGGTATGCACGCCACCGCTGGCCAGAAGAATGATGGCATCGCCATCGGTGACATCGCCGGCGATGCGCAGTGATTTGGGCGCGATACGGCCCAGGGCACTGCCGGCCAGCACGATGGTTTGCGGATTGACGATGCCCTTGAGGGCGGGCGTTTCACCGCCGCCCCACACCGCCTGCGCCAGCCGGCAGCCTTGGGCAAACCCACGGGCCAGTTCCACGCTGCGGCCAGATTCATTGAACCAATTGGCATCGCCCACCGCCGCGTGCATCGCCACGGAAATGGGCCTGGCGCCGGTGGTGATCAGATCGTTGACGATGGTCGCCACCGTATCGATGCCGATGTTCTCGTAAAAACTCTGCCCGGTAAGCTGGAGCATGGCGTCGGCGACCAGGTTCTTGGTGCCCAGGCCTTCTTCCACGTGGGCCAGATAATCGCTGGGGGTTTCGATCAGATAAGCGCTTTCACCGCGGATGGCTGGCGGTTCGGAAAAGCCGTGCCGCGCCAGCGCGCCCACGGTGCCGGCAGCTTCCTTCTGGCAGGCGCGCTTGAAGGCGTCCAGCGAATCGTAATTCACACCGCTGTCTTGGTACGTCAGACCCATAACCTGCCTATTGTCCAGATCGATGTTGGCCTGTCTAGCGACAGTTGGCGTAGCGGATTTTCAACGCGATCGCGGCATCCGGCGGCACGCAAACGTCCACCGAGTCATCATTGGGGTCGCCGTAAAACACATAGCCCACCGGGCCAATGGGGCGGATGGGCAATTCTTCCACGCTGGTTTTGATCCCGGGCAGCGCCACGTGAATGGTGTTGTAAACCAGGCAAGCGGCGTTTTCCAAGAGGATATAGTTATCGCCGTTCTTCTCGCTAAAGCCCAGGATTTGGCCTTTGTCCAATCGCGGCAACGACTTATCCACCGCCTGAATACTGGCCGCGGCCAGCAGATCAAGGCCATCGGGATGCACCTTGGCCAGGCTTTCCATCACCTGGCGGGTGGATTTCAAACCGGGGTCTTGCTTGCCATGCACGCGCGGCGTGCCGCGTTTTTCCTCGGCGGTCAAATCCACCGCGAACGCCGGCATGGTGGCATAAGCCCGCCGGATAAAGATGCAGTGCCCGGCCTCGTAAGCGCGGATGGCAACCGCGGTGCCAATGACGCCGCCGGCGATATCGCAGACGTCAACCACAGACTTGGCGTCTTTGCTTCGATAGCCGGTCATGTCGGTTTCGCTGATTCCATCCGTAAAAGCCTGCGTATCCACCGGCACTCCCAACGCCATGGCATCAGCAGACACGCGCCATCGGGACGATGGAGCGGCGTTGCCGACGGCTTGGATGCCAAGCAAATTCAGCACCTTCTGATTTTCCACGTCCCCGGCCACGATCAAGATCGTTCCCTGTCTTACGGCTTGCTCAATGATCGCCACTTCGCCATCCGTAATACCCAACGGATCGACCAGCAGAAGCGAAGCGACTTTATTCTTATTCAGATTTTCTATGGTTACCGCACTCTGGATAGGAATGCCGGCAAATCGCATCTTGGCCACGGTCGCCGAAATCGGCCAGCGCACACCGCGCTTGGCATGTTCATAGAGAACGTTGTCCGACCAGAGAATGACCGGTCCGAGGTTACTCTCAACATTGAATCCGAATCCCAAATCCAGACGTTCTTTCAGCCATCGCCATTCGCGTGCCGTCAGGTCGATGCCGAAGATCGTCAGCACGCCATCGAAAGCGCGCTGCCACGTGCCTGTATCATCGATAAACGTTGTCGATCCCAGCGCCAGGCACTCGCGTTCGATAATGCCCGGCTGGTCGCGCAGGGTATGCCAGTGTTCCGGGCAGTTGCAGGTTGAGGTCGTCCAGAGAATTTTCAGGCCGGGACACAGCGCCTTGGTGGTGGCCACATTGCTGATGGCAATGGACTCCCATCCCTGCGTTCCATAAAATCGCCGGCCAGTGATTTCCTCCATCGACTCCAAACATAGCGTGGTTAAACCCGCCTGGTATGATTTGCCATAATCCACGCCGCAGTCCAGCAAACTGTCGGCCGGGCCTAAGGCAAAGGGCGTAAAGCAAATAAGATCCCTCCCAATGGCCTTCATAGCCTTGCTCAACTGGCTATGGAATGCCGCCCAGCGGTCGGAGTAGAAACTCGCCCATTCATACCGCAACTTCTCCCAGATAAACTCCGACCGCTGCGGCACCGGCCCAGCCGGCACGACGATGCCGCTATGCTCGGTAAACTGCGCGATCATATCATCGGCATAATCGCCATGCTTGAGCAAACAAGGATGCCCTGCAAAACCGTCGGCGGCAAAGAAGCCGTCCTGCCCATAATCTGATAGGAACCTGGAAACATCCTTGCAGATGCGATCCTGATAATAAGAGCCATCCTTAAACCGCCGCAACGGATTAATCGCACCCATGCCCGCCGCCGAGGAGACGCCATTATCATGGATGATAAACACTTCCGGGAGATTCTCATAAATCCAATTAGCCCGGCTGCGCAGGCCGTATTCCGGCCAAATGCTCCACGCGGCTTCGGCGCCGTGGTAGATTTGGATGCCCTGCTTATGCAGCGCATCAATCAAACCCTTATATTGCCGGTTGGTCCACACCTGTGCCCCCGGCATGGCCCGTTGCGAAACCCAGTGCGGCCGCATGATGGTGTCATCTATCTTGCCGGTGTGGCTATGAATTTGATCCATGTAGGTTTCATGGTTTAACAGCTTATGAGGAATATAGCCCAGCAGTTCCAGAAAAGCTGCCACCCCATAATCCGGCAAAATGTTATTGAAACACCGGAAATCGACACTGAGGCAGATATCATAGCCTATGGCTTTTCCCGACATCATTAGCTCCTTGGCACTACCACGCATCGGTGCGGAACGGCACGGCGGGAAGCATGGCGGCATTGGTCAAGTTACAACCATCAGGGTTGGTGGTCCACGCATAGCGCACCGCCACTGGTTGCGCTACTTGTGGGCAAGCGACAACAACCGTATCGCCAGCAATCGTGGCATTCGCCCAAACAAATTTCTTGTCGACACCGGCGATGGCGAAGCGTTGCAATTCGCCTCCTTTGGATTGCAGGCCGTCGGCATGGGTGAACTTGACGCGGATGGCCGCACCCTCGATCTTCATGGAATCGTAACACGGGCCGCTGGATTCGAGTTTCTTCCCATAGGTCTTCTCCAGCGCGACCATTGCCAGCCGCTTGCCGACATCCTGTTTATTCCGGGCATGAACCGTGCCGACTTCACCGATGTCGATGCCAACCGCGATACCGCAATTAGGCACCGTGTTGGCCAGTTGCCATTGCACATCGCGAAAAACCGGCCAGGTGCCCACTTGATTGGGATCTTTGGCCGGCTCACCAATATTGACCAACTGCTGAATGATGAACGCAAAATCACCTTCGCCCCATTGTTTGCGCCAATCGGTTATGAGCAGCGTTATTAGCTCCTGATATTCCGCGCTGCGGCCAGAATTGCCCTCGCCTTGATACCAAATGACCCCTTTGATCGCGAAGGGAATCAGAGGATGAATCATCCCATTATAGTCTGCGGCGGAAACCCAGCGTATCTCCATCTTATTGGGCTGCGGCCGCGCGGCAACCGCCTCGGCAGACAAAGCGGGAAAGGCACGCTCCTGTTTCACAAGCCATTTATCATCCGGGGCAGGTTGGTTGGGAATGGGCAGGTCGATCTTCTTACCCCACACCGTTTCGGTTGCCGACACGATTCGCAGGGCCAGGACATTGCGCCCAGCGGTCACCAGCCTGGCGGGAAGATCGTAATGGGAAGCCTCCTTGCCGACTTCAACCCCATTCCAAAACGCAATGTTTTCGTCCTCATCCATGTTTGCCAGCGAGAGCGGCAGCGGTTTGTTGGCCATGGCGGCTGGTACGTTGATCTCTTTGCGGACCCAGAACACACCACCGGTCTTGAAACCCGCGTGCGCCCACGATCCCGGCAGCGATATTGGCTTCCAGTCTGCGGCGTCCAACACCGGACCGGCCCAATCTTTGGCATTATCAGTCGTTGCAGGCGGCAACACGCCATATTGGGTTTGCCATTGGGCCAGCTTGATCGGGAATTGTTTTTCATCATTCGCCTTGGAAAGCATCTGACCAATTTCCGATTCCGCACGCGGCACGTAGCGGGGAATGGTCTTCAAAGCTTCCAGTCTGGTCCAGCCTTCGGCGGGCGTGCCGCCCCATGAGGAATTGATCACACCCACGGGCACGTTCAGAGTCTGCTGAAGCTCGCGGCCAAAGTAGTAACCGGCGGCACTGAAGCTGCCCACCGTTTTGGGCGACGCCGACGCCCATTGGCCGGTGAGAGTGTCCAACCGTTTAAGGGAGGGGTTGCCGCCCACACTAAACAGGCGCAACTGCGGATGGTCCGCCGCGGCGATTTCCTGCTCGGCATTGAAGCATTCATGGACGGTCAACGACATATTGGATTGCCCGGACGCCAGCCAGACCTCGCCAACCAGCACATCGGATAATTTCAGCGAATCTTGACCAGCGGTGGCCAGCAGTTCGCGCGGTTCGGAACTAACCGGCAAAGGCGCAAGCTTCACCAGCCATTTGCCGTTGGCATCGGCAGTGGCGGTTTGGGTTTGTCCGGCGAACTGGACGCGTACGGTTTCCCCCGTGTCCGCCCAACCCCAAACCGGCACGGCCATGCCGGTTTGTAGCACCATGTGGCTGGTAAACAGGTTGGCAAGTTTCAGTTCACCGGCCTGGACATTTGGCAGCCCAGCGAGGAGAACCAGCGCCAAGACAATTAGCGTGCGTGGAAAATGGGCAACTGGAGGGATATGTGTGCTTATCATCGTCGTGTCCTGAATGCCCGATTGATTTTACGCAGCGTGAAGCCCTGCCAGGCGATCATGGGATTCATTGGCACAGTTTGGGCGCGGTTGAGCAACTGGCTTTGCGTCCAGCCTTCGCGCCGGCCCGCCCATTTGGAGGAAAAACAATCCGGCCCATTGAAGATGCCGTAGGGCACCAGCGGAAACCGGCAAGCGTGCGCGTGCAGCGTTCCGCATTGCCATTCGGCCAGCGCTTCTTCCAACAGTCCCTCTTCCGTCAGCGCCCAGACCAACCAATGGACCGTTTGGGGCCAGATCCCCGCGTTCTCGCCTTCGCCGGCGGGAATGGCGCACCAGGAAATATCGTCTGGCGCAGGACTGCTGTAGGGCCGGCTCATGAGAGTCAGCCCGATATCAGTATGGCAATGCTTCATGGCACTCTTGAGAGCCGACTGCCGTTGCGCGGCGGTGCCGCACTTACCCAGCACCGCCCAAGTCTGGGCGTTAAGAAACACGCGATGTTCGGCATAGGAACCAACCGGTTTGCCACCATCGGTGTAGCCGCGCCGGAACCATTCGTGATCGAAGGCCGCCACCACAGCGTCACGAAGTTCAGCCAAATATGCTTCGAGCTCGGCTGCAAAAACCATCTCATTGCGGCGCCGGGCAAGTTCGGCCACGGAGCCAAACGCCCGGCAAGCCATGCCCGAATTCATCACCGATTCACCACGCCCCTGGACTCCCATGAGCGAAAGGTAATCATTCCAATCACCCTCCCGAATGAGAATCAGATCGTGTTGACCGGTGCCGATGTGGTCGCGCACCCAGTAAACGGCACGCTTGATATGCTCCCAGATCGTTCCCTGGCCTTGATTCCAGAACGAACACATTTCATCGAGAAAGGCGCTGTGACCGGAGGCGGCGACGCTTTCGCAGCAGCCCAGGACAAACCACAACTCGTTATCGCTGTCGAAATCCTTCGAAATCCGATCCGGGCGCATGGTGTGAACTTTGGGCACGTCACCGCTGGCAAGCTGCGTTTTCGCCACAAAGCGCAATGAGGCGGCGGCGAGTTCCCAATCACAGTCGGCCAGCACCATGCTGGTCTCAGAAACTTCACGCACGCTGAACCCGCTCCAACCATAGCCGCCCAATGCAATATAATATTCGCCAACCGAACTATCGTAACTGGTAAACGAGAGGAGTTGTCCGGCGTTCCAAAGGCATTCCCGGGCCATCCATGCTTCGGAAGCATCAACCGCGAACGGCGCCAGCCGTTGTGCCCATTGGCGCTGCGCTTCCTCCATGGCCGGCACCGTGATCGTCGTCGTTGCGTGTGAGCGGTAACCCACGGCGGCGCCGGCCGCCCAAATCGATCCGGCCGGAATCCGCACCGATTGGGAAAGACGCAGCGATTCGCGCGCTGAAGCATTCCGCCATTCGGGCGATGCCGCCAGAAACACGTTGCCGAGTTGTTCATGGGCGTTTGCGAGTATAGCCCACCCCGGTGGCGCCGGCGGATAGTCGTGTGATGCTTTGGCGCCGGCCGCACCGGTGCGCATGGGTGTGACATCGCTGCGAAATTCCAGCCGTGCCTTCAATGGCGTCGATGCCAGATTCGTCAGCGTGAAGCGCGCGTACATCTGCCGCTCTCGATTCGGCAAGGCATATACTTGTTGCACCACGCGCAGGTGAACGCGGGTGCTTGTCAAGCGTGTGGCGTCAGTGATCTGCAAGAGCGGGGTCATAGCCTGACCTGCTGAACGGGTTGCCGCGGCGAGCGTGAGGATCATCCTGCGGGAAGCGCGACCAGCAGCGGCGTG
>Ga0316217_10006249_pt1 | contig 11868 bp, 12 predicted proteins | sample 1anoAmetaG_FD_203633 | JGI IMG/M metagenome (GOLD analysis project Ga0316217, IMG submission 203633) | Freshwater microbial communities from Trout Bog Lake, Wisconsin, USA - 1anoA | ecosystem: Environmental > Aquatic > Freshwater > Lake > Hypolimnion/Profundal zone | place: USA: Wisconsin... | reverse complement strand
ACCAGCATGGCGCGGGCCTTGCCGGCGATCTTGTTCAACGCCATGACCTGCTCGTGGAACTGGTCCACCATGATCTCCGCCTTCAGGCGAATAGCGTGGTCGTGGCTCTCGACATACTTTCGCAGCTACTTCTGCGCCCGTTTGGTGTCGAACTCCGGGTCGCCCTCGATTTTCTTGACCAGCTTGTAATAGCTGTCCACAGGCGTGTAGCTCTTGAGCACGTCGAGGATGAAGCCCTCCTGGATGGCCTGTTTCATCGTGTAGGTGTGGAACGGGCGGTGCTTCACGTTGCCCTCGGCGTCCGGGGGCAGGGGCTGGCCGAACATCTCCAGCGTCTTGTTCTTGGGCGTGGCGGTGAAGGCGAAGTAGCTGGCATTGGTCAATATCTTGCGTGCCTGCATCCGCTTCTCCAACGCATCGTTCACCGTGTCTTCCGGGGCAGCCAGGGCCGCGCTCATAGCGGAGGAGGTCTTGCCGCCCTGGCTGCTGTGCGCCTCGTCAATAATGATGGCGAAGGTCTTGCTCTTGGCCTCTTTCTCATGCACCACGTCGCGTTGGTGGAAGCGCGGAAACACCTGCTTGCGCTTCTTCCGTCCGGTCCTGGCATTCTTTTCCTCGACGATCTGGGCGTAGTTTTCGAGAATGTCCGTCAGGCCGGCCGGGGTGAGGACCTCTTTCCAGAGATAATCGGGCTTCATGCCGGCCGGGTTGGGCGGATTGCCTGCGCCGTCGTTCCAACCCTTGTTGAAGGGCAGAAACCACGATGCCTTGCCGCGCAACGCGGTGCACATGCGCACCGCGGCGTCATCCACAGCGAAATGAACCACGCAACGCCCGAACTCGAAGAGCTTTTCGCGCGGGTCGCGGTCCCGGCGGTATTGCTCGATGGCGTCCTCAACGGTCTGCTTGGTGAGGCTGTTCTTTAGCTCGAACGTTGAGAAAGGCAGGCCGTTGATGAACAGGCACAGATCCAGCGCCCGGCGGGTCTCGTCCGCGCTGTAACGCAACTGGCGCGTGACGCTGAAGCGGTTCCTGGCAAAGAGCGCCGCCGCCTTCGCGTTGCCGGGTGAGGGGGTGCCGTAGAACAGGTCGCAATGCAGCGGGCCGTGATCCACACCCTTGCGGAGAACGTCAATGACGCCGCGCTTGCCGATTTCGTTGGAGAGCCGGGCCAGGAACTTCTGGCGGTTGATGTCCTTGGCGTCCTTGTAGTCGCCGATGCCGAGTTTCTTGAGGTTCTCCGGCTGCGTGGCGTGGAGGAAGTGTAGCAGTTGCGGCGCGTCGAGCGCGTAGGTGCGGTCGTAGTACTTGGGATTGACGGCGAGTCAGCCGGAGCCGGCGACCTTGGCTGCCGAAAGTGCGTCGGGCGTCTCCGCCCACGCAGCGTCCTCCGCGGAGGGCGCAAAGCCGTCCGTGCCTGTCATGTGCAGCATGATCAGCATTTCGAGGCCCTTCTCGGAGATATCGGTGGGGGCATCGGTTCTTGAAATCGCTCGCGCTGCTCAGGAAGCCACTAAACGAGGTGCGTGGCGAGGTAATCAGTGCTCAGCTGGTAGCCCCGCGTTCCCTCTTTCTTGGCGACAAAGCCGCCCGTTTGCAGTTTATTGAAGGCATAGCGCACCTTTCGGTAAAAGGCATCGAACTGCTCGATCCCACCCGAGGCGCCTTCGTCCTCATACCACAAGGTAAAGCTCGCTTGCTTGGCGCTGACCACGCGAGCCTTGCTGAAGTGGTTGAAGCGGTAAACGACACCCAGCGCCTGCTTCAGTAGCGGGTCAAGCCCATCAAACCCGGTCCCGAACATGGCTCGCAGTTCGGCCAGGTATCCACGGCTAACCAGTACCCGGTCGGAGACATAGACGGGGTAGGTCGCAGTGCTCGAAGGGTGCTTCTGGATCAAGCCCGCCCGTTCCAACTCCAACAACGCGCCGAAGTGGTTGTTGTCCGGCGTCAGCAAGATCGTGTAACCCAGCTTTTCGTTGGCCCATTCCGACTTGATCAAATAGGAAAGCACCAATTTCTGTTCCTCGTTTGGCGGGTTACCTTGCAGCCGGGTTTCGATATGACCGTCGAAAGATTGGAACAATCTCTCCATGCGCTCATCCAGCAACCGTCCCGCGCGCAAATAGAGACAGACTTCCTCAGAAAAAAGGCGGTAGAAAGGCAAATCCATCTGGTTCTGCAGACAGAGGTTCACCAAAGTGGCCATGCCGATGCCGCGCCCCTCCCACTTGCGATAAACCCGCAGCACATCGGCCAGCTTGGGATTTCGCGGTTTGGCCTCGGGCAGAATTCGAAGCATCGGAATGGGGTCGGCGGGCGCCTCAATTAGCAAGCGCTTGCGGAAGGCGCCGGGATTGCGGATGGCGATGTGTTTCCCGGGCTTGATCGCGAGAATCACCTGCCGGTCAATTGAGTAATCCCGGTGGGCGAGCGCGTTGTTCACCGTCTCACGCAGCAGGGAGCCCGGATACTGAGGCTGGCTCATGCCACCCTCGCGCGCGCTTATGCCCACCTGGATGTTGCGCAGCAGATAGCCCAGGCTCGACTCCATGAGTTGCAGCACGTTATCCACAAAGTCCTGCTTGTCCTGGACAACCTGCGAGGCGATCTCCACGTCTTGCGTCTGCTGCGGGACGTCCACATACCCATGCACGTGGCTGCGGAAGCCGAGACAATCGCCGGGATGTTGGGCGCAAACCAGCGCACCCAGCACCGTGACCGCGCCGTCCTTCACAAAACAGCGCCGCTCCAGGAAAGGCCGCGCTTGCGCGAGGTCCGCCTTCATGGTCTCCACCTGGACCGGCTGATTCAGTTGGAAAATGAACTGGTTGAGCTTGGTCAGGTCGAGGTTCGCCTCCGTCAGACCACGGACGGGTTGGAGTTCGCGCGCATGAACCGCTTCCTCCTTGAATTCCTCCTGCGACTCCACTTCGGCTTCGTTGATTTTGTGGTCGCCGGTCAGGTTGCGACGGTAGGCCGTGCCCTTATAGAAGACGAATTTCCGGTCCGCTGCCAGCTCATCCACATACATGACCGCCACACGCCCCCCTTGGATATCGCGGAGTTCCATCGGCGGGAAACAATCGGACAAATCCTGCGCCACTCCCTGGCGGTCGGTGAAGAGCCTGGCGATTTCCTTTAGATTCGGCTCCGCGTGTTCCCTCCAGCCACTGAACACATAGCGCCGCGCTGGCCCGGTCCCTTCCTCCTTCACCCCAAACACCACAATGCCGCCACGCGTATTTAGGAAAGCGTTGATGCTCTTGCACCTTTCCTTCCATTCCCCGCCGTCGGCCGGGACAGGCTTGATTTCCAGCCCCTCCGTCTCCAGGTCGACAAAGTGCCCCTGATGGATCAGTTCGGTCAGTTTGTTCAGGATTTGATCGACGACTTTCACTTCAGTTGATCTAGTTTACCGCTGTTCTCTCGGTGAATCGAGTTTTTCAATCGGGGACCGGTTCCTCGAGTTCGGCATCTTCTTCGAAGTCGGGCGCGGTTTCCTGGCCAAGGGGCTGGGCGGGCAAGTGGCGGGCGGCGGGGCGCAGGTAGGAGCCAGAGCGGATGGCGTCGGCGATTGGGAGAAAGATGAGCATCGCCATGAGGCGGACGGCGTCACGGGGTGTCCAGTGCTCGCCGGCTTCCTCGTTGTTTTCCTCATTGAACTTGCGGACCAATTCCTCGAAGACCGTGCCCATGGCGTGGTTGTCCATGCCGGGGTGTCGCACGGTGCCATCGGAATTGAGGACAGGGTCGGGGCTGAGGTTGATTTCGGGATCAAGGAACTTGCCGATGAGTGTGCTGAGCGAATCGGACTTGGAGAGGGTGGAGAGCTGGTTGCGGAATTTGGAGTTTTCGAGGATGTCCTGGACGTTCGGCGAGAAGCCGTTCAGGTAGTCTTCAAAATCGGCGAGGAGCTGCTGTTGGTTGCCGCGGGATTTCAGGTCGCGCAGGGTGAACCGTGATGTGTTGTAGAACGACTGGCCGGCGGCGGCGGCGAGCGCGGCGCGTTGTTCGGTGATGCCCGCTTTGTCGAGCATCTCTTTGGTTTCGAGTACGGCCTTCTTGGTCGGCTCCAGGACGGCGTCCAGCCGGCGCAGGACAAACATGGGCAGGATGACGTCGGGATATTTGCCGCGCTTGAACAGGTCGCGGAGCACGTCGTCGGCGATACCCCAGATGAAGGAGGCGATTTTGTTGTGAATGGCCTGGTCCATTTAGTTGAATTGGGTAACCGGGGGGCGGCCCGAAGGGGTCGCCAAACGGAATAGTGACTGTGCAATTTTGCCGCCCATAACGAAAAGTTGGCCAATGATGCGCCGAAGCAGGGGAAGTTCCAATACAAAATGCGACATCCAAAATGCGGTTGATGCGCATGCCGCTCAAGTGGAAGCAGTTGAGAGACCAGACCAGATCGGTGCCAATGCTCAGTCGGCTTCAGGCTCTTTTTAGCTGGGATGGGCAACGAGCGACCGCCGAAGCCAAACCTACCTTCGATAACCCGGACCTTCCCGTCTCAGATCATTGGCAGGTGATTCCTCACGCCAAGGTAAACCAGAAGACGGCGTAAAGAAGCAGGGATTTCGTTGTCGACTATTACTGAAGTCAATAGCTCGTGGGGTCACCGGCCCCCGTGCGATTCGGAGGTTCGGGAGGCATTGACAGCGGCGAGGTTAAAACCAAGGCAAGCGGATCAGGGGTTGAAAACGCCAGTTATCTCTCAACCCTCCTGCGGCAGTGCGTAGATGAGCTTGCCATCCACCACCTTGACCACCCCACGTTCGCCGAGGGCGTCAAGGAGAGCCCGCAGTTCATCCTCGCTCAACTTCTTGTGGAACAACGTTTGGATGCTCCCGCCGAGGCTCTTGAGGGTGCGTGGCCGGGCGGTCTGGCGCTTAACGAGATTCGTGATCACCAAAGAAATCCTGTCCGGGCCAGGCTCCACGGACACAGAAACTGGATGCTGATGTGCGAGAGAGGGCAGCCGTTCGCAGTGGATTCTCTTCGCCTTCATGTGCGCCACCAGTGGATCGAAGCCGGTATCCTTCGAGATGATTCGAAAACTGGCTTCAGGGCGCTCTACCGCCAGTCGACCCAGATAGTAGGCGATATGGAAGTCCAGGGCGTTATGTCCGCTGCCCTCGATCTGGACGTATTCCACGTTTGATCCAAAGGCCTGCAACGCGGAGGCCAAGGACACCGGCACCTTGGTTTGATGGGCGCCGACGAAGACCTTGACCTTGAATGAACCCGCCTCCAGCGCCGAAAGGTTATGGGGCTGAACGTTCTCCAAATCCACGAGTATAAAGGTGGTTTGCATAATTGTGGCGCGAGCTTCAGAAGTCGCTGGCGCTCCATCAAACTTGGGTTCAAGATCCTCCGGGGTCAGGAGCCTGTCTAATGACTGATCAATTTGCTCTTTTGCCGCGTTTTCGGTGGTTGACGCTACGAGGCAGGGCCTACTTGTTCTTCTTGAACAGGTCGCCGATGCCATTGGTGACCTTGCCCCCCGCATCCACGGCGGACTTTCCGAGGCCCTTGCCGAGGTCCGCCACCGCGCTTGCCGATGCCTCAATGGAGCTTTTAGTCACTGTGCTCAGAATCTGTCGCGCCAGTTCGGCAAGCGTAATGCCGTCGGGCCCCGTGCCCAGGTCTTTGAGATGGACGTCCGGTTTAATGTCGACCCGCGCGATCTTGGGCCCCACGGTCTCCACACCGGTCTTGATCGCGGCGTCCAGGAAGAAATGGATCGCGAGTGCAACGACCACAACCAAGACAACCAACCCAATCAGAGTCCGAATGGCGACCTTTTTCATGCGTGCAAACAAGCCTAAGCGTGTTTGAGCGTTTTTCAAGCGGTTCCCGCCGGCCAGGCGTATTCGTTCACCTCAGCCCGCATTGCCAAGGCTCTCGCGGATGCTCATCGTCGAGGCGCCGGGGTCTAGGTCGTGCTGGTCCGGAACCAGAAGACGGAATAATACTCCTCGGCCACCTTCATCCCCAACAACGGCATCCTTTGCTTCATCGACGCCAGCCAACTGTCGGTCGGGGGACCGGTTCAACCGCGACCCGTTGGGTGGTGACTTGAACTTCGGGTTTCGTTCGGTCTTGTCCCCAGCTCAGTGAGTTGGAGCGGGCACTGTTGAATATGTCTGGGCAGAGCGCGGGACGAGGGGGAGACTCGCCAAGGTACGCCGTACCCCCAGTTGGGGCGCCTTCAAGTTCTCCCGTGAATAATCTTCCACAATGGAGTGGAGAACGTTGCCATGGCTATCCACCACCGTCACGAAGTTGGGCTCTAGGCCCTCGAAGGAATGCGCCACCAGGAATCGGATGGAATCAACGGCCCTCTGGGGAAGTAGATCGTTGTCGCGCAGGCTCACCCACACTGAGGCGGAGGCGCGCTTGTCGCAGTCGACCAGCCGGTGATTTTCCGGTACAACGACCATCACCCGCGCGCTCTCCACCGCGTCCATTCGCTCGATGGTCCGGGCCAATTTGTCTTGGATTGCCCGCAGGTGGTAGGCGCGCTGGATATTGTCCGGAATGGCGATTTTCGACCGGTTAGGCATTTCGAATCCCACTCCGTGATTGCGCGGGATGAGTTTGCCCGCCAGTTGCATGCGGATGCGGTATATTTTGTCGGCGGGCACGAGTATCGAACCGCCCCCAGAGCTCAACTTGTAGGGGATTTTGGCGACATCGAGGGCGGCAATTGCCCGGGAAGCCTCGCCGTCGGTGAGCTTGCCGTAGAGTAGCCCGTATTCGGTGCGACCCGACCACCAGACCACCCCCACAACGCCCAGCAGGACCAGGCCGCTCGCCAAAACCACACGGCCCCGCTTGTTGGTGCCCAACTGCTTCCAGATCTTCTGGAACTGACATCCGATTTTGGCAAGGTTAGAATTCATGCGGGCAAGTCAGGCTTCGGCTTCATTTTAGCGTTAACCACTGCGCAATTCCGGTCTGAACATTCAGACTTTCACGCGCCTCATATCCTGGCCGACACGCAGCATCCTTCTGGCGCCCAGATACTTCGGTTGGTTGAAAAGTGCTTCGATCATTAAACCAATTTGCGCCATTGTGCAGCAGAACACGTGCCACGAGCGCAAAAACCCGCACATACGCGGTTTCTCTCGCCTCCCCCCTTTGCCCACCAGGAAAAAATGTCCGCAACGCCTGGGTTAGCGTCCCGGGGCGCCAACCTCGACCTTCTTGACCCGGATATTTCTGTATCTAACAAATTGCTTGGTGAAATCGCCGCCGCCGTGGACTTGCAGACCGATTCCTCCGGCATCCGGATGGCGCTTCTGGGTCTCCGTCCACTCCATGAACTTGACCCCGTTAATCCAAGTCGTGATGGTGGGTGGATTGTTGACAATGCGAGCGCGCAATTCGTTCCACTGGCCGTGACGCCAGAAATACGGCCAGGACTCAACCAAAACCGGCAGGGGCGTCGGTGTATTCGTCCGCTGAACGATGACGGTGACTTTGTCTGTGAAAGTAAAATTCATAACCGCCGGTTTGCCACCGAGCCCGCCTTCACCGTAAATTCCCATGAGATTGCCGTCCGTGTGGTAGTCGATCATCGCCTGGTAGGCCGTTCCATCCTCGGTACTACGCAGGAACAAGCCGCTGTCCGGGCCGAAATCGTTGTTCATCTCGAGGATGATCTCGAAATCTCCAAACTTCTCATCGGTGATGAAGATGCCGCCGTTGCCGGGGATGTCCTGGCTGCCGGTAATCGCGCCGTCTTCGACCACCCATCGGCCGCCGGATTGATGCTTGCTGACGCTGCTATGGCCGGTTTTGGCGCTGGCGTGCCAGCCATTCAACGTCTTGCCGTCAAAGATAGGGACGAACCCTTCCTTGTCCGGCTGGGCGACGAGGGTCCAATGCGACGCCACAAGGGCCAGGATGGTTAATGCGCGCATTTTCAGGGAAGTTCTCATGAAGGGTGTTATAGGCCATTGTTCCGCCTGGGTCAACCGAGACCGAGCGCCATGCTGGTTTGCCGAATGAGCCCGGTGGGATTGAAGTGGGCGTCGAAGGTGGGGGGGCGAAGGGGGAACTGGACCAGGACCGCATAAGGAAGCTGGCGTCATCAAGACCCGGGGTCAAACTGCGGCAAATTGAGAATGGCCGGGACATTGGATGCTGCACTGGGTCAACAGCGCATCTGCAAGCAATTACGGGGCATCGCCAGTCCTCTCCACCTGGTGTAACTTGCCAGCCTCGAATATGAGCGTCAGAACCGTATTATTTTTGTGCACCGGCAACTATTATCGGAGCCGTTTTGCCGAGGGACTCTTCAACCACTTGGCCGGCCAACTGCGCTTGGACTGGCAAGCCGACTCCTGCGGGCTTGCCCTGGGGCGCGCAGAGACAGACAATGTGGGCCCCATCTCGGTTTACACCCTGCAGGCGTTCAAGCTCCGGTCCATTCCAACCGCTCAGCCGATTCGTTACCCACGGATGGTCACTCTGGCGGATCTGACTTCCGCGGACCTGGTTGTCGCTTTGAAGGAGGCGGAACATCGCGCGCTAATGCGGCAGCATTTTCCAGATTGGGAGCACCGAATCACGTACTGGCATGTGCATGATCTGGATCAGGCGCCACCCCGCCATGCGCTGGCCGAGATCGAAACGCTGGTCCAAGACCTCATCGCTCGCCTTTGACAACCGAAGCTATGGCATCGAGGTTGGCAGTGAGGTGGTTTTCGGCCGGCCGAACCTCGTCCGCGAGATTCCCAATTTCTGGCGTGGATCAAGAGGCAGATTAGCCACCGAGAGCTCCGCGTTTCTCTGTTCCATTTCCCTGGGATGCCTATAGGGGAATCGGGAAACGCCACCTCGACACTAAAGCGCTTAAACTCCTCCGACTCTTTACGAGCTTGGGTTGAGGTAGGTTTCAAGACAGCTTTGAACAATCTGGAACAGCCGAGGTGAGTTTTGAATATGTTATGACAGTGTTATGACCTTGGCCAGTGAAGAAGGTCAATGGTCTGATTTGGCTGATTCTATTGATGGTTTTGGAGGTGGTGGTGGGAGAAGGATTCGAACCTTCGTAGGCGTAAGCCAGCAGATTTACAGTCTGCCCTCGTTGGCCACTTGAGTATCCCACCGACCGACGTAACACGCTGCTTCACAGCAGATGACACCCCACCGTTTGGCTTTCTCTTCCGCGCATCCCGGTCTTAGCGGCTCGGCGGATATAGGCAATCCGCGCCCGCCCACACACCGAACTCACGAGCGAGAAAAGGAGCCTCATGCCTCTCAAGAGCGGCCTGTGGCGGTCATTCACGCGTGTCCCGCATCTGCTCCAATATGGGAGCAGCGACCCGTATTATGCAAGGGCGAAAGCGCGAGGCAAGGCAAATCGCGCGACAATTTGCGCGACGCATCATCCGATGCGCCGCCAACCGCTCTCCCGCTCCGGTTAGCTTCCACCGCTCCGCTTTTCCTGGCGATTTCAAGGGCGTTACGGGTTTGCTTCTCTTTTGGGATTGCTAATGCTCGCCCGGAGCAGCTTCATGGAGGCATGAAATGTCTGATGCTGCTCGCCTCTCTGGCCGTGATGCTTGCCAACGCGGTCGCCGCCGAAAAGGAAACCCGGTTTTTTGAAATGCGCACTTACTATGCCGCGCCGGGAAAACTCGATGCGCTGCTGGCGCGTTTCCGCGACCACACGACCGCCTTGTTCGCGAGCCATGGGATGGTCAACATCGGCTACTGGACGCCGCTGACGAATACCGAGAACAAGCTGGTTTACCTGCTGGCCTATCCCAGCCGGGAAGCCCGCGAAAAAGCGTGGAAGGAGTTCGGGGCGGACCCGCTTTGGCAGTCGGTGGCCAAAGCGTCGGAGAAGGACGGCAGGCTGGTCGCCAAGGCGGATTCAGTGTTCCTGACGGCCACCGATTTTTCGCCCCTCGTGACGCCCGACCGGTCCGACCCGGCGCGGGTTTTTGAGCTGCGCACTTATCATGCGGCGCCGGGCAAACTCAACGAGCTGCTGGCCCGTTTCCAAAATCATACCACCGCGCTCTTTACCAAGCATGGCATGACCCAGTTCGGTTACTTTTTGCCCACGGAACCCAAGAATGGCGCCGGAGAGACCTTGATCTATATCCTGGCTCACAAGGATCCGGTGGCGTGCGCGGAAGCGTTCAAGGCCTTCCGGGCGGATCCGGCGTGGATCAAAGCCAAGGCTGATTCCGAGGTCAATGGCCCGCTCACGGTCAAAGATGGCGTGCAGTCGCTGCTCATGGCCCCAACGGACTTTTCTCCGGCGCGTTAGGCGGGAGATTTCCCCAAATCGAATCCTCGCGCTTCGAACCTGAGGCGGCCCCGTCTCGGCAGCGCGAGAATCGCCGCTGAAACCGCGCGGGTCTTGTCAATCGTTTCCCGATAATCTAGTGTTCCCGCATGTTCGATTCGTTAAGCAGCAAGCTCCAGAACGCTTTCAAGAACCTGCGGGGCCTGGGCAAGATATCCGAGGCCAACGTCAGCGATTCGTTGAGGGAGGTCCGGATGGCCTTGCTCGAGGCGGACGTGAATTTCAAGGTGGCGCGCGATTTCATCGAGCGCGTCAAGGTCAAGGCCATCGGGCAGGAGGTCATCCAGAGCATCCAGCCGGGGCAGCAGATCATCAAGGTCATCTATGACGAGTTGGTGGACCTGCTGGGTTCGGCCAACGCGGGATTGGAGCTGAGCGGCAACCCGGCTTGCGTGCTCATGGTGGGTTTGCACGGTTCCGGCAAGACCACTTCCAGCGGGAAGTTGGCCCGGCTGCTCCTTAAACAGGGCCGGACGCCCTTGCTCGTAGCCGCCGATGTTTACCGCCCCGCCGCCATGGAGCAACTGGAGAAGCTCGGTCAGTTGGTCGGCGTCCCGGTCCATGCTCACAAGGGCGCGACGGATGTCCTGCAGATTGCCCGCGAAGCATTGGAGGTGGCGCGCGCGACCAACCGGAACACCCTCATCTTCGATACCGCCGGCCGGTTGCAGATCGATGAGGTGCTGGTGCGGGAATTGGTGCTCCTCCGAGACCTGGTCAAGCCGCAGGAAATCCTCCTGGTTCTGGACGCCGCGACCGGGCAGGAGGCGGTCAACGTCACCACGCACTTCGATCAGGCCCTCAATATCACCGGATCGATCCTGACCAAGCTGGACGGCGATGCCCGGGGCGGCGCCGCGCTGAGCCTGAAGGCGGTGACCGGGAAGGCCATCAAATTCGCCGGAGTAGGGGAGAAACTGGACGAGTTCGAACCGTTCCATCCGGAGCGAATGGCCTCGCGGATCCTTGGCATGGGAGACGTGGTCAGCCTGGTCGAGAAGGCCGCGCAAGCCGTCACGGCGGACGAGGCCATGCGGTTGGAGGAGAAGATGCGCAAGGGGCAGTTCACCCTGGAGGATTTTCTCGAGCAGATGCGACAGATGAAGAAACTGGGGCCGTTGCAATCTTTAGTGGATATGTTGCCCGGAGGCGCCGAGGCCATGAAGGGAACTGACATCTCCAAGCACGAACGGGAGCTCAGTCATATGGAGGCGATGATCTGCGCCATGACCCAGCAGGAGCGGCGCCTGCCGCAGATTCTCAACGCCCGCCGGCGCCAGCGCATCGCCAAGGGCAGCGGGGTCCAGGTTTCCGAACTCAACGTCATGCTCAACCGGTTCGGTCAGATGCAGCAGATGATGAAGAAGATGGGCAAATTCCAGAAGATGATGACCCGGATGGGCGGCGTCGGCCCGGGGATGTCGGGCCGTTAGCAGCGCGTATGCATGAGAGTGGCGGCAGGCCGGAAAAACGGGGTTAATGCAGTTTTGGCGGGACAAACCCCCGCCAACTTTTTACCTTCCGCGGCGTGA
>Ga0316217_10006246_pt1 | contig 11871 bp, 9 predicted proteins | sample 1anoAmetaG_FD_203633 | JGI IMG/M metagenome (GOLD analysis project Ga0316217, IMG submission 203633) | Freshwater microbial communities from Trout Bog Lake, Wisconsin, USA - 1anoA | ecosystem: Environmental > Aquatic > Freshwater > Lake > Hypolimnion/Profundal zone | place: USA: Wisconsin... | reverse complement strand
GTCATCAAGCGGCCACAGAGCAAATGGCTCAAAAAACGCCCCTGCCATCGCCAAACACCTCAGCCCACACGACCCTTCCGCGATTCCATCGAGATCCTCCGTTGAACGGTCTTGGCCTTTAGGCGGCCTCAGGCCCGACGAGTTGCGTAACCCCATCCATCGGAAGTTTGTAAGCGCCCACGCCCGGGGAGGATTTCAACACAACAATATTTAGCGGTGGCCCTGGGGGCCAGGCGTCAATGTGCGCCCACCATCCAACGCCCGCGCCCATCAATGCCCAGCCGGCCGCCACTTTTCGTGTCCCTTCGTGCTTTTCGTGGTTCCATCCCCGTTCACCTGCGTTTATCTGCGGTTACTTTCGTCTTTGGTCTTTCGTCTTTGGTCGCGGCCCCAACCCCGCTTCGTCATTCCCTCATTGCTCATTGGATCTTGATTCGTCATTAGTCATTAGTCATTCGTCATTGCCCCCCCTCAATGGCTCAATGACCCGATCGCCCGATGGCTCAAGGCCCCGACTGACCGCGGCTGCCAATTCCGCCGGAAGTTCCACGCCACCATGAAACAACTCCGCATTCGCCACGTGCGCGGCAAAGTGCGGGCTCCATTTTTGAACGGAAAATGCGAAAGATTCTTTAGAACCTTCCGCATCTGGTGGAGGCTGGTACTCTGCGGCCGATCCGCCGCTTCCGTCCAACGGCGAATCAACGACTATGCCTTTTGGTATAACAATTATCGCCTGCATAGCGCCTTGGGCGTACTAACGCCCAACGAGGCGTGGGATGGCCAAGCCGGTCGTAACGCAGACACTCCTGTCTGCGATCTTCGCGGACAGGAGTGTCCGCGTTACCGCCCACCACGCCCGCCACCCCCACCCGGCCGCACAGCGCCGGAACCAATTCCGATCCGCGCCCGCGATCCGCAGAAGTTCCATATCGCAGTGGCCCGCCAGAAATGCCGCGGCGACCTGCGTCTGCCGGTGATCCAAATCACCGTTCGTAAGGCGGCCTGCCCCCCCCTTGCCACGAAAGACTATTCGGTGGAGAACGAGCCCATTGCCAAGGCACGCTCAAAGTTCGCGCCGACAGAAGACAAACACGCTTTATTACTTATTGATCATGATCTGTTCACTTCTTATTATCATCGCCAGCGTCCGAGTTTTCTGGTAAAGTTATTGTCAAATCCTGCCCTACAGTGCGCTGGGCCACCACAGCCTCAACCATGCCCCCGGGCAGCACCTCAAAACCGCGAGCACCAGAATGTAAACATAATCGCCAAACCCTAGCCGCAGGCTTGGCTGCGAACGCCGAAGCTAGTAACGCAAGACTCCAATATGGAACGCATACCACCGTTTCCCGCCCAACAACTTCCTCGGCAAGGCCGCCGTATAAATAAGGGTAGTTAAGCAGCCAAAAACCCAATCCGCCGTAAATATAGCCCGATCCATAGCGAGCGATGAGGTATCGACAGAGTCCGTCGTGTCTGCATCCCCCGGTATCCCAATAATGGCTGGTCCAAAAGCGGAGCGAGGATACCGAGACGCGGCGTGAGTCATAGACCCTGTCGATAATTGCGATGTGGCCAGTCGTAGAATCCATGCCGAATCCACGACGGCCGCAGTAAATAAATAGCCGGTCGAAATAAAGGTAGCTCGCACCCCAGCAGGCGAAGACCAGCATAGCCATGCCGACGCGGAGGGCGTCCAGTGCACAGCGTCTGTAGGCTAAAAGCGAAAAGGAACGAGAATCACGCAATTGCGACGATGCAATCGCGGTTTTTGACTTTATTCCGTTCATCACAGCCCCGCGTCATATTTCGCGTACTCTTTGTTCACCCATACGCCCCATGTGGGAAAATCCGTCGCCGCGGCATCCTTCAGTTTCGGCGCAATTCTTGCGACGAGGTCCCAGGCGCCATCAGTCTTCTTGAGTGCGAACCCATACCAGTTCCAAGTCTCGACCCGCACTGGAACCGGGATAGATCCGGCACCTGGCGGAACGTACATTAGGTACGTGTGAAATGCTTCCCGTACCGTGCAAACCTTGTAAGTTTTGATATGCCCTTCGAGGGGGTGATAGGGACTATCGGTGTAGGGATTCTCCGCGAAGTGCCGCGTCCAATCGCCCGTTTCGTTGTCGAATCCAGATATACTGAAGGGGTGTGCTCCATTATCAACGTCCCTCATATTGATGGACATGTCAATAGTCTGTATCCAGCAATATGATCCCTTGAATTGAAGCGGCGATTGTATGGAGAATTCCACGCCCACCGTATCAATGGGTATCGCTTTGCCAAAATCGAAATTCCCCAGTTGAAGGCAGAGCACGCGAGATTTGTTGTTGGACGTTAGTTCGACGCCTTTCGGCGAAACCGCGGCGGTTATGGCCACATTCGGCTTCGCAACCGAGAAATCAACGAAATTACTAAGCTCAAGCTGGCCAACTTTGCAGCTCACGGAAACTTTGTGGGCTCCGCTATCCGCCCAGTATAATTTGACATCGGATCTACCATTGACGACCGGATCAGGTATAGCATGGTCTTTGTCAGGGTTGTAATCACCGACAGCAAATCCCGGAACATCCCAACGGATCGCGCCAGCATGCTCGGGTGCCGTTAAAACCATCTCCAGCATAACTCGCTGCCCAGCCTCGATGCTAAGTGACTTCCCGGTAATATCTGCGCCCTGCACTATCGTGGTCCCGTCGCGCTCGGTAAGGTCTGGTCCGGTCCAACGGATTGTTACGTGCAACCCGTCCAGGTTCGTGCGGTCTTTAGGGCCGGCTGTCTGAGCTGCCGGCACTGGGGCAGTGGCGGGTGGATCACCGTCTGCAAGAATCTGCTCACCGTCATCCGAGGAGGAGTTAGCCCCCGTCGGATTCGTCACCAGCGCCGTCACCCCCGGCGCCGCATAGCTGCCGGCTTTCGTCACCGGCGGCGCCCCCACAACCCACGGCCCACCCGCAAAGCCGCCGTCTGCACCCGGCACCTCAGTCGTCTGGGCCGTCACCGTCACGTTGGCTGGATCGGCCAGATTCTCATCGTAAACAGGCTTGAAGATAACATCGGCATCGCGCTGCCCAGCCGCAAAAGTCACCTTGCCGATCAGGGTGTCCGAATCGACCAATACCCCCGCGCTGGAGCGGTCGGTATCAAGGGTGTAATCGACGCCGTAGGCGATGGTAGCGTCGTTGGTGATCGCGAATTGCACCTCCACCGCCAAATCCGTCGAGCCGCTGCGTGTGAATTTGAACTCGAATTCATCACTGGAGACATCCAGCACGCTGGGCTCCAGGGAGGCGATGGTGAGCGTGGGATCGCTGGCCCCGGTGAGGGCATTCCCAATGCCGCCAATCCCGCCAACCAAGTTGCGCCCGGCCCGCACATAGTAAATCGGCCCTTCGCTGGCAACCACCCGCCCCATGAGGTCATGCCCGGCCACCACCCCGTCGGCCGGCTTGGTTTCGGTGGCGGGAGTACCCACACCCAGGTCGCCGGCAATCACCACCTCCGCCGCGATATCCGCCCCGGCATGCACCGTGCCGATCGTCCCGCCATAGGCAGTGATACCGCATAGCCCCGCCCCCTCGTCGTCAACGCCAATGTTCAGCCCGGCATACACGTTGCCGATGCTGCCGGGAACGACGGTCGTTACATGCGTGTACGGATTGGTGCTGGATTCTCCAGCCGTGATATCGCCCGTAATATTCTTGCCGGCCCAGATACTGTCTATGTTCCCGTGATCGATGGTAATCGCACCGGCAAGCTCCCCGGCAACAGTAATCTGGGCGATGGTGCCGGCGGTGGCGTGCACCAGCCCGGTCAAATCGTGGGAGCAAATAATCCGCACCTCCCCGCCTTCGGATTTCACCGTGCCGGTGATATCGCCCTGATCCGGCGCGGCGTTCGAGGAATAACTTCCCCAGCCCACGCTCACACCCGTGGTCAGGGAAACCCCGCCCCCGCCGTCCAACGATCCACTCATGCCTCCACTGGTGATCACATTGATCGCTCCGCGCGCCGCTACAACGCCGGTCGTCATGTCGATCGTCCCATCCGCCAACACATTCCTGCGCAGGTCGCCGGCCACGCGCAAATACACCTGGCCACCGGCCATAATCTTGCCGGTCATCGCCCCGCCCACCACCGAGCCGTCGCCGTCGATGCGCCCCATGTCGCCGCTGGTGGTGATGTCTCCGCTCAGGTCGCCTCCCAGGATCAAGCCATCCACCGACCCGGCGTTAATGGTGCCGCTGAAGTTGCCGTCGGCCGTCAATCGCCCCACCTGGGCGCTCTCGATACGGCCACTGATATCCCCATTAATATCGGCGCCCCACAGCCAGGGCGTGTCGATCGTCCCGGTCAGCGACCCGTGGCTGGTGCTCAGCAGCACCCGCGCCCCGGTGGTCACATCGCCGATGTCGCCGTTGGTCGCGCTGACCGTCAGCACATCACCGGGCCAGCCATCATAAATAACACTGGCGCCCTGGTCTTTGGTTTCCACGCTTACTGAGCCCACCCCACTGCCGCCCAACCGGCTGATGTGCAGGGCACTGCCGCTATCGTCCACGGAAAACGTCCCGCCACTGACGCCGACGATCAACCCCGACCCCAGCGCCACCGCCCCGCCATCCCCCAACGTACCATCCCAACCCGGCGGCGGCGGCAGCACATTCCCCGTGCTCAACGACTCCGCATAGACCAGCGCGGCAATACCGGTCGCCGTGAAAGAAGCAATGCCAAACCCGCCGGCATCCGGATCGGTCACGGTAAACGGCAGGACGAACGGCGAAGTGCTGCCGAAGTCATCCAGGCTTGCGTCCGTCAGCGTCACCGTGGCCGTCGAGCCCGAGAGCGTGATCGTCCGCCCCGGCAACGGGTCCACGCTATAAGTCACGGCGGCATTGTCCGACCCATCCGCAAAATACAGCAACTTGCTCAAATCCACCGTCACGCTACCCACATCCTGCGTGCGCAGGTATTGCCCGTTATCATCGACCACGCGATTCTGCGTAAAGGTTTGCAGGGGTAACCCCAGCGTCTGCCGCAGCACCGGCGCTGGCGCCTGGTGATCCACGATGATGCTCACCGTAGCCTGATCGCCCGCCCAATTGCTGTTATAGGCGTCAAACGTAAAGCTGTCCGTGCCACTGTAGGCGTAGTCCGGCTTGTAGGTCATAAAACCGACCCCATTGTCTACGACCAGTGTGCCGTGTACGGGTTGGGTCACAATACCGGCATAATACGCTGTAAACACGCCGCTGGGAACACTGCTGCACTTCCACCGCTGCGGGGATAGCTACCCCGCAGGGACGCCTTTATCCGGGCGCGCCAGGAGACTTGCTACCGCTAGATTACTCCGCCATTTCACGGCGCACGTGGGTCGCTACAGAACGGACGAGCCCATTTGTCGCTCCCTGAGTCGCACCGACAATCAACCCGCTTATAGCGCTCACCATAATTGCTTCGGGCCCCTGAAAAAAACCAAGCAACGCACCAGCAGCCGCACCGAGGACCGCGTTGATAGACAACGCAATAAGCCCCAACAGCATCGCTTTCGATTGGTCTGGGGAGTTGCGCAGCAGGCCCATGGACCATCCGCAGAAAAGCGCGGGGACCCCAAGAGAGACTCCGCCACCCCAAGCTGCTATGATCATTTGGAGCGCGTACTCTTCGTCACTGTATCGCTTATCATGAACATACCACAGCCCGGCCGCGCAACCCAAAAGCGCGGCGAGACCGGCGAACGCGATAGCGCCTTTACCAACGCCATGGAAGCGTTTGGGAATTCTCACACGATGGTTGGCCCATGCGCCAGGCACAGCCGCCGCTAGCCCCGCTGCACCCCCGACGATCAGGTAACCCATGTAGTCGCCGAACGGAATTAGGTTATCTTGGATCGCTGCGATCTCATATCCGATTGCGCTACCCAACAGCACGCCGCCAGCCGCGACAAGAGTGACGTAAATAGAGGCACTCTCAATCAGATGATGCCGCGTTGGTACTTCGTAATCAAGAAATCTTCTTCCCATAGCTACGCATCCCAATAGTTACGGCGTGACGTCGATATCTGGGTATGGACTAAATTTGGGGCCGGATACGGTCACCCCCACAGCATGCAGTCCGGACACCTTCGTCCTGATTCCGGGGGCATCATTCACTTTGAGGTCAGAAGCAAATTTATTCGGTGTCACCGTACTTTCGTTAAATGTTCGCGTGTCATAATCGGAGACCTTGAAGTTATAGTTGCCGCCCTTGCGGTAGGCATCCATCAACTTTTCGTAGAACTTGTATCCTGCCAGATTTGCTTGTATATCAGCATAAGAGGTGACGCCGGTTGTCGCGCTGCCAAACGACCCAACTTTAAATTTGCCAAGGAGGGGCTCTCCTGTAAACGCACGCGCCATAAGCTGAAATGCTGCTTCCTCCCCCGCGGGGGCGGTTTTGGAATCATAATCACCTTCCATATAGAGGCAGAATCGCATCCTGTCGGCATCCGTTTCGAGCTTGCATTTGCCTGCGCCGTCGCTCCAGACTGCGAGCCAAAAGCCCTGCTGGAAAAAGTGCTCCCATTTGTCTGTTCCCATAAGGGTTCCACCGATATTAATGACGGGAGCCAATCCGTGTTGAGCTGTAGCCTGGCTAATGAGCCAAGGGCGAGACGGCGCATTCGCCCAAGACGTATCGTTCCAGCGATAGCGGGATTCGTTAAACTTGATAAATGCAATTTCATTTCCAGACGCGTCCAAATTGCTGTCTAGCCACACCCCCATCTTCCCAATCGGAGCCTTCCCATAAATCTCTGAGCCCGGCGCATCCGCTCCCAAAGCCTCATAGACTAATTCCGCAAATCGTTTCGCCGACAAGCCCGCCGCTCTAGCCTCGGCACTTTTGGCGGAAATAACTTCATTGACGTACGCTTCCAACTTTGCACTTACATCAACAAGGTTCTCCGTCTTCTTCCAAACACGGTCATCCGTCTCCCTCATTCCCGTCGGATCCCTTCCATTAATCGGATCCCCGTTGCAATACCGCGACAGGTCCACGTCGGAGCCTTCGCCGCTCGGGTCGCGCTGGATCCACTTGCCGATTTGGGGGGCATAGACACGCATGGTTCACTTCCTTTTCACAGTGACCGAGTGCTCTCGAAACGGCGTGACGCAAATTGTGAGTTCTGCGATTATTCGCGGTTGCCATGCTGGCGGCGGTGCCTGGCCATCGCGGCTCGCGCTGTATTGCAGTTTCTGGTCCGCCTGATCGCTGCGGATAACTGCGTGATGATACTGTGTACAGGCCGGCGCGAGATGCGCTGCGACGGCAAAGTGATCCCGCGCCTCGGCAAAGCGCCCCTGGGCTTCCAAGCATGTGCCGCGCGTCGCATAAATCAAAGCCTGCGATGCCTTCGGCAGCACCAGGCGTAGGTCCGCGTGGTCGGGCCCGGCAGGTATACGCAATTCGCGTTGTGCCATCCGGTGCAGGCATACCACGGCCAACGGATCGCGATTCAGGGCCACCGCCCGCGCAAAACAGGCCTGCGCTGCGTAAAGGTCGCCCAACGTGACCTCGGCATGGCGGCCCCACTCCAGGAATTGCTCCGGTGGAAACGGCGGATGATGCTGCGCAAGGGCCTGCGCCAGCGTCTTGTATTTGATGCGTTTACAGTCCAATTGAAAATCGAGCGACGATGGATCGAGGCGGCTCGCTTCGGCGTACCGCCCTTGTGCCTTGGCCAAATGGCCGTCGATCTCCGCCACATGCCCCGCGACATTCAGGCAATGGGCCGCATCCGTTGGACTAAGCCAGGCGCGTGGATCGTCCTCACCGTGCCGCACCCCCTCCCCATGGTTGGTGGCGCGCGCAGTACTAAGCAGTATACGCGTAACGGCCTTGCCCGCCGCCGCCGAATAGGCATCCTTCGGATTGAGACAAGCCGCCTTGCTATATGCCGCCAGCGAATCATGCCACTGCTTATGGCTGTACCAGCAGGCCCCCCGGCAGTTGAAGAAGAAGGCCGCCTCTTCCGACGGGCTCAGATTGACCATAAACAAGCCGCTGGCCAGGTCGCGCTCATGAAACGGTACACCGTGGGCTCTGGCCGTCGCGATGTAATAATCGTCGGGCGGGGAGCCAAACCCGCGATCTTCGGTGGCTTCGATGTTAAAGCGCTCCTTGCCGTCCGCACTCGCCCAGCGCGCCAAGACGTGGCCGGGCGCAAGGACAAGGTACATTGGGTATCCCAACCGCCGCCCGAGAGCCACGTAAAGGACCGACATCGACGCACACGTCCCCGAGCGTGCCGGCCCAAGTACGCCAGGCAAAAACCAATCGGCAGCAACGAGCGGCTCTGCGCGGTCCAAGTTCCACGAGAAATGGAGCGACGCGGGGTTGTAGTGCACTCCAAAATCTTCGCAAAGCACTTGCGCCATCATTAACATGCGGAAATACGCTTCCGAATTCTGAAATTCGGTGGGACTATTGTGGAAACGGTAAAGATGGCGCTCCGTTTCTAATCGAATCCGCTGTGCCCATTGGTTGAGCGTGGCGATCTTGCTTGCGATATCAACTTCGCCGGCTCCGGGCAACCCGAACGCGCAGGCAAGATTCATGCGTGCAATATCGACCTGTCCAAGCTGGTTCGCGGGGGTGTTGACAAGCGCATGGTAGGCATCGTCAACGGCGAGAGGGATTGTTGTGTTCACCAGCATAAAGTCCCTAAATGTGCTTCAATATGCAGGCCGCGGCTAACACTCCGCCGGGGAACGATTCCATCGTAATTCCCACACGACTTTTCCACCGCTACTGGGATAGCGACCCGGCTGGAACGACCTTACCGGGACGGGACTTGTACCCACTGGACTACTCCGCCTTATCACGGCGTACCTTGGCCCCTATCTTCCTGGACAGAGAGCCCCGCTTGTTGAAGTGCTTCCAGGAGTTTGGTTGTGCCGTTCTCCGGCAACAGCAGGACAACCTTGAAAGATTCATTGGGATAGGCCTCTGCCCACTCTTTGGAAGTCCCCTGCAGCACCTTGAGCAGAACTTTCAGATCCTGTCCCAAGCTCAATAGAGATGTCGCGTGCCGAATCAGAATGAAGTGACTTGTGCATGGTAGCCAGTCTAAGCTCGAGATGCATTCGTCAAAGGCGTCCCAGTTATTCCCGAAGTAATCGGGGAATACGAGCTCGCGGGCGAACTCCGCAAAGAGGCTGTCCTTGGCTGCACATTTTGTGCCGTCAATCTGCCAAAAACATTCGCCACTGCGATTTACATGGATTCGCGGTTCGTCCGCCTGATGGAGGGCGTAAACCCCCGACCCGCTGGCAACAATGTCGTTCCATTTGCTCATTCTGGTACCACCGCACGTGACAGCCATAGAAGAAATCCAACGATCCGATGAGTTGGCCGCGCAGTACCCCGTCGGATATACTAACATATTGAGACGTAATCGTCACATTCACTATTTTCGATTATCGTCGCTGTCGAATCTACGCGGAACACCGTGCTGGGACATAACGGCCATCGTTTATTGCCGGAAGACTCTCTATTCTATACTGGCCCCATTTTCGGGATGCATGTCAATGCCATTAGCCCAACGATTAATTATAATTTGTCTCCGTTCACCAGAACTAAATATATTGTGTATCCAAAGTCCGAAATCAACGTCCTCCTCATCCTCCGAGTAGAATGGCGTGGAAACCGGAGCCCGTGGGTTTGCGTATGCAATCAAATGATTCTTGATGCCGACTCTGATCTGTAGCTCTCGCCATTCCTCATTTTTCGAATAGGACGTAGATATTTCGTCAATGGATGTGTCTACTATCACGTCATTCATACAAAGAAATAATTTGCTTCCTATTACAAATAGGCCAACACGGTATGTGCCAAGTTGGGAATAAAGACCCATTGTCAGATTTTGGGAACTTTGTCCCTTACAAACCCCGGTCTTGTCTAAATCGAGGTCAATCGTAACTCTGCTGCTTGAAAAATAATCCTTCAGGACGACGAGCATAACTATACCCTTTCTAAGGAAGCATATCATATTTCTTCAGTGTTGGAACTACAGCCTCTCCAAATTTATCGAGGAGGGCTGCCCCCAGTTGCTTACTGTCACCAAGCGGCACAGATGCGCCTGCAATAATCTGCGCGTCTGTTTTGCCCATGTTTTTAAAGAAATCATACGTAGGACCTAACTTATCGCCGCCGTACCGATCTTCATTGAACTTATAAATGAATTCCAACAAATCGGGTGGGGTCATCTCCTTGTACTTAATCCCTATTTGCCTTCTCATCTCGCAGAGTTTCATTGCAACTTCCGACTCATTTGACCCATTCCGCAAAAGGTCCGCCCCAACTTGTTTAAGACCAGCAACTTCGTCCGTATACAAGCCCCGCAGACTTTGACGCTCCGCGGCTTCTGCCTCACAAACGGCCCTCTCCAGCTCCGCAACCCTCTTCCCGAAATCCTCGACAGCCGCGCGATCATCGAACAACTTTCGGGCAAGTTTCAATTCCGCCAAAAGGTCCATCCAACTTTGTCGGAAGTCGGCCACGCTCAATATCGGACCTGCTACAGGGATGAGTCGTCTGCCATTTCTTATGGCGATGTTCCAAACCTCATCTTGGGCATTATTGACATGCCTAAATATTGCAGCAGCAGCGACATCTGCTCTTTTCTGAAGTTGAAGCGCATAAATAATTTGCGCTGCCGTGGGCTCCGCCTGACGCGCAGATTGTCCTTGCTTTGAGACTGGCGGTATCCCAGGTTGCGTGGCGGGCGTTGGCTTAGGTGGCACCCTGGCAAGGGACGTTGCCTTCTCGGCGGCAATCACCTCATCTGGCGTCAAGTCCACGGTTCCCGTCGGATCCCGTCCATTAATCGGATCGCCATTGCAGTAGCGCGTGAGATCCACATCGGACCCCTCGCCACTCGGGTCGCGCTGGATCCATTTGCCGATTTGCGGAGCATACGCGCGGGCCGGGAAGAACACCACACCCGTGTCCGGGTCGGTGTACATTTGCTGGTACAGCAACTGGACCAACCCAGCCGCCGGATCGGTAGCGGATTTCACAACCCCGTACGCCGAGTACGTGAAATTCCCCGCCACCTTGCCGGTGGCGTCAATAAGCTGAGCGGTATTGCCCGAGGCATCAGGCACAACGCGGTAGGTCTGCGGATTGGCCGGATCGCTCAAATCTGTAATGGACAGCAACCCGCCAATGCTCCCGGCCACCCCCGGCCCCCAGGTAAACCGCTGGAGCACCGTGCCGCTGCCATCGGTGACGGCCACCAGTTCACTGCCGTCGTACGCAAACAATTGGGTCGTGCTGTCGGCATAGCTCTGCGTATCGCCATTCCACCCCGTCTGCCGCACGCGGCCAATCAGTCGCCCGCTGGCATCATAGCTGTACAGAATGTTCACAGAATGGCCCTTGGCCTCGGCCTGCACCAGGTGGTCCTGCGCGTCAAAACTGTAATTAAACGCCCCATCGCTGGTCAGATCGCCGCGCGCATTGTACGTGGGCGCCAGGGTGCTGCCGGGATTGTTCGGATCAGGGAGCTGGTTGTTGCCGTTACGACACAACAAGGGGGGCATCGATCGCGGCGGCGACATCCCCACCGCCCCTTGCCCGACCCTCCGCCAGCATCCCTGCCTCGTCTAGCCCCTCGCTCCCCAAAGAAAATGCAAAGAATTTGTCGCTTCGGCGGCACCACTTTTACATAACCTGTTTCCGACAAATCACTTACCTCTAAAATCACCGCCGAAAATCAAAACTCTATATATAGTTGAGTAAACGATGCCGGCGGAAAGAGGAGCCCGCCGGTCATCGCTCATCGCTCGCGCTCAAGGTTGCTCCGGTTGGGAGGCTGGGGATCCT
>Ga0316217_10006245_pt1 | contig 11875 bp, 6 predicted proteins | sample 1anoAmetaG_FD_203633 | JGI IMG/M metagenome (GOLD analysis project Ga0316217, IMG submission 203633) | Freshwater microbial communities from Trout Bog Lake, Wisconsin, USA - 1anoA | ecosystem: Environmental > Aquatic > Freshwater > Lake > Hypolimnion/Profundal zone | place: USA: Wisconsin... | reverse complement strand
TCATCCCGCCCTGCATATAGGCGCGATTGAAGGCCAAGCCCGAGTGCGCCAGCCGGTCGAGGTTGGGGGTCTTGATGACCGGATTGCCCAGAGCGGCAATCGTATCGGCCCGCTGATCATCGGCGAACAGGAACAGAATGTTGGGTTTGGCATCCGCGGCCCAAGCCGCGCCCCCCAAAGCCAGAAGAGCGAGCAACGCAAGAGTTTTTTGCATGATGGACAACTGTAATGCCGCGCCGCCATATTCAGCCAGAATTTTTTTGGAAGTTTCCGCCACGGCTAATGCTTGCGCCTTCCTGCCCAACCTGCAAGGCTGGCGCAACATGATCCCTTCGCTCTGGCGTTACTCGCTAAGTTCGCAACTTCCGTGGTTGCTGGTCGTGCTTATGAGTGCGTCCTGCGCCGATGGCCAGGCGGAATCCGCCGGGCCCGTTTCCGAGGTAACGGTGGATATGCCCTCCACTGTGCTGTTGGGCGAATGGTCGCCGCCAGGCCGGCTGGGGGAGGGGGCCAATCCGCCTTCCGTGGCTCAGCCGGATGACCCGCGCTGGGCGCGGCTGGTGACGGATTTTGTGAACTGGCTGCGCACCAAGCGGGGCTACACCGTGGTGCGCTGCTACAATCTGATGAACGAGCCCAACGGTTCGTGGATGTGGCCGGGCGGCCGAGTCAATTACGATGCCTGGGCCGCCGGCGTCCGTGGGCTGCGGCGGCAATTCGACGCGCATGGCCTGGCGAACTTGCCGATCGTGGGGCCGGATAATTCCTGGAATTGGGAATGGGCCGACCGCGTCTCCCGGAACCTTCCGGAGGTCATCGGCCATTGGGAGATGCACTGGTATGCGACGGATCGGGAGGTTTTGGACGGTGAGATCGAAAAGGTCCTTGACGCCAAGCGAAAGGTCATTCTCGCCAACGACCCGCACGCGGCGGACAAGCGGTTTTTTCTCGCGGAATCCGGCTTGCTTGATGGTAAGTGCAACGGTGATCAACAGCCGAGGGTGAGGACTTTCCCGTATGGCGTAATGATGGCCGATTATGCGGCCCAGGTGGTGCACGCCGGTTGGATGGGATTGTGCGCGTGGGATTTGGACGATGCCATGCATACCGCCTCCGGATATCCGCCGGTGCCGGCGGATACTACGCTGAAGCTCTGGGGATTTTGGAACACCCAGGGCACCGCGATGGGACATCCCCAAGAGGAAAATATTCGTCCCTGGTTTTACCCCTGGTCGCTGATGTCACGGTTGTTCCCGCGTGACGCCCGGATGGTAAGCTTCCAATCCAGCGGGCCGCCGAACTTGCGGGTTATCGCCGGGGAACCTGCCGGCGCAAAACAGCTCAACGTCTTGCTGGTCAACAATGCGGACGAAACGCGCACCGTGCGATTGCGGGTTCCCGGTCTGGGTCAAAAAACGGCGCGGCTTTTTCATTATTTCGAAAACGACCGACCCGCCGATGACGAAGGCTTTGCCATCCCTGCGGCTACGCTGCCCAACACTGATCTTTCCAAGGGACTCACGGTGGTTTTGACCGGCCGCGGCTGTGTTTTTGTGGCCGCAGAATAACTCTGCAGCTTTCAGGTCTCAGTTCTTAAGAAATGCTCCAACACGTGGCTGGTCGCATTCCCGTCCCGCAAACAAGTTGGCTTGTGTTTGTGCCGGTAACAACGGCGGCATGATTTGAATGCTCACTGCTGTAAATCCGAACGGCATCCATCATCTGGCGCTGATTTCTAATAAGAATACACCCTGCCACCTATAGCCTCTGATAATATCTTCGGTAGCCGGCATATCCACAGCCACATCAACGAACGCGCACCAAAAACTATGGCAAGGAAGGAAGGCACCACGATGCCAACACAATAGCCGCTGTGCTTGCTGCGGCTGCGTTATATGAACATCCAAACACGATCTGAAAAATGTGCAGTATCTGGTCGGCAAACAAAGGCGTGAGGACTGACGTGAGAATCCAGAAAGCAACGATGACCCACTCCAACCGCCGGGCTTTTTTCATACGACTTTCGAATTGAAACTTGGTGCTCATGGGGCCCAATTGCTATACAACGACGGCCGGCTCATGGAGTAAAGCCGACCTTCCGGCCGAATGCAAAAGTTGCAAGTTGTTCATATTAAACAGGGTGGCAATTCATCCGAGCATCGCTGCATCGTTTATTAAATCAGCCTAATCCCCGGTCCAAAACCTTCCAAGCCCCTATTTTGGATGGTGCTGTCCTCATGATGTCTTCGCCTTCTTCTTGGGCGTGGGCGGCGGATCAACCGGGCCGAGATGCGGGGAAGCCGTGGGCGAACAATTCCAGGTGATCGTGTCGGTCACGATGCCGGCGCGGGCTTCGAGTTGGTTGTCGCCGGCCGGGAGGTCAACGTTGGGCCAGATGAAGACGTGATCAGCGGCAGTTTGCGGGCCGAGGGATTTGCCGTTGAGGAAGAGTTCGACGCGGTCGCAGTTGGAATAGACCTTGACCGGCGTGGCCCCGGTCGGGTGCGGGTTGAACCGGCGGCTGTTGATGTGAACCATCGGCGTGGTGGTCCATTGTGCCTGGTAAAAGTAGAACGCGTCTTTGCGCGTCTTGCGATCCGTAGTGACCAGGCCTTTGTCGTTGCGACCGTTGTGATCGCCTTCGTGGCGGCCGATCGAAGCGAGGTCGAACATGACCCAGACGAATGTGCCCCAGAGGTACGGCGCCTGCCGTAACGCTTTCCAGTGCGCTTCGTGAACGAGCGCCTGCCATTCCTCGGGATGAAAGTGGCCGCCGGGTTGCGGCTGGTCGTCGGCGAGTTGGTGGCATAATACGCTCGCCCCCGCACCATACTCACTGATGGCCAAGGCGCGGTCACCGACGTTCGCGCGCACCTCCGCCAGATCCTTGGGCCAATCTTCCGGCTGGCCGCGATACCAGCCGGGGTAACCGTTCCACCCGGCGACGTCGGTGATCGCTGCGTGGGCAAACTTGTGGCCGTTGTTGGCGCCGGTGGTGAGCCGGGTCGGGTCGAGTTGCTTGGCCAGAGCGTTGAGGTCGCGTAGGAATCCGTGGATTGGGGTCAGCTTGGCGGTTTCCGTGTCTTCCGGCAGATGCATTTCGTTCCAAAGGCTCCAGAAGCAAATGGACGGGTGATTGTAGTTTTGCTTGATCAACTCGGTGAGTTGGTGGCGCGTGTTGCGCACAAAATCCGGCGAATCGGGGACGACGCCGTTGACCATCGCCAGCTCGGACCAGACCACCAGCCCAGCCTTGTCGCACAGTTCGTGAAATTCCCCCGCGTGCTGGTAATGACAGGTGCGCACGCAGGTGCAGCCCATCTCCAGCATCAGCGCGACGTCTTCTTCCAAGTCCGCCTGCGAAATCGCCCAGCCTTCGCCGTAGCGTTCTTGGTGGCGGTTGACGCCGTGCAACTCATACTTTTTTCCATTCAGATAAAAACCAGACTGCGGATCCACCCGGTAGTAGCGCAACCCGAGCGGTTGCGTAACCTGATCCACGACCTTGCCGGCATCCATGATTTCGACCTCGACCCGGTAAAGATACGGATCCAACCGGCCGTTCCAGAGATGGGGCGACGGAATCATCACGGTCTGTATCGCGTCGGCGGTGCTGCCCGCCGGGACGGATTGCTCGGCGCTGATGGTCTGCACTGCCTTGCCGGTCGCGTCGCGGAGCGTGCAGCGAACGGCAGCCGTTTTCGCGGTTGGGTGGGCGTTGCGGAGCTTGGTGGTGACTTCCACCCGGGCGGTCTGGTCGTCAACGTGGACCTGCTTGAGGTAAACGCCCGGCGACGCGTCGTCGAGCGGCGAAATGCCAAGCGGATCCAAGACGAGCAGGTGGACGTTGCGGTAGAGACCGGGAAACTTGGTGAAATCGCCGCCGAGCGGCGGGCTTTCGGTCAGCGCGTTGAAGTAAACCTTGACGGCAAGCAGATTATCCTGCCCGGGCCGCAGCAGCGGCGTCACGTCAAAGCAGAACGCGCTGAACCCGCCGATGTGCTGGCCGACCGGCTGGCCATTGAGAAAGACTTCGGCCGAATGATACGCGGCGTCGAATTTCAAGAAGAAGGATTTCCCGGCGGTCGCGGCGTCGGGTTTGAGATGGAGCCGGTACCAATGGGGGTTTTTGTCGAAATGGTCCTTGTCGCCGTCCTGGCCGGGCTGGATGTTCCAGCAGTGCGGCACGGTGACGGCGGTCCACGTGGCGTCGTCGAATGCTGACGCCTCGGCGCCGGTGGCGTCTTGCGGACTGAATTTCCAGCCGGCGGTCAGGAGCGTGTCTTCACGCGCCGCTTGCACGGCAAAGGCGCTGGCGAGCACAAACGCGGTGAGGAGTGCGAGGGTGTGTTTCATGGTTGTGAATATTGCTACCGGGTTAAAATGGCACCGTGAATGGGCGGAGGGCAAGGCGTATCTGGGCCTTTTGCGGCCAGCCAAAGAACCTGATTGAGCTGGTCCGCAGGGGCCAGGTCAAAATCGTGAAAGTCCATGCGGGCGGACTGTTTGGCGCCGGGGGATTTGTCGGTGTTTTTGGCCAGCACATCCACTTTGGGCACGAGTGTTACGTAGGGATTGAGCTGCGGGGTCTTGGCAAAGCAATGGAACATCGGGGTGGCTCCGGCGTCGTATTGGGTCAGCGGAGGCAAACCCAGAATCAGTTCCATGGTGCGCACCATGCTGGCGGTGGTGTAAAGCGTGCTGTCCACCACCCCACGCTTGCAGAAAGGGCTGACGACCAACCCAACGGTGCGGTGGGCGTCCACATGATCCGGCCCGTTCTGCGCGTCGTCTTCAATCACAAAGATCGCCATTTCTTTCCAGAAACGGCTGCGGGTGGCGGCTGCCACAATCTTGCCCAGGCCAATGTCGTTACTGGCCACGGAGGCATCGGGAGTGAATTGGCCGGCCTTGGTTCCCCGCGTATGATCTTCGCCCAGGGACATGATGGTGAACTGCGACAAATGGCCGGTTGACTCCGCCGCATGAAGATCCTCGATCCAGTTATTCACCAAATCCATGTCGCGGCTGCCCTGCATGGGATTCTGCCAGCGTCCGCGGCAGGCCGAGGGCACCCGCACCGCTCCTTCGCCGTAGTTTCTGAAACTCACGCCATGGCGCCGGCAGAGATCCCACAAATACCCGGCGGAGGGCGTTTCCATTTCGTCATTGCCAGGCAGTTTGCCGTGGCCGGAATAGGAGATCATCCAGGAACGCTCGTTGAAATCGGTGGCGATGGCCGCGTCACACCAACTATGGCCGTCCACGCTGACTTCGCCGTTGCAATAGAGGTTGTCCAGCAGCACGTATTCCCGCGCAAGCTGATGATGGTTGGGCGTCACGTTCTCTCCGTACATGGTCAGGCGCGGATCGCCATTGCCCGCCGGTTGGCCCTGCGCATCCCGGAAATCACCGAACACCTGATCATAGGTGCGGTTCTCCTTGATGATGTAGAGCACATATTTTATGGGACAGGCCTCGCCAACCTTTTCCGGAATAACCGAGTCGCTCTTGATGGGGGCGCGCTGGAATTGCTCCGGCGTGTAGGGCGAATTGCGGCGGACTTGTGAGGTGTATGCGGCCATTTTTGCGGCGTCCGGACGGCTGATGAAGGACAGGCTGCCTTGCAAGGTACGGCCGATGTAATCGTAGGCCGTCGGTCTTGCCCCACCAATCGGCTTGGGCAGCGTAGGCGGAACATTGGCCCGGGAGGCTAGCCCCTTGCCATTGGCCACGAGCAAAGTTTGATTATCCGGACTGACCGCCAAGGCGCTGGGATACCAGCCCACCGGAACAAAACCGTCCACCACGGAAACCGATTCATCCTTTCCGGCGCGCTCATCCGAGGCGCCCGAGTTGGAAATGTCCACCACCATCACATCGTTGTTATCCGCATTGGCGACAAACAGCGTCCGGCCATCGGGCGCAATGGCCAAAGCATCGGGCGTGCTGCCTTCCGGGGCATCCGGGTAAAGCGAAGTCGCGATGATCTCTCTCGTCCCTTCCGGAAGCCGCCGCTCGGGGCTGGCTCCGGCCGCCGTCGTTTCCAACGTCCGAGTTTGAATCACATGCACCGTGTTGTCGCCGGAACAAGCCACAAAGAGGCGGCCGTCCGGACCCAAAACCATGTCATTCGGACGGGTTCCGACGGCGATGTCGCGAACCCGCCTTAGCATCTTTGTATCCACCACCGAGACGCTGCGGCTGCCCCAGTTGCTGATATACAAATGCCGATGATCGGCCCCCAGGACGCAAGTATGCGGGTGCAAACCGACCGGAATTCGTGTCTGGAGGGCCAGGGTTTTGGGGGCCAGCACCCAGATTTCCTGGTTGCCCTCGTTACAGACATAAAGCGCGCCGGTTCCGGGATCCACCGTCAACCCGGCGATGAACACGTTTGCGGATTGCGCGTCGGGCGTGACGGATTGCTCAAAGGCTGCCACGCCGTTGGTGTAGTTGAAAATGTGTATCTGTCCTGAATCGCCGCCGGAAACGAAGAACCGATGACCCTCCCGGCTAAACGCCAGGCCGTTCCACGCTTCTTGCAGTGGCAAGAACTGTGACTTATGGCTGGCCAGATCAACCACGGTGACGCCATGGTCGTTGTACCCGCCATGCGTGCCTATGACGCATTTCCTGTCGGGGGCCACCACCAGCTTGAGGGCCAGATCACTGACCGCAACCTGCTCTCCGGCCGGAGTGATCCCCCAGCCATTAAAGAGCAAATTAGTGTCCGGTTTCAATCCTGGTTGTTCGCGAAATTGCGGGGTGTTGATGTCTTCACCGGTTTGGCGGACCGGCAGGCCGTCCGCGAGTGCCTGGCTGGCGGTGCTGGCAATGACCAGCAGCAGTCCAATCAGGGTAAAACCACCGGCTCTCCCGGTCAGGCCGTTTTGTTCTTGAATTATCATGCTCGCAGTTTAATCCAATCCCATTTTCCCACCAAGCTTTTTGGAACGAACCAATATTGGTTAGGCGCCTCTCGATGACTTCGCAAAAACCCAGCCTAATCAAGGCTAATCCAGGCAATTCTCTCCACTTGCTTCATGTCTGCTTAAGGTTGCTTCGTTTAAAATGAACCCATGAAAATCATAACTCAGAGCTCTTTTGTGGTGCTACTGGCCAGTCTTTCAGCCACTTGCCTCGGCGCCAGCCAACCCTATACCGTCGTGGATACAGGTCAGTCAAAGTGCTACGACAACCGAAATGAAATTGCTCCGCCCAAACCCGGCCAGCCTTTCTACGGCCAGGACGCCCAGTTCCACCACCATCCGCCCAGTTACACCTTGAGCGCCGACGGCCGGACAGTGCGCGACAACAACACCGGTCTCACTTGGCAGCGCAGCCCCGACACGGATGGCAACGGTGTGCTTAACCGAAGCGACAAACTGACTCTGGCCCAAGCCCAGGTGCTCCCCGTCAAGCTCAACGCCGCCAAGGTCGGCGGCTTCGACGACTGGCGGCTCCCGTCCATCAAGGAACTGTATTCCCTGTTCGACGCGCGCGGCATCGATCCCAGCGGTCCTGGCGGCAACGACACTTCCCGCCTGACGCCCTTTATTGATACGAATTATTTCCAATTCGCCTATGGCGACCAGCGCACCGGCGAGCGCGTCATTGATTCGCAGTATGCCTCCGCCACCAAGTATGTGGGCAAATCCGTACGCGGCTTCGGCAAGCTTTTCGGCGTTAATTTCGCCGACGGCCGGATCAAGGGCTACGACCTGTTCATGCCGGGCGGCGGAGTGGAGAAGACCTTCTTCGTGCTGTGCGTGCGCGGCAATCCGGGCTACGGTCAGAACGACTTTCAGGATCGCGGCGACGGCACCATTGCCGATCGCGCCACCGGCTTGATGTGGTCCAAGCCGGACAGCGGCCAGGGCCTGAACTGGCAGGACGCCCTGGCTTGGGTGCAAAAGAAAAACGGCGAGAATTACCTTGGACACGACGACTGGCGCCTGCCGAGCGTGAAGGAATTGCAGAGCCTCGTGGATTACACGCGTTCACCCGACACATCCCATTCGCCAGCCATAGATCCGGTTTTCACCTGCTCCACCATCACCAATGACGCGCACCAAGCCGACTATCCGTTCTACTGGTCGGCGACGACCCACGCCGGGTTCCTGGGCGGAGGGGCCGCGATGTATGTAGCCTTTGGGCGAGCGGCGGGTTGGATGTCGCCGCGCGCAATGGCGGGTGGACCGCCTGACCGACGCGGCGGCTTTGGTCCCGGCCCCGGTCCCGATGGACCGCCCCCTTTCGGTCCAGTCGGGCCGCCGGATTTTCCCGCTGACGGGCCGCGTGGTCCGGATTCCCCCGGCGCATCCGAACCTGGGCCTCAAACCGGTGCCGCCGGCGATTACCATTATGTGGACGTTCACGGCGCCGGCGCCCAGCGCAGCGACCCCAAGGCCGGCAATCCCGCCATGTTCCCGCATGGTCGCGGCCCGCAAGGGGACGTCATTCGCATCTACAATTACGTCCGCCTCGTGCGCACTGAGAAAAACTGAGCTCAATTTTCGGGTGCAGATAGCGCTCAAGAAATTTCCGGTTGGACAGCCCGCTGACGGTGATGGTTTCGTGTTCCATAAGAATTATTTCGATGACCTCAAGGAAATTCGCGTCGGTTCATCGCGGTTGCAGGTCAGCCAGCCGTCCTGCTCGTGCAACTCTGTCACCTGGATGGAACTGCGCCGCTGCTCGTAGCCGTCTTTGCGTGCGTCGGGACCATGGCGGCCGGGGTGCGTGAAGTAAAACAAGTAAGATGCGCGCCTAGATGCGCGCCTCCGTCCGCCGATTCCGCGATGCCGATGGGCGTGCCGTGAACCCAGGTGACGCCGGATAATCCCGGTACATTGGCGCGGCGGTCGGTGTAGTACATCCACCACTTTTTTACGCGCGGATTCCACACAATGCTGAATCGTTGGTTGCCTGCAAACAGCCGGTCCTCCCGGCCACCGCCAATCCAGACTAAAATTCGTTTCATGATCATTGCGGAAGTTGTCACAGCCTCGCCCGCGTGCAAAAAAAACACACGCCCATCCACAGAGCAGGGCTGTTTATAAAATGGCTACTTAAGCCAGAGGACCGAAAGAGATCCGGCCTGAGTGCATGGGTGCTCTCCCGCAGTTTTTTTTGGGGTGCATACGTGTCCATTATTGGGACAATAAATGCAAAATGCCTTAAATTGGTGACAAAAGCGCCATGTCGTGTCACCCAAATCATGAACCACCAATTCTACCAAAGTCCATTTTTTGGCCTCACTAGTCTTCACTGGGATGATGGTTAGCCGGCGATTTGCGGAGGGAAACCCGTTTTCTTAACCTGCACAGGGTGAGAGACTTGCGATTGCCGGCTTCGATCCAACGCCGCGGTTTTGGCTGGTTGGAACTGTGTCCCACACGGCGACGAGCCAACGTGGAATTCATACGGACTTTGAATGCTGTTCCCCTGGTCGGCATTAAGTCTGCTTACACAATTCCGTAATCCGATCTGAAATGGAGAAAGGAACAACCAAAATGGAATCTGTGGAATGGCTGTCGCTGGACAGCCCGACCATTCAATGCTCATGATTGCCTTGGCTTCATCGTCAGCGGCCATGCTGTCGGCGTCAACGCTCTGGCAAACAAACGATATTGTTATTGGCATTGCCGGTTTGGTGCAATTGGTGGTGGCAGGCTATGCCATCAAGTTAAGCCGGCTGTTCGGAACCGCGCGGGTCGGTTGGTCGTTATTCGCGGCGTTTGTGTTGCTGGCTTTGCTCCACTTGGTCCAATCCTTCAGCGAGCCCAGCGGCGCTACAGAATTCCAGATCAATCTGGAAATTGCCTATGCGCTCGTTTCCATGCTCCTGCTGATGGGGATGGCTCATTTGCATGCCGTGCTCCGGGAGGAGCAGCGTGTCACCCAAGCACAGGAATATCTCAAACACTTTGAAATCCAAATGCGGGATGAATTGGAATTGGAGGTCAAAAGCAAGACTGAGCGTTTGACCCAGGTCGTTGCCTCGCTCCAGTCCGAAATTGAAGTCCGCCAGCGGGCGGAGATTCAAATTCGTGAACAGGCCAGGCTGCTGGACCTGGCCCATGACGCCATCATCGCGCTGGATTTGGAAGGTCGCATCAGCTATTGGAACCAAGGCGCCGAGCGGATTTACGGCTGGACCGCTGCTGAAGCCATGGGAATGATCGTTTCCGACCTCTTGTCATTCGAGCTTCCAAACCATGAATCCGCCCGCAAAGCCACTCTGGAAACCGGACGCTGGGAGGGCGAAGCCTGCACCCATACCAAAGCCGGACAAAAAATACTTGTGGAGGAAGATTGGACGCTGGTTTGCAACCCCGCTGGCGTCCCTCAATCCATCATGGTCAGCAGCGCCGACATTACGGACAAGCGCGCGCTGGAGGTCCAAACCTTGCGTCTCCAACGCTTGGAGGGCATCGGTACTCTGGCAAGCGGCATCGCCCACGATCTTAACAACGTGCTCACGCCGCTGCTCTTATCCGTCCAGTTGTTAAAAGACAAGATAACTTCCCAGCAAGAAGAACGGCTGCTGGCGGCCCTCGAATCCAACGCGTTGCGCGGCGCCAGGCTCGTCAAGCAAATCCTCACCTTTGGGCGCGGCGTCAAAGGCGACCACGCCCTGGTCAAGCCGGAGCAGGTGGCCCAAGAAATCAAACAACTGGTCCACGACACGTTTCCGAAATCGTTGCAATTTGAAATGCACGCGGCCAATGGCTTATGGGCGGTGATGGGGGATGCCACCCAGCTCCACCAAGTGCTGCTCAATCTCGCGGTGAACGCCCGCGATGCCATGCCCAAAGGCGGCAAACTTTCCCTCCAGCTGGAAAATGTTGTCCTGGATGACTCCTATGTCAGCCGGCATCTCGAAGCCAAACCCGGCTCATATGTGCTGATAGCGGTCACCGATAACGGCTCGGGTATCCCGAAGTCCATCCAGCCCCGTATTTTTGAGCCCTTCTTCACCACCAAGGATGCCAGCAAACGCACCGGACTCGGCCTGTCCATGTGTTTCACCATCATCAAGAACCACGGAGGTTTTATTACCTGTTACAGTGAACCAGGCCAAGGCAGTGTCTTCAAGGTTTACCTCCCGGCGGACGTCACCGGGGCACCGGCGGACTTGCGGCCGCTCGAACCAGTGAACCTGCCCACCGGACGCGGCGAGTTGGTGCTCATCGTGGACGACGAGCAAGTCATCCGCGAATTCGCGCAGATCACCCTCGAATGCTATGGCTATCGCACCCTGATGGCGGCCGATGGCGCGCAGGCAGTTTCGCTTTACAACACCCACCAAGACCAAATCGCGGTCGTGCTGATGGATATGTGGATGCCGGTCATGGATGGGACGGCCGCGATCAAAGCCTTGAAATCCATCAACCGCCGGGTTCACATCATTGGCACCAGCGGGTTGGGCCCCTGTGGCGATCCGAGCGTGGAGGCGAGCCTGACTCACTTCATTGCCAAGCCATACACGGCGGGCTCATTGCTCAACGGCCTTCAGAAGACGCTGCATCCCCCATTCGCCAATGCTGTCCCAACGGTCGTGACCCAGGCACCGGTCCCTGCTGCTGATTCTGCCGGAGTCTGCCGGCTGGTGGCGACTCACACTTGACCTATTGCGTTGCTTGCCGTGAGCCGAGCCGAACTTGTGGCTTAAGACCACCCGAGGCATCTCGATGAACTCAGGCGTCCGTCCGGCGACGAATCCGGCGAGCAGGTTAGGCAACTTACTTATGGTTTTGTAGCCACTCATGTTCAACTCTGACGCACTCATCACAAACATAAATCCTCTCACGCCGCCAATCAGTAGCTGGCGCTGCTGGCGGTATGTGAGGAAACAAATGCATCGCTT
>Ga0316217_10006244_pt1 | contig 11878 bp, 6 predicted proteins | sample 1anoAmetaG_FD_203633 | JGI IMG/M metagenome (GOLD analysis project Ga0316217, IMG submission 203633) | Freshwater microbial communities from Trout Bog Lake, Wisconsin, USA - 1anoA | ecosystem: Environmental > Aquatic > Freshwater > Lake > Hypolimnion/Profundal zone | place: USA: Wisconsin... | reverse complement strand
AACCCCAACCCCAACCCCAACCCCAACCCCAACCCCAACCCCAACCCCAACCCCAACCCCTTCTTAGTCTAAAAAAATACCAGTGGTTCCATATGTCGAAATAAGGTGAACTTTATTGGTTTTGGCTGAGAAATCTCAGGTCCTGAAAAATATAGAGATACATTGACTTCGCTACAACACCCATAAAAACTGATAATGATCTTGAATATTTGGTTATCATATTAATAGATATTAATTATGAATCGTCTTCTCAGGAGAGTATATTTACGTTTTAGCAGTAACGTGCGAGATAGAATCAAACAGGAAAGGGAGTCGAGATTGGGCAAAGTGGGTGACTCAGTCTTACCCACCAGGGCAGTGGAAAGTCTTGCCCTTATTCGAAATATTGGGATCATTGCTCACATTGATGCAGGCAAGACCACAACAACCGAGCGCATGCTCTACTACGCTGGAGCTTTGCCATCTCCTGGAGGTACATTCCCACCTATTAAGACATTGACGAAGGCACAACCACTATGGACTATATGAAGCAGGAAAGAGAGAGGGGGATTACAATCCGGTCGGCAGCAATAAGCTTCAACTGGAACAGGTGCCAAATAAACCTTATTGACACTCCAGGCCACGTCGATTTCTCGGGAGAAGTTGCCCGAAGTTTGAAAGTTCTAGATGGGGCTGTAACAATTTTAGACGGAGGGAAGGGTGTGGAGGCACAGACTGTGAAGGTTTGGGAACTTGCTTCTAAAAGAAATATTCCCAAAATTTGTTTTGTGAATAAATTGGACCGCATTGGCTCAACAGTTTTACGCACGGCGCAATCGATAGAAAAGTTTTTAAAAATCGAACCTCTTATATTCCAAATACCCGTTGGCCAAGGAGAACATTTCAAAGGAGTAATTGATTTAATAAGCATGAAAGAGATCCGTTTTGAAGGAAAGTATGGGTAAAACTTAGTCACTTCTGAGGTGAAAACAAGTCACCCCTTATTCTAATAGGCTAAGAAGAAGCGGGAGTTGCTGGTTTAAAGGATAGCTAATTACGATGATGTAGTTGGAGAACTCTACCTTAGTGAACAAAGTATTTCGCCTAACATGCTTAAAAATGCAGTAAGAAGGATGTTGAACAATCCTTCAGTTTTTGACAAAATAAGTCCCATTTTTCTTGGAGCCTCCTTGAGAAATCAAGGAGTACAGCCTCTATTAGACGCTATTGTTGATTACTTACCCAGTCCCACTTAAAGACCTGCAGTTACCAGTACTCTTGATAACTCTATGACCAGAAAACCCATTAAAACTTAACCACTCTCAGCATTTACATTTAAAGTTCTGTCAGACCCAGAGTTAGGAATTTTAGCCTATACTCGGGTCTATTCTGGCTTTTTCTCAAAAAACAGTAATATCCTCAACTCTTCTCGAGGAGTGACTGAGAAAGGTACATTTCTGTTGATAAAGTTGCTAACATTTATCGAGTAAGGGCCAATCAATACGTTCCGATCAATGAGGTTACAGCTGGAGATATAGTAGCAATTGCAGGTCTACGCTAGACTAAGGCTGGTTAGACATTAACTTAAATCGGAGATCTTCGATTTCAACTGTAGAAACTTTAGCTTCCCACTCCCATCTTCACGATGCCGATTGAATTGAATTCAAAAAGCAAGCTGAACTAATTTTTAACCTCAATCAATAGATTAGTTCTTGAAGATAACTCACTTTTATTTAAGGAAGAAGTGGAAACAGGTCAGTATCTTTTGAGTGGCTTAGGGGAGCTTCACTTGGAAGTTGTCAAAGATCGTTTGATTTAGTAGGGAATTGATGTAAAGTTGGGAAAACTCAAAATCGGCTATCGATAGACAATAAAAAATACGGTTAGAAAGGCTCTAAAGCTAAGGAACTAATTAAAAAACCAAAACTTTGAAGAATTTGAGCTTTAGCTAGAAGTTTATCCTCTAAGACTATAAAATGGTGGTATTTAAGATAAGGTCTCAATCATTTTTACTTTTCCTAAGGTTTAAGGGTTCGACGCGAATTGGCGGTAATTCAATTTGCGAAAGCAGATCTCCAAAACAGGAGTGAAGAAGGATGAGGACTAAACAAAATAGAAATTTAGTCAAAGCAAAAATAAAGTGAAAAGGGCGTCAGCCGTAAACCCTACGCCTATCTAACCCATCTCAGATGTTGAAATAACAGACATTACTGAGGCTATCGCATAGCAATAAGATCCTGAAGAAGAGTATGAAGAAGATTAAGTATAAGACACAAAAAATCAATAAGACCCTTTTTATCACATCAATACGTTGCCATTCGATACCCTTTATGAGCTAGTTGAGCAATGTAGAGTGGCTTTGCTCTCTGGTTCTAACAGCTACCCAGCTATGGGCATAGAATTGAGGATATGTGGAGGCAAGTTTCAAAAGAAACATTTCAGCAAAACAATCATGAATAGAACAGCAAGTCAATTAGCTCGTCAGCTGCTTCAATCTTCGGTCTTGGTTGAGCCGTTACTCGAGTTCAGACTATCGGGGGAGAAGTCAATGATGTAAGGAGTTGTTAAAGATATACTTAGGCGAAGAGGGAGAGTGGACGAACAGTAAGAAACAGTGGTAACAGGTTTCATTCCAGCGGCTTCTGTAAAAGGATGGATCAAAGAACTGAGAGTTATGGGGTTGTAAGTTGACATGAAGTTTTCAGGGTACGAAGAAGTGGTTGGAATCGACCCGAAAAAGCTACTGGAAGAAAATATGTGATTATGTATATTAAGTGCAGATCTTTGAAAGTTTGGCATATTGTATGTTAAAATAGCTCCGACTTTCCACTATCATTTAGTGAAAGTTTACATTTTCTTTTTCGCTTGGCCGTGGTTTCGAGCAGTTATAAGCAGTAAGCTGCAAGATGGGCAGCTTACAGAGACAATTAGATAGTTTGTAAGCATGGTGGGTAAAAGAGCTTTATAATAATTTTTTAAAAAACAAGTTGCATAACATTTTGGTACAAAACTCAAAATAATAACGTCATTACATTTATGCATCATACAAAACTTAATTTATGTCTATTAATATAGTTCTTCACAAAACGCCATGTTGATGACGCTCAATGACCCAACTTCGAATTGTGTATCCCAAACTTGTGTCCTGACTAGCATCAAAAAGAAATATAGCAAAGTTAATTAGTCTCTGAGGGAACGCTTCCTTTAACTTATTATCCAGCACAATATGTCAATTAAAGATGTAAAGCCATTCTTACTCAGGCATCCCAGACTCTCAACATCAATTATAGCAGTGCAAAGGCCATACTTGCTATGCACCGCAAAAAAATCAACGAACCCAAGAAAGAATGCAAAAAAGGGCAGCAGACCGTTTTCAGAAGCTTGGAGCAATCAGAAGACCTTTTTTCAAGGTTTTCCATCATCTGTAGCACAGGTGGCCGAGAAACTTCGAGTTTCGGAAATATAGGAAAAGTTAAACAAATCCATAAGTCTAGCATAAGTCCAGTCATCATTATAAGGATGGAAAAAGAGGGGTAAAGCCTGGAGCATACTTCGAACAGTCTTTCTAACTGATAATATCTTAGGTTTTTCGCACACTGCATTTAGCATTATTGTTCAGCAAAATTATAATATTAAAAGTCTAGAATTAAGATTGAGTGCCTCAATGTTTGAGAACTCCTCAATTTTATATATTTGTATGATTTCGCCAAAATACACCTACCCTCATCAATACTATTGTTTTATTCGCGATCGAGGAAACTAACTACAAAGACAAAATTTTAGACTTGTAGAAGATAGATATCGAAGTAGCCCAGTGAGCAAATTGAGAATTCCCTTGACTGATGTTTAGTACATGAAAAAAAGATTCAAGCTATTCGTTGACCGGTTGAATACATACGAAATGGATAAGAGGATGGAAACTTGATAATTAAAAGGATCACTGTAAGCTAATTAAGGTTTAGTAACCGCAAAACAAAAAACAAAGTAATAGTTAGATTCGGATGATTGTTTGCTGAAGAAGCAAATCAAGGAGAGAATAAGCAGATAGATGAAGGAGAAGAAATGAAGTTTTGGTTCTTAGAAAACCGAGGATTGAACAACACCCACCATAAAACTTTTAGTAACTTATGATAGTACGATACAGTATAAGCTGATAAGCATGATAAAAATTCAAAATAAGATCAATAATTGCGCACATTGGGTTCATAAGTAGCTTACTGATCTGGTTAGGTATAATATCGGCTTCTTTGTGAATGCTTGCGCTTCAGGCCTTTTGTGACGATTTCTGCTTTAAGTTTTTAGACCAAAACACACCAAGTAATCCAGGAATATCCGATTTATCCTCCTCCGTTGTAGTTTGCGTCGATCTTCAACACTTTTTCAATAATGTTCTTCATTCGAAAAATGCCCAGCTCCCTCGTTCTGCCCTGCTTGATCAATTTTACAACTAGCTATTAGTAAATATTTAATAGGTCATCAGCGCAAGATCCACAGAAGGAGACTTCCCTATAAAAAATGACTATTCTTTTCAGATATCTTTGAGGACTATGTTCTCCAATCAACTTTTTTAAAATCCTCAACAGGTATTTTTTCTTCTACTCACTAATCTTGGTACGGTTTGGTACTTCACGAAATTTGTAGAATTACTAAATTTTCCATTCTTAGTATTAGCAACCTCTTTAGCTTATAAATTATACAAAACTCCACACTGACTTGAGTACTATTCCGTACAAATTTTCAATACTTATCATCTTTCCAAGCTTGAGTTAAGTAATATCACTTAGCTACAGATACTTCCAAATAAACTCAGTATAAGCTTCACTAAAATCTCTAATTTACTCTAGAATATAGTTATTATTGATTTCTCTGCGTTAACGATATTATTCTGCCTCTTAGGTCTGTCCAAAAAGGAACTATCTTTCCATTTTGGAAATATTGGAATACTGTGAAGATATGCTTTTGTTATTATTTGCCTTTTTTTAGGATCTGATGTTTTTTCTGCTTAACTTTTCATTGAAGACTAATAGAAAATGCTTGAAAGGTGAAGAGATTAAAGAAACGCTAAAAAACAGCCTTTGAAGAGCATTGCTAAACTATTTGTAAAAACGGACGAGGTCGCCTATCTAATTTCGTGCATCATCGCTGAGTCTATTCAAAAAAATAGTTTCAGGCATTATAACGCTTGAATTTTGTATCTTTTCTTATTGAAATTTTATGGTTTTTAGCCTTTCTGATTGTTAGGTACTTAGAGAAGGCTGCTTGAGATGTTATTTTGTTTATTTAATCTTTTTATTTGACTTCTGTTCAGTCTTTAGGAAGAGAGGGATAAAGTCTTACTCTTCTTCTTACACCTACTTAATTGGCTCAAAGCAGGATTCCAAAAATTATGCTGGTTTGTAGTCTCCGTTTATTATGGTAGCGTTGATGGCGTTAAGATTGAACTGTTCTTTTTCCTATTGATTTTGTCCCTAAAAATCTTCCTGGAACTCTTGGCCAGTTTCAGAGATAAAGCTGGAAGGAAGATGACCTTCAAGTCTGCTAGCTCCAACTTAGTAGAACAATTTTTTGTAGCTTATTCTTTACGCTAGAGAAATATCCATACTTTTAGCTACTTGTTCTAGCTAGTTTTGAAAGTCAATAGTCTAAAAACTACATTGAGTCAGGATAATTTGGTAGAACTCTTACTTGTTAATTGTCCAGAGCTCTTCGAAACACTTCTTGAAATGACTCTTGAATTGGATGTATATCTATAGGCCCCAAGAATACTGGGAGTTGTTTTTGAAGGATTAAAGTAGCTGCTACAAGACGTTTTAAAGATTGCTTATCTTTTCAACGTTTTTCAGTTGGTTGGGAGAAACCAGTCCTTTGTTTCTGTCATAATCCTGTAAAATGAGGCGTGATTTTCTGACTGTATCGATTGTTTCATCAAACATCGCGTACATAGACTCTACTTATCTTTTAGTCTTTGCACGTATTTATTATTTTCTGCGCTATCTATGGAAGTTTAGCCCATTTATGTTTAATTAATCTCATTATAAAAAAAAGTATCATACCCTCGTTCTTCAACTTTTATTGAATATTTTTAGGACAAATCATTTTCTTTTATACCTAGCTTGCTTATCTAATGAATCTATAATGATAATTCATCGAGAGAAAAGCTGGGTAAACTTAATTCAATCTTTTTATTTTATTTTAACTCTAATTTAATTAAATATCGAATAAGTGTAGACAAAAAGTTAAAGTTGCTCAGATAAATTAAGAGAGATCATTGCTCAAACTTTTCTTCGTCCCGCATTGCTGTTCGCTGTATAGGCTCTTTCTAAATACTTTGTGTCTTTTTATCCATAGTAAGACTTGTTGGCCTAGCTAGAAGATTGCGGCTTTGTAGTGGGTTTGATCCAACTCTTCTACTTGCTGTGCTGTTCGCGACTCTGGTGGTAGTAGTTGCTATTGTTCTATTTGGACTGTCCTTCCCTCTTTTTATATGAATCTCTTCGATTCTGGCGTAATTACTCTATTCTTCGCAACTATTATTGCTGCTTTTTGATTTCTTCCTGCTTCCTTTGCTACTATTGCTTCCGAATTTCGGCCTTTTTTTATTCATCACGTTTTCTTTGCATTGAGGCTGTTATATTGCTTGCATTATTGTTACTTATGCTCAGAATTTGGCTGTCCTAGCCTAAAGCTTTTGGTTTTTTCTTTGTGATTTATTTATACAAAGCTTATCTGTACTCTTTTATTGAGTACTTTGTATTTTCATCTATTGATATCTCAATTACACCATTGTATTATATTTCTTACTGAGGAGTGTGAAAATCTTTGAAATATGGATGACGAAGTGCTTCTTAGACATTTATCCTGTTTTTTGGGTTGAAAACGAGCAATCTACGAACCAAATCAAGTGCTTGTTAATCCATTTGAGGGAAAAAAGAACCAAAAGATCGTTTTTTTACATTACCGATTTGATTAATACATTCTTGGGCCATCAATGATTACATAGATTCTATATCTTCTTTAGTGGGCTTTCCCAAAAGCTATAGAATACGCTATACTTGGTTCAAAGTAGAATTTCCAGGAAAAATGGCCTTGCTAAAGTACATTTCACCCAAAATACACCCAACAGACCACATATCAACTGCTTTTGTATACTTAGAAGACCCCAATAATATCTCAGGAGCGCGATACCAGCGAGTAGCAACATATTCAGTCATAATGGGCTAAGAAACTGACTGATTGACAGAAGCAATAGAGCGAGCTAACCCAAAGTCTGCAAGTTTCGCCAAGCAATCAGAATCTAAAAGAATGTTTGATGGTTTCAAATCTCTGTGAATTAGTTCCCCTGAATGCATATATTTGATTGCTTTCAGTACTCTAAATAAAAGCAAGCTTACTGGTACATGACGTATCTTTTGTGTACGTTTTCCATGATATTGGCTCTAATAACTGCGTGGAGATCAGTCTCCATGAAATCGAATACAAGATAGATATCTTTATTGTTCTAAGCTTTTAAGATGTTTAGTAGAGATACAATATTAGGATGTCCATTCAGCTATTGTAAGAAGATGACCTTCGTAGGAATAGATTTACCTATCGGTAGGTGCGTTGCGCATCAGTTGCGTTTTGGAATGCATCAAACACTTTTTTGAGAGCTACTATTGCTTTCGTTTGCTTGTCGATTGCCTTCCAAACTACTCCATATGCACCCTTTCCTAGCTTTTGTAGGATTTAGAATTTTCGAAGGATATGAGGCTATAGTTCTTCAGCCATTCCGTTAAGTTTAACTATTATATAATTAAAAATTACTAAATCTGATAATACTTTATCTTGGAGTTAATTTAGCTGAATAATAACATTTAAGAGTAATGAAGATTTCTAGAAGGTTTTGGCTTAATTCTTTTTAACCTTAATTATTGTAATAGTTACTGAATTTAAAGTAAAATTTCAATTTCCAGACTCTGAAGGATTTAGATTTGAAGATAAAATTAATACGTTATGAGAGGAGGAGCAAGTATAGCCTATTGCATGTCTGTAACTCAAAAACCACAAGGAGAGTCTACTGTTTACCGCAGCCCTAAATCAAAAGGCAGACTCTTTGGCAGGCCTTAACCTAAACTCGCTATTTTGAAAGATTTCGTTCTCAATTCGGCTAAACGCTATGCTGATAATGAGGCATTGGGTATTTCTGAATTAATCTAGGAATCATTGTTATAAAAAATAGCCAGGCCACTGTTTAATTCATTACCGATAAAGAATTTTTATGTTTTCGTACAACTCTACAAAGAGGGCATGTTGAAAGTTATCAAAAAATGATTTGCATAACAGAGATATATCTTCGTCATAACTTTATAAAAAATGATAATTTGGCTTTTGTTTTAGTTAATCAATTTATTTTTTCAATCTGTAAGAAAGAACTTTTAAGAAAGATGAAAGCATTTAGAAACAGTTATATATTCGAAGGGAAAGTTAATTCTAATTATATATTTTCCATTTGTCGAAGAATCATGAAATTGGTGCAAAAGTCAAAATCTAACCGAGTCCTGCCCTACCAAAGGTCACAAACAGTGAAGCCTGGGCGACAATACTTAAAATAGCTTTAAAATGAAGTAAGTAAGTCGCGGATAGCCATTGTATCCTTTTACCTATTTAGGAGAACATGAACCATACCCAAGCCATTCAAAACACACTTTACAACAAAGTGTAATAGCTTCAGAAAGAGCTGCATTATTGTATCCTAAACATTAACCACGAGTAGGAAAAAGAGAAAATTCTAAAAGAACTTAACCTTATTTTAAAGAGTGAGATGAATTAGGTTTAAGCGGCCCAAAGAACCAAAGACGAATTAATGTCTAGTAGTTATGAAAAGAAGATAAAAAAAGTAGAGTATGATATCAAGCAGATACTGCATAAGATCAACTAGGAAGTAGCCAAAATTAATTGGCTGAAAGAGCAGGCCAACTCAGCAAGGGATTAGAGGGTTGTCTATTCCAATCTTTTTAACAAAATTTAGAAAGAAATTAAGCACTATGAGGAACTTTATAAACAGAATCTAATTAAAAATCAATTATTCCTCGATTAAAAGCGGGGAGGAGGTTTCCTTAATATAAGCAGCCTCCAATTGCCTCTAATCTAAAATGATGCAATTGAGTAATACAACTAAACAAAAATCGGATTGTCCGATCTGATACAAAAATAACCTAAGTCTACATACTCCGTTGGTTTAAGTAAAAAGGAAGTGAAGGTCAGAGACACTAAGAAAAGCAATTTGAAGAGTTAACACCCGAATGACTTGGACTTATTTATAACCAACTTGCAGACAGCCTAGAACAAAGAAGCCTATAGGATAGACATTAACTCAGCAACTTCTCGAAATTAGTATTTTTGCGGGTTAGATAAGGAATCTTTAATAGCCAAAAAGTAGGCATTCATTGAAAAAGTAGTAGTAATGGCTCAATGTCGTTCTTATTAGGAAGTTATACATGTTTATGGATCTCAGTAGCGATAGAACTAGTTCTTGGCTACTTAAATAATACAAATGGATGAACTTATTTCCGATCTTTAGGAATAAATCTAGAGAAAAAGACGGCATAAAGGTGACTCGGAACTAGATTTCATTAGAAAATTGTAAGAAAAAGCAAAAACATATAAGAAGTTTAAGACTTAATAGAGCTCAAGGGAGTCAAATAAACAAGTGCCTTCTCAACCTATGACATAAATCACTCAGCAGATATGCTAAATTTTGGGAGTTCAATTATAAAATTTAGGAGATGATGTGCTAAGAGAGATGGATCGCAAGATTGACGATCTGGGATGTAGCATTATAATAGACAAAAAAAGCCGAAGAGATAGTAAAGTTGTATCAATAAAGGAAATCTATGGTTGTGAGAAAGGCTTCTGTTAGCTAATAGAGAAAATAGATAGATTTGGCTAATGCGAAAAGATATATGATTAAAAAATGTTGAGAGAAGAGTATCAAAAGGAGCTGAACAAAATTAAGAAAAAAGGAAAAAAGGGCTATTGAGTGAAAATGTGTGATATAGGTTTTTTATTAACTGTAGTTTAGTTAAATCATTCACTTCATGAATTGCTTTAATTTATCCACATCTTACGCTAATTATTGAGGAGAAAGCTGCCAATAAAACCCAAAGTTATTCAGCATACATTATTGTGTTTTTCTTCGCTCAGGTACTTTTGAGCCCAAGTTAGCTCGAGGCTGATTATTGCGGCGAGTGGGAGCGGCATTTTGGTTGTTTGAAGGGTGAACATCGATTTTCCGGCAGCGCAAGCATGTAAAGCTGGTGTTGGAACGAAAAACTGAAAAATCAGCACATTCGGTGTGCACCCATCTCTGACACTCATCACACATGATCCATTCTTTGCCATCATCAGTGGTTTAAAAGTAGATTTGCTTGCAATAGAAGCAGAAGAACTATTTTTTGTATTGCTTGATACAGTCAGAGCAAAGATTCTCAACGTTGTTTTCATTGGTTTGATTATATTTAGTGTGCTTGTATGAAGGGCAAATCTTATTGCTACAAACATTTGGGTTCTTTTGCTTTACTTTTTTGGGCGAAGGCTAGCTGATTGATGACTAGGGAGGCTATGGGGCTATTTGATCTTCAGAATCTTCATCATTTTCTGCTATTATTTATTCAGGTTAAGCGTCCATTTTTTATTATAAAAAAGCTTCAAATAAAAATTACCTCCAAAAAAACCTTAAAAGATTCAGTTCTTAAAATTTTAAGATATCAATAATCAAATTTTGACAATTTTTTGAGGATTGTTTCTAAGATTTTCTTTAGCAAGATCTTAAAGTAAGCTATCTAATAAAGCTTGGCGCTTATATTCAAACTTTTCCAATGAAATAACCTATTAGGGTTGTTCTACTTCTTTTTTTTATACCTTATCTTCTTTCTTTTCGCTTTTTTTTGACAAATCAACCTCAGCTTTTCTTGGAGATCTTTTGGTTTTCTGAACTGGTGGTCTATCAAGAAACATATTTTTCGAAATTTTGAACTTGAAATCTTTTGGTAGCAGGACATTGACATCCAATAACAGTTTTTTGAGTTGTTCAAGTAAGAAAAGGATCAGAGGTTTACATTGCCCAACAATCTTTCCTTTTTCTCTTGTTATAGAGCAATGATTCTCAGTCAAATATTCAAAAATCAGATACAGAGCTTCAGGGATTTACTTATCTGAGACTTAATTCAAATACTCTTAAAAAACAACTGCCACAGCATGATAATGGCTCCAATATGGATAGGAACTCATTTTGGCTTAGTATCTTTGGAGAAAGTTGGTTTGGTAGAGCACTGAAGCGATCCCATAACTAGATAGCAGTTTTTTCGCAAGGAGAGAGTCAAAATCAAGTTTTGAAGACTATGGGTAAAGTAGCTTAACTTTTGGAAGTTTACTGTTCTCATCAGCTTCTTTGATATACGAAGATTCAAGTAAAATATTTTTCCAGTCATAAATTTCGTAATTTGATGCCACTCTTTTTATGGCATTCAGTATGCACTTAAGATTTTCTTTGAAGTAGGTTTAGAATTGCGTAATTGATATATGTTTGGCCCCGGTTAAAGATTCAGCATATGGTAAATTACGTTAAATTTGATGAATTAGGTATGTTAAAGGAATTGCTTAAACTTAGATTTTTTATTTTTAGGGTTTCTGTAAGTTTAAGATCAAAAATTGAAGAACCGTATTCCTAAGATTATGCGTTAGTTTCAGGGATTATTGCTAAAGTATAAATTTGCCTTTGATTGGTTAAGAAAACTTTTCTTAAAGGACTGCTGAGTATGCTAACTGAGTTGGCTGTGCCTGTCCTGGTTGTGCTGACTGTGTTGTTATGTTATCTTTAATCATCATCTTATCAACAGTACTGACTACAAAATTAGCGATT
>Ga0316217_10006242_pt1 | contig 11883 bp, 7 predicted proteins | sample 1anoAmetaG_FD_203633 | JGI IMG/M metagenome (GOLD analysis project Ga0316217, IMG submission 203633) | Freshwater microbial communities from Trout Bog Lake, Wisconsin, USA - 1anoA | ecosystem: Environmental > Aquatic > Freshwater > Lake > Hypolimnion/Profundal zone | place: USA: Wisconsin... | reverse complement strand
CCGCCAGCAGCGCGGCCAGGGCGATCTTCCAGTACCAGCGCCGCGCCATGCCGGCCTCCGCAGTCACGGCCCGGTCAGCGCTTCTTCTTCTTGCGGCCCTTGTCGCCGCCGAACACCTTGGCCAGGAAGCCCTCGCTGGCTTCGGGCACGGCGCCGTTGGCCACCTCGTCGGCCAGCAGCTGCCGGACCAGGGCGGCCTTTTCCGCCGAGAGCTTCGACGGCACGGCCACCCGCAGGTGCAGGTAGAGGTCGCCCCGGCCGCTGCCGCGCAGCCTGGGCACGCCGGCGTTGGTGATCTTGACCACCTTGTCGGCCTGGGTGCCGGCGGCCAGCTTGAGGGTGTCGTTGCCGTAGGGGGTGGTGATGGGCAGTTCGCCGCCCAGGACCAGGACCGGCCAGGGCACCTCGAGCTTGCGGTGCAGGTCCACGCCGTCCCGCTCGTAGAGGGGATCGTTCTCCAGGTCGAACACCACGAACAGGTCGCCCGCGCCGCCGCCGCCCACGCCGGCCTCGCCTTCGCCGGTGATGCGCAGCCGCTGGCCCCGGTCCACTCCGGCCGGGATGCGGAACTTGACCTTGCTCTTCTTGTGCACCCGGCCGCCGCCGCGGCAGGTGCCGCAGGGGCTGGGGATGAACTGGCCGCGCCCCTCGCAGCGGGGGCAGGGGATGTACATCTGCAGGAAGGACTGGCGCACCGCCACCTGGCCGTTGCCGCGGCACTGGGGGCAGACCTGGGCGCTGGTGCCCGGGGCGCAGCCGCTGCCCCGGCACTCCTCGCAGGCGTCCATGCGGGGGATCTCGATCTCCTTGGCCTCCACCCCGAACAGGGCGTCCTGGAAGCTGATGCGGAGGGTGTACTGCAGGTCGGAGCCGCGCTCGCCGCCGCCGGACCGGCGCCGGCCGCCGCCGCCGAACAGGTCGCCGAACAACCCGCCGCCGAAGATGCCGCCGAAGATGTCCTGGAAATCGGCGAACTGGCTGGGGTCGAACTGGAAGCCCCCGCCGCCGCCGTTGTTGCCCATGCCGGCATGGCCGAACTGGTCGTACTGCCGGCGCTTGTCGGCGTCGGAAAGCACGGCGTAGGCTTCGGCGGCCTCCTTGAACTGCTCCTCGGCCGCCTTGTTCCCCGGATTCTGGTCCGGATGGAATTGCATCGCCAGCTTGCGGTAGGCCTTCTTGATCTCGTCGAGGGGGGCCTCGCGGCCTACGCCCAGAATTTCGTAGTAATCACGCTTCATGGATCCAGATTACCAGATGGGCCGCGGCCGCACAGCCATTCTATGGCTCCTTGCCCGGGTCCAGGGACGACATCATCTCGTCGCTGGCGCTGAGCACGGCGTTGGTGAGGATCTTCTGGACCTCCAGGAGCCTGGCTTCCGAGGCCTTGAGGTTGGCGGCGTCCTTGGCGCTGACCGCCTGGCGCACCGCGTTCAGGGTCTCCCGCACCAGGTTCTGCTCGGCCGGGTTGAGGAACTTGCCGCACTCGGCGAAGCTCTTGTCGCAGGAGTAGAGCAGGCCCTCGGCGGAAGCGATGTACTTCAGTTCGTCCCGGCGCAGGGAGTCGCCCCGGGCGTTGGCCTGGGCCTCCCGCAGCATGGCCTGGATCTCCAGTTCGGACAGCCCGGAGGAGGGCCGCATGCTCATGCTCTGCTCCAGGTTGGTGAGCAGGTCCCGGGCGGAGACCTTGACGATGCCGTTGGAATCGATGTCGAAGCTCACTTCGATCTGCGGCGCGCCCTTGGGCAGCGGCGGCAGGTTGATCAGGTCGAACCGGCCCAGGCTCTTGTTGTGCTCGGCCAGTTCCCGCTCGCCCTGGAGCACGTGCACCTCCACCCGGGCCTGGTTGTCGGTGACGGTGGTGAACACCCGGCTGTCCCGGGTGGGGATGGTGGCGTTGCGCTGGATGATCTTCACGTAGCCGCCGCCCTGGGTCTCGATCCCCAGCGACAGGGGGGTGACGTCCAGCAGCACCATGTCCTTGACCTCGCCGGTGAGCACCGCGCCCTGGATCGAGGCGCCGGCGGCCACCACTTCGTCCGGATTGATTTCCCGGCTGGGTTCCCGGCCGAAGAAGTCCTTGACCACCTGCTGCACCATGGGCATCCGGGTCTGGCCGCCCACCAGGATCACCGCATCCACTTCGGAGGGCAGCTTCTTGGCCTGCTGCAGCGCGTCCTTCACCGGGATCATGGTCCGGGCCACCAGGGCGCCGACCATGGATTCCAGCAGCTCCCGGGTGAGGGTGGCCTCCAGGTGCTGGGGCCCGGTGGGGCCCTGGGCGATGAACGGCAGCCGCACCTCCACCCGGTTCAGGGTGGAGAGCTCGCACTTGGCCTTCTCCGAGGCCTCCTTGAGCCGCTGCAGCGCCATGCGGTCCTTGGTCAGGTCGATCCCGGTGGTGGACTGGAAGTGGTCCACCAGCCACTGCAGGATCACCTGATCGAAATCCTCCCCGCCCAGGAAGGTGTCGCCGCTGGTGGCCAGCACCTCGAACACCCCGTCGTTCATGTCCAGGATCGTGAAGTCGAAGGTGCCGCCGCCGAAGTCGTAGATGGCCAGCACCTGGCGCATGTGGTCCTTGCCCAGCCCGTAGGCCAGGGCCGCCGCGGTGGGCTCGTTGATGATGCGCAGGACATTGAGCCCGGCGATCCGCCCGGCGTCCTTGGTGGCCTGGCGCTGGGCGTCGTCGAAGTAGGCCGGCACGGTGATGATGGCATCGGTCACCTCCTCGTGCAGGAACGCCTCGGCCGATGCCTTCAGCGACTTGAGCACGATGGCGGAGATCTCGGGCGGGGCGTAGGACCGCTCCCCGACCCCCAGCCAGGCGTCGCCGTTGGGCGCCTTCACCACGGGGAAGGGCAGCCGCTTCATGGTGTCCTGGACCCGGGGGGAATCGAAGCGCTGGCCTATGAGCCGCTTGACCGCGAACAGGGTGCGCATGGGGTTGGTGACCGCCTGGCGCTTGGCGATGTGGCCCACCAGGACCTCGCCCTTGCCAGTGAAGGCCACCACGCTGGGCGTGGTCCGGCTGCCCTCACGGTTGGGAATGACCCGGCGCTCGCCGCCCTCCATGACGCATGCGCAGCTGTTGGTGGTGCCCAGGTCGATGCCTATCAGCTTGCCAGCCATCGGGAACTCCGCGATTTCAGGGGGAAGGTGGTCTCTTTGATGCTACTCCGCAGAACCGCCGGTGTCCGGGCCGGAATTCCCTGCGGCCGGGGCATGGTTGACGATCACCCGGGCCGGGCGGAGCAGGTGGTCCCGGAGCATGAAGCCGCGCTCGTAGACGGCCGCCACGGCGCCGTCGGGCAGGCCCGGCTGGGTGAGGGTGGAGAGGGCCTCGGCGTGCTGGGCGTCGAACGGATCGCCCACCTTGACGTCCAGTTCCTCGACGCCGGCCTTGCGCAGCGCCTCCAGGCACTGCTTGTGGATCAGCACGACCCCGTTGTGGAATTCCTCGACACTGGCGTAGCTGGAGGCCAGGCAGCGCTCGAAGCTGTCCACCACCGGCAGCAGTTCCAGCAGCAGCCGCTTCTCGGAGAGCGTCACGGCCAGCTGGGTCTCCCGGGCCACGCGGTTGCGGTGGTTGGCGAAGTCGGCCAGCAGGCGGTGGTGCTTGTCCTTGTATTCCTCTTCCAGCTTCTCGAGTTCGGCGATGCGTTTCCTGGCCTTGAACAGACGGTCCTCCAGTTCTTCGGGGCTGACGCCGGCCTCCCCACCCGGTCCGGCGCCGACGGTGGATTCCGCCACCTCGTCCGCCAGGGCCTGGAGGTCGTTCACATCGTCGAATTCGTCCAGGTTGATCTCCAGCGCGGCATCGGAGATGTCGTCGTCCACGGTCGGCTTCATGGGTTTGGCAGGGCTGGTTTCATTCATAGCGTGCTCAATCCGGAAATGATTCAGAGTTGGGGTCAGGCGCTGGAAGGTTCCCGCCGCTGGATCTCGTCAGACCACCAGGCCAAGCTTCCTACTAGTTTTACATAATCCATCCTCAGCGGGCCCACCAAGGCGAAAGTGACCTGCTGATTTTTGCGCAGGCTCACCGTGCGCAGGGCGGTGGCCAGGGGGATCTCGTTGAAGTACGGGTTCTCGGTGCCCAGGAGCAGCTGCACCTCCCGGCTGGCGGCCTGGGCGAAGGCGCTGAGCAGGTGGGCCAGGCGCTCGTGCTGTTCGAAGGCCTCCACCAGGCCGCGGAACCGGGAGGCGTCGCCGAATTCCGGAATCCGCCCCAGCAGGCCCAGGCCGGCCACCACCACCGGGCCGCCGCCCCGCTGGGGCGGAAGGTTCATGCGGTGGGCCACGTCGGCCAGGTTCCGGCGGATCTGCCCGGTGCCGCCGGCGCTCTCCTCCACCGAGGCGATCAGCCGGTCGCGCATCTCCGACAGGGAGCAGCCGGCGAAATGAGCGGTGGCGAAGTTGCCCAGTTCCACCAGCACGCTTTCCGAGAAGCCCCACGTGTTGGCCATGACCTGGTGCTCCACCTCGCCGTTGACCCCCACCCAGACCGTCACCAGCTGGCCCGAGCCGATGGGCACGAATTCCAGGCGCACCATCCGGCTGGTGGCGAGGTGGGTGGGCAGGGCCACGCAGATCCCCTCCATGGCCTCGGACAGCACCTTGCTGGCGTGGCGCACCCACTGGGCCTCGCCCTCGGGGTCGCCCATGCCCTCGAACGCCGCCGAAAGCCTGGCGCCCAGGGCGGGGCCCGGCTCAGTGGCCTTGACCCAGCGGTCCACGTAGTACCGGTACGCCTTTTCGGTGGGCACCCGGCCGGCGGAGGTGTGCGGCTGGTCCACCAGCGTCTCCTCCTCCAGGTCGGCCAGCACGTTGCGGACGGTGGCGGAAGAAAGCGATCCGGGCATCAGTTTCGCCAACAGCCTCGAGCCCACGGGCTCGCCCTGGACCAGGTAGGTCTCGATCAGGGTCTTCAGGACGGCTTCGCCGCGAGGTGATAGGGTGATGGCCACAGGGACTTTCCGGTTGCGACATGCCCGGCCGGGAGGACCGGGGCTCATAAAGTAGTTTGGCTCAACTGGGGGAGCGCCGCCATGGGGATGATTGTTGATGAATTATTTGGACGGCGGGCCGCCGTGGCCGGAGTCCGGCCATGATGCCGCTGGATTCCCTGGCCCTCCGCCATGACGGGCGCACCCTGGAGATCCTGGACCAGACCTTGCTGCCGGACCAGGAATGCTGGGTGGACGCCGGGGACCCCCGGTCCATGGTCCAGCACATCCGGCGCCTGGCGGTGCGGGGGGCTCCGCTCATCGGGGTCGCCGCCGCGCTGTCCCTGGCCTGGCTGGCCGAATCCGGCGCCGGCTCCGCCGACCTGCGCCGGGCCGCCGCGGACCTGCGCCAGGCCCGGCCCACCGCGGTGAACCTGATGTGGGCCATGGATCGCATGACCGGGGTGATGGACACCGGCGGCGGCAGTTCCGCCCTGGCCGCGGAGGCCGCGGCCATCTTCGCCGAGGACGTGGCCCTGTGCGAGGCCATGGCGCGCCACGGACTGGGCCTGTTCGGGGCCCCCGAGGCGGTGCTGACCCACTGCAATTCCGGCGGCCTGGCCACCGCCGGCCTGGGCACCGCCCTGGGGGTGATCATCGCCGCCTTCCGGGCCGGGCGGGTCCGGCACGTGTTCGTGGACGAGACCCGGCCCCTGCTCCAGGGGGCGCGGCTTACCGCCTGGGAACTGGCGCGCCAGGGCGTCCCGCACACCCTCATCACCGACAGCATGGCCGCCCTCCTGCTGCGGGACGGGGCGGTCCAGCGGGTGCTGGTGGGCGCCGACCGGGTGGCGCGCAACGGGGATTTCGCCAACAAGGTCGGCACCTACGGCCTGGCGGTGCAGGCCCGGCACCACGGCGTGCCGTTCCACCCGGTGGCGCCCTGGTCCACGGTGGATCTCCAGTGCCCGGACGGCCGGGCCATCCCCATCGAGCAGCGGGACGGGGCGGAAGTGCGGGGGTTCGGCGAATGGCGCTGGGCCGCTTCGACCACGCCGGCCTTCAACCCGGCGTTCGACGTGACGCCTGTTAGCCTGGTCACCAGTCTGGTTCTGGACCGGGGGGTGCTGACCCGGGCCGAACTGGAAGCGGACGCCCTTGGGATCCAGAATTGATTAATTGAACATCAATATTCAGGATGACAGCTGAGGGTGGAGCCCGGATCGGCGTCCTGGTCCGCGGTCCAGCGCCGGCCTTCCCGGCAATGGCTGGGGACCGGATAGGCAGTTCGTGGTATTTCTTGTTCAAATCCCCCCGAGGTGCCTTTTGGAGGTCCTTCTGCTTGGCCTGGGCTTGTGGCTTCTGTGGGAGACGACCTCCCGCCGGCGCCGGGACCGGGATTTTGCTGAACAATTGCAACGGCTTGGCTTGGAGTTGGACGAACTGCGCAGGCCCGGTGGGCCGGCCTGGTCCGGGCGCCCGGCGCCCGGGCCAGAGCCCAGACCGGAGGCGCCCGCGCCCCGCGCGGGGTCCTCCGGACTTCCCGCCGACCGGCCCGGACCGGTGCCGCCGCTCGAGTTCCCCGCGCCACCCAGGCCGGCCGCGCCCGGGCCCGGGCCTGACCCCGCCGCGCCACCCGCGGCGGCGGCCTCGGCCCAGCCCTCGCCCCGGCCCGTGGCCCAGCCCGCGCCCCAGTCCTCGCTCCGGCCTGCCGCCCCGCCAAGGCCCCAGGCCCCCCCGGCCCCGCCCCCGGGATCCAGGACGGCGTCCCGGCCCTTCGACTGGGAATCCCTGGTGGGGATCCAGCTGTTCTCCTACATCGCCGGCGTCGCCCTGCTGGTGGCCGCCGTGGCGTTCCTGCGCTACAGCATCCAGAACGGCTGGCTGGGGCCGGCGGTGCGCATGGCCATCGGCCTCCTGGCGGGCACGGCCCTGCTGGCGGTCTGCGAGAGCCGGCGGGCCCGGGCCTACGCGGTCACCGCCCAGGCGCTCACCGCCGCGGGCATCGCCACCCTGTTCTCCACCTTCTACGCCTCGGCGGCGCTCTGGCGCCTGCTCCCGGCCTGGGCGGCCTTCCTGCTGATGGCGCTGGCGGCCGCGGTGGCGGTGGCGCTGTCCATCCGCCGGGATTCGGTGTTCATCGCGCTCCTGGGCCTGGTGGGCGGGTTCGCCACCCCCATGCTGCTGTCCACCGGCGAGAACCGCCCGTTCGCGCTGTTCGGCTACCTGGCGCTGCTCAACGCCGGCCTGGGCTGGGTGGCCTACCGCAAACGCTGGCCGCTGCTCAGCGCGCTCACCCTGGGCTTCACGGCGCTCTACCAGCTGGGCTGGGTCGCCGCCTTCCTGGGCGAAGCCAGCCTGGCCATCGGTTTCGGGGTGTTCCTGCTGTTCCCGGTCCTGGCCTTCGGCGGCTTCCTGCTCTGGCAGGCCCTGGCGGAGGAGGAGCTGCCGGCGCTGTTCCGGCGGACCACCGCGCTCTCGGCCCTGCCGGCGCTGCTGTTCGCCCTGCACGTCGCCGCCACCCCGGCCTACGGCCAGCACTATGGCCTGATGTTCGGCTTCCTGTTCCTGGTGGCGGCGGGCCTGGCTGCGGTCGCCCTGTTCCACGGACCGGAATGGCTTCACGCCCTGGGCGCGGCCGGGGTGCTGGTGGTGACCGGGGCCTGGGCCGCGGGCAGCTACACGTCCCAGGCGTGGCCCGCCATCCTGGGGTTCCTGGGCCTGTTCGCCGGGCTGTACCTGGCGGTGCCCTGGCTCCAGTCCCGGCTGGCCCGCAAGCTGCCGTTCGAGGGCCCCGGCCTGCTGGCGGTCTACGCCGCGCCGCTGCTGCTGCTCCTGGCGCCCGCCCTGGTGTTCCTGGAGCCGGCCACGGCCGCTCCCGGGCCGCTGTTCGGAGCGCTGTTCCTGGTCATGGTGCTCATCGCCGGCTACGCCGTCCGCTTCGAGGACGGGCGGGCCCACTTCCTGGCCTGCGGCATCGCCCTGGCGACGGAGGCGGCGTGGTCCTGGCGCTGGCTGGACGCCCGGCGCCTGCTGCCGGCCCTGCTGGTCTACGCCGGTTTCGCCCTGTTCTACCTGGGCGTTCCCTGGTGGGCCGAGCGCCGGGGCCGGCCGCTGCGGCCCCGGGGCGGCGGCGCGATCCTGGCCCTGGCCGCGCTGGGCCTCCTGGCCTTCCTGGCCGTGGGCCCGGTGGCCCACGCCAGCCTTGGCGCGCTGGCGCTCATGCTCGCACTGCTGAACGCGGGCCTGCTGCACGAGGCGGGCCGGGGCCGGCTGCCGTTCCTGTGCCTGCTGGGCGCCCTGGGCAGCTGGATCCTCATGGCCCTGTGGTGCGCCGCGGCCCTGGCGGTGGACACCCTGCTCCCGGCCCTGGCGGTGCTGGCTGCTTTCGGCGTGATGCTGGCGGCGGGGCGGGCCTGGCTGCAGGGCCGCGGCGCGGCGGGCCCGGATCCCGCCGAGGCGGCCCTGGCGCTGGCCGGCCACCTGTTCATCCTGAGAGTGGCGCTCCGGCCCGGCCTGGCCTTCCCGCCCTGGCCCTGGCTGGGGGCGCTGCTGGTGCTGGACCTGGCGCTGGCGGGGGCAGCCCTGTACCGGAAGCGCGACTCCGCCCTGGCCGGCGCGGCGCTGCTCACCCAGCTGATCCTCATCGGCTGGGCCGGCACCGGCGTCCACCCCGGCCAGCTGGACGCGGTGGCGCCCTGGGCCGGGCTGGCTTTCGCCGGGCTGGGCCTGGCCTGGTTCGAACTGGGCCGGCGCCGGCCCGGACTGGACCGCCAGGCCGGGCTGGGCCTGCTGGGCGCCCAGGGGCTCATGCTGGCGCTGCACCTGGCGATTCCGCAGGCCTTCGCACCCCTGCTGGCGGTGCACCTGATGCTGGCCATGGGGCTGCTGACCCTGGCCTGGCGGAGCCGCCGGCACGGCTGGGCCGTGGCCCTGGCCTGGGCTTCCGGCTTGGTCCTGCTGCTGGGCCCGGTCCTGCCGGCGGCTGCGGCCGGCCGGCAGCTCCTGGCCGTGGGCGGGGCCCTGTACCTGCTGCAGCTGGCCTATCCTCTGGCCCTGGGGGCGCGGGCCCGGGACGAGCGGCTGCCGTTCCTGTCGGCCCTGGTGGCCAGCGGCCTGTTCTTCCTGCTGGCCCGGCCGGTCCTGGTCCGGCTGGGCTTCGGCGCGGTCATCGGTGCCCTGCCGGTGCTCCAGGCCGTCCTGCTGGTGCCGCACCTGGTGCGCCTGCTGCGGCTCCAGCCGGCCGGCGGGCGCGAGCTCCGGCGGCTGGCGATGGTGGCCGGCGGCATGCTCGCGCTCATCACCGTGGCCATCCCCCTGCAACTGGACCGGGAATGGATCACCCTGGGCTGGGCGCTGCTGGGCGCGGCCCTCGCCTGGCTCTTCGGCCGGGTGCCGCACCGGGGGCTGGTGCTGTGGGCGGCGGGCCTGTTCACGGCGGTGTTCGCCCGGCTGGCGCTCAATCCCGCGGTGCTGGACTACCATCCCCGCAGCCCGGTGCCGGTGTGGAACTGGTACCTTTACACCTACCTGCTGGCCGCGGGCTGCTGCTTCGGCGCCGCCTGGCTGCTCCGGGGCCGGGACGACCGCCTGCCCTGGGGCCTGCCGCCTCTCTCCCGGCTCCTGCCCGCCGCCGGCGCGGCGCTGCTGTTCCTGCTGCTGAACCTGGAGATCGCCGACGGCTTCAGCACCGGGCCGGCGCTGACTTTCAACCTGCTGCACGGCAGCCTGGCCCAGGACCTGAGCTACACCATCGGCTGGGCCCTGTTCGCCATCCTCATGCTGGCGGCGGGCATCATCGCCCGCAACCGGATGACCCGGGTGGCGGCGATCCTGCTGCTCACGGTGACCGTGCTCAAGGCCTTCCTGCACGATCTGGGCGCCCTGGCAGGGCTGTACCGGGTGGCCTCGTTCGTGGGGCTGGCGCTCTGCCTGGCCCTGGTGGCGGTGGTCCTGCAGAAGTTCGCGCTGCGCCGCGGCGGGGAGGCGCCATGAGGCTGCCTGCGCTGTGCCTGCTGGCGGCCCTGCCGCTGCTCGGCGCGGCAGCCTGGCAGCGCCAGGTCCTGCCCGGGCCCCCCGGTCCCCAGTGCCTCCAGGTGGACCTCGAGCTCCTGGCCGCGTCCCGGGCCGGACTGGCCGACCTGCGGCTGCGGGACGAAGCCGGGCGCGAACTGCCCTACGTGCTGGTGCCGCCCCGGAGCGGAGCGGACTGGGTCCGGGCGCGGCTGCTGCCCCTGCCGGCGGACAGGACCTCCAGCGGGGTGGAACTGGACCTGGGCCGGACGGTGCGCACCGCCCGGCTGCGCCTGGACGGGCTGCGGCCGCCGTTCCTCAAGCGCTACCGGCTGGAGGGCAGCGGCGACCGGCGGCACTGGTCCGGGCTCGTGGCCCGGGGCACCCTGTTCGATCTGCCGGCGGAGGGCCTGCGGCTGCTCACCGCCGATTTCCCCGAAGGGGAGTACCGCTACCTGCGGCTGGTGTGGGACGACCGGTCCAGCGCGCCCCTCGCCGCGCCCCGCGGCGGCTGGGCACAGGGGCCCGGCGGTGCCCCGGCGCCGGTCCTGGTCCCGCTGGCCTTCGAGCCGGAACCCGCCGAGCCCGGGGTCAGCCGGTTCGCCCTGCCGCTGCCGGGGCCGGGCCTGCCGGTCCGGGCGCTGGTGCTGGACGTGGCCGGCGCGGGTCCGCTGCTGCGCACGGCCTCGGTGACCGAGCCCCGGCTCCAGGGCGCTGGCCTGGCCCCCAGGCTGCTAGGCGAGGCGGGACTCCGGCGGGCCCAGCGCAACGACGTCTCGGCGACGGACCTGCGGATTCCCCTGGACGCCCCCGAGGGGAGCGAACTTGACCTCCGGGTGCTCGACGGCAACAACCCGCCCCTGGTCCTGGCCGGAGTCCAGGCGGAACTCGCGCCGCAGCCCTGGATCTATTTCGAGACCGCGGGCCCGGGGCCGGTCACCGCCTTGTGCGGGGACCGCGGCCTGGCCCCGCCGCACTACGATCTGGAGGCGCTGCGCGACCGGCTCGACCCGGCCGGCGGCGCCGCCGCCCGCTGGGGTCCGGCGTCCCCGGTCCCGCCCGGCTCGGCGGACCTGGCCCGGCTTGATCCGGGTCCCGGTCCGGTCCTGGAGCCCACCGGGTTCCGGTTCCGGCGCCCGGTGCCGCAAGGGCCCCCGGGCCTGGCCGCCCTGGTGCTGGACCCCCACGTCCTGGCCCACAGCCCCCGCCTGGCCGACCTGCGCCTGCTGGACCGGGAGCGGCGCCAGATCCCCTACCTGCTCGAGCAGCGGGACGCTCCCCTGGGCCTGGATCTGGCCCTCGGCCCGGCCCGGGTCCCGGGCCCGGCCAGCAGCTACTCGCTGGTGCTGCCCCAGGCCGGGTTGCCGCCGGCGCGGCTGGTGCTGGAGACCAGCGCCCGGGTGTTCTCCCGGCGCGTGCTGGTGCGGGAGGACACCGCCACCGGGGCCCTGGAGCTGGCCGCCGGCACCTGGACCCACCAGGATCCGGAGACCCCCGCCCAGCCGCTGGAACTGCTCCTGCCGCCCCTGGCCGGGGCGCGGCTGGTCCTGGAAGTGGCGGAGGGCGACAACCAGCCGCTGCCACTGAAGGCCGCGCGGCTGCTGCTGCCCGGCTGGCGCATCCGCTACTTCCAGCCCGCGGGGCCGGTTGACCTGTGCTACGGCCAGGATCTGCCTGCGCCCCAGTACGACCTGGCGCTGCTGGCCGGGCGCCTGCTGGAAGCGCCGGCCCGGGAGGTGTCCCTGGGCGCCGCCGCCGCGGACCCGGGTCCGGAACGCGCCCTCGGCCCGACCGGGCTCTACTGGACCGCGCTGGGGGTGGCGGTGGCGGGGCTGCTGGTGCTGCTGGGCCGGCTGCTCAAACAGTCTGGAAGCGCCTGATCCGAATGCTAGTACCGGCCTGATTGCGCGGTACGAAGCGCCCG
>Ga0316217_10006241_pt1 | contig 11885 bp, 7 predicted proteins | sample 1anoAmetaG_FD_203633 | JGI IMG/M metagenome (GOLD analysis project Ga0316217, IMG submission 203633) | Freshwater microbial communities from Trout Bog Lake, Wisconsin, USA - 1anoA | ecosystem: Environmental > Aquatic > Freshwater > Lake > Hypolimnion/Profundal zone | place: USA: Wisconsin... | reverse complement strand
GTGTTTATGCTATCAACAAAAATAATCACTTATAAATATCCGAAATATATGCATGTTTCAACTTTTTGAAAAAAGGGTATAATCGGAGGCTACTCAAGTTTAAAATAATTATAACAATTTTGTTAATGAATATGTTTTTAAAATTTGCAATATCTCAGCTTATTGTTAATGCCTTTCTACAGGCATAAAACGGGTGAATCCTTTCGAATCCACCCGTTTCCAAACATTCTATCCCGTATTATTTTATCTTTTTCGAAATCAGGTTATCGAAGGAGAATTTTCCACTTCCTCCAATAGCCAGAGCTAAGGCAAGTCCCAATACCAGAATGAAAAACTCCATTCCTTCGCCTTTCTGGTTTCCCATCCAATTCATAAAAAAACCATTATGAATATGCCCACCCATAATCATGGCACCTGTCATCGATATGAACATAGAGGAAGCCATAAAACGGGTACCCAGGCCCAGGATAATCCCGATACTTCCTGCAAATTCTGCTAAAATGACCAATACGGCAATGATCACAGGCAATCCCATGTAATGATTGAATCCCTCAATGGTAGCTGCAAATCCATGCCCTCCGTACATCCCCAGTGCTTTTTGCATTCCATGGGGTAAAATGACAAATCCTAAAGCTAAACGGGAAATAAATAAGGACCATGATTGTTGGTCGGTTGCAAAAAATCTTTTTATTACATCCATCTTCTTTAAATTTAATTGGTTTATTGGTTGATTAGTTGATTAGTTAATTGGTTTATTGGTTAATTAGTAGATTTGTTGATTGATAAATTCGTAGGTTTTCTATCCTTTTAATAACTTATCATTTATCACCAATCATTTATCACTCATCGCTTAACATTAATCACTATTCATCGGGACCTCCATAATCAGAAGCCTGACATTAGTATTTGCAGTAATCTCTATTTCTTGTGTTTCATAGACTCCCAATCCGTCCCTTCGGTTTAACGGGATGCCTGCAATGGTTGCATCTCCTTCAATGACAAAGAAATAAACCCCGTTGTTTTCTACTTTCAACCGGTATTTTCCATTCCAACCTTCTGATAAATCACCGATATGGAACCAGGCTTGCTGGTGAATCCAGACTCCCTGGTCGTTGGGATTGGGTGATAGTATCTGGATAAGCTCGTCAGGTTTTGATATTTCAGCAATTGAAATCTGGTCATAACGAGGTGTGACGTTTTTCTTGTTGGGAAGAATCCATATTTGCAGGAATTGAGCTTCCTTATCCTTGTTCTTGTTAAATTCACTGTGGAAAATACCTGTTCCGGCACTCATTACCTGAATTTCACCTGTAGTGATCACCCCATGGTTACCCATGCTGTCCTTATGTTCAAGGTCTCCGAAAAGAGGGATGGAAACAATCTCCATGTTATCATGCGGATGTGTACCAAAACCTTCGCCGGCAGCTACCCGGTCATCGTTCAGTACGCGTAAGGCGCCAAAATGAACTCGTTCGGGATTGTAATAATTGGCAAAACTAAAGGTATGATGCGAATCAAGCCATCCATGATTGGCATGACCCCTTGTGGCTGCTTTATGCAATATTGTTTTCATTGTTTGTTGTTTTAGTTAGTTGGATATTCTCTTCCAATATGTTGCGACAAAGATACGGCGAAAAAAAATCAGGGGAAGTATTAAAATCAGGGTAATGATTGCAAAAATCAGTTCTGGCGGGAGGAGATTCGAAATTCAGAGGGGGTCTGACCGGTGATTTTCTTAAAGAAATTATTGAAATGAGCCGATTCTTCGAAGCCTAATTCATACGCCAGCTCTTTGTTGCTGATCGAACTGAACAACAACGAACGTTTGGCCTCTGTAATCAACTTGCTTTGAATATGCTCTTTAGCCGATTTTCCTGTCAGGTTCTTCACTGTTTTATTCAGGTAATCGCTGGTTACGGCTAAATCATCTGCATAGTCGGAAACCATGTGAGTTTTGGCATAATTCTGATTCAGTGATTTCTTGAAGGTTCGCAGTATGTGATTGCTTGTTTCAATAAGTTGGGGATTGTTGCTTTTATAGAGGCTGCACCGGTTATTGCTTTGAATCAGGAATAACTTCAGCAGCGACCCCACTGCTTCCAGGGTGTAGCTTTCTAGTGACCTGGAAAAATACAACATTTGGGAAATCAGGTTTTGATATACAGGTAGGTCGTTTTCGTAGATGGGTAATGGGGGCGATTGACCGTAATCGTTGAAAAGATAGATGTCATTGATCAGTTTTTCGGGAATGGAGTTGGCTATCAGTAAAAGTGATCACCCAGCCAACAGGTTCTTCCGAAAGCACCAATTGATGCATCTGACCGGGTTGAATGAAGAAAATGGAATGGTTCTCAATTTTATATTCAGTGAAATCTACAAAATGTATTCCTTTCCCCTGTTCAATGAAGATAATGGCGTAATAATCATGACGGTGCGGTCGATCCGGTGCTCCCTGGGCATTCCGGTAAATGTCCTCCATGTGCTTAAGCTCAAATCCCGGATTATTCACTGAATTCTCAGCAAACGAATAAGTCTTTATATCTTTATGTATCATATTCATACTTCAAAGTTAAATGAAATGAAATGATAAGTGTTAAATGATAAGTGATAAGCGATTAATGTATTCATTTAAACTTTTTCATCTAATCCAAACCTAAGAAACAATTAACCATCAACCATTCGACTAATTAACCAATTGACTAATTAACCAATTAACTAAATCAACCAATCAACTAATTAACCGAAAACCAATCACTCCTCCGCCCGGGCACGCATGGAGTCCCATATAAAGTAACCAATCAGCGCTCCGTACATCACCAGGGCAAGCCATTGCGCCCCGTTGCTATCCACCCATTGGGTACTCATTAAGTTGATGCCTCCAAAACGCAATGCGGCGCTCACTACGCCCATCAAAGCTCCTCCGGCAATAAATCCTGAGGCCAGCAATGTTCCTTTCTCCTGACGCGCTATATTCAGTGACTTATTCCTGGTCCGCGTTGAAACATACCAGCTGATAGCGCCACCAATGATTAAAGGTGTATTCAATTCCAACGGAATAAACATTCCCAATGCAAATGCCAGGGCCGAGATATTAAAATAAGTCAGTATGAGTGAAATCACAGCCCCGATAGCATAAAGATACCAGGGAGCAGCCACACCCGACATCAATGGCTCGATGACAGCCGCCATAGCATTGGCCTGGGGTGCCACCAGAGCACCATCACCGGAAAACCCATAGGTTTTATTCAATATCATAATAACCCCCCCAACTGTTGCTGCCGAGACAAGGGTTCCCAGGAACTTCCAGGTTTCTTGTTTTGCAGGTGTAGTACCAATCCAATACCCGATCTTCAGGTCGGTAATAAAGCCTCCCGCCATCGAGAGTGCCGTACACACGACTCCTCCGATCACCAAGGCGGCCACCATACCGGTGGTTCCTTTCAACCCGACAGCCACCATGACCACGGAAGCCAGGATCAATGTCATTAGAGTCATCCCGGAAACCGGGTTTGTTCCAACGATGGCTATGGCATTGGCTGCAACTGTAGTGAAGAGGAAGGCAATAACCGCCACCACAATGATGCCCACTACCGCATGGATCAAATTGTGGACAACCCCGAAATAAAAGAAGATAAACGTGGCAACAAGGGCAATAATAACCCCGATCACGATAATTTTCATGGATATATCCCGTTGGGTGCGTTTAATATCAGCACTGATAGTCTGGCCTTTCCCTTTAAACTCTTTCGAAGCCAATCCTATGGCACTTTGAATAATACCCCTGGATTTGATGATGCCAATGATTCCAGCCATGGCAATGCCCCCGATCCCAATGTGTCGGGCAAAGGTTTTAAAGATGACTTCAGGTGAAACATCCGATAGGGCCCCCGTAAAACCGGGATTCAACATATGCAGCATGCTATCATTCAGGAGTGGTAATACTGGAACAAAGACAAACCAGATCAAAGCTGAACCTGCACAGATAATGGCGGCATATTTCAACCCTACAATGTAACCCAGACCCAGGACTGCAGCTCCGACATTCACTTTAAAGACCATTTTTGCCTTGTCGGCAACGGCAGTGCCAAAGGGTAAAACCCTTGAAGTAAAAGTCTCTGACCAGGTCCCGAAAGTGGCAATGATAAAATCGTACAATCCTCCGATGATTCCCGCTAAGATAAGCGGCTTGGCCTGATCGCCCCCTTTTTCACCCGATACTAATACCTGGGTAGTGGCGGTAGCTTCCGGAAAAGGATATTTGCCATGCATGTCGGATACAAAGAATTTACGGAATGGTATCAGGAACAAGATTCCCAATACACCACCCAGCAGTGAGGAGAGGAATACCTGCATGAAACTGACGGTAATGCCCGGATATTTTGCCTGGAGGATATATAAAGCTGGCAGTGTAAAAATGGCTCCTGCCACTACCACACCTGAACTGGCACCAATAGATTGTATGATCACGTTTTCTCCCAGCGCATTCTTTCGCTTGGAGGCTGTTGACAGGCCCACAGCAATGATAGCTATCGGAATGGCGGCTTCAAATACCTGGCCGACCTTTAATCCCAGATAGGCTGCGGCTGCTGAAAAAAGAACTGCCATAAGCAATCCCCAGGATACTGAACGCGTATTGACTTCAGGAAAATTTTTATCTGCTGACAGCAAAGGTTTGTATTCCTCGCCTTCCTCTAACTCCCGGGATGCATTCTCGGGTAAACCTGTGATCTTGTCTTCCATGAATATAAATTAATGATTAATGATAAATGATAAATGATTAACGATAAATGATAAGTGATAAATGATAAGTGATAAGTGATAAATGATAAATTATAAGTGGTAATTGTTTGTCTCTTATGACTATAAACTACCTACCATGAACTACTTACTACCTACTACTTACTACCTACTCCCTACGAGCTTCTTGCTTTTTTTAAGATTATATTTCTTAAAATCATCAACATATACCTGGAATCTGTTATCAGGATTCCCTTCTCTTCACAGGCCTGGAGATAATTCATTTCCGATTCCTGGATTTCATCCAGGGTTTGAGGCATGTCAGCATAAAAAGGAGGCAATAAGCCCGGTTTATATTTGATACGCTTTTCCTGCAATTCTTTACGGTACAGGTTAAAATATTGGGAACTGAGTGGCCGCACACCTACCAGTTTCATTTCCCCGTTCAGCAGGTTAAAGATCATGGGTAGTTCATCCAACCAGTATTTTCGCATAAAACGACCAATGCTGGTTACCCTGGTATCTTTATTAAATTTTCCTCCCTCCTTTAAACTGTTATTGTCGTAAACATAACTCTGGAGATATTCCGAGTATGGATGCATGGTGCGCATTTTATAAACCTCAAAAGGTTTGCCGTTTTTCCCGTAACGGCGTAGACGAATCAATGAACCGTAAATTCTTTTTTGAACCACTGACGGTTGATTTTCACGCTGTGCCAGGATGTATGTCAGTTGTCCTATTTTTTGTTCTCGAATCATTTTAAAACCAAAACAATACAACCGACCCATGACTTCAGTCTTGGAGAAAATACGATTATTGCCCCGGGTAATAAAATAATAAAGTTTTCGGGTGATGAATATCTTTGGCATGACCCTTTTAAAAAGATAATCAAAGCTATATATGACGTAATTCAACCCTTTGGGATGATTTTTTAATATGCGCATCTTCCGGGTACTCTTTGATTCAAAACAACAGACAAACCGCCCATTGTCAGGTAACTTCTCATTAATAATAGAAAGTTTTTTGTTCACACCCCTCATATTATTCAACCTCTCAAGCTGTATAATGGTTGAAAACTGATAACTTGGGATCATTTGCAAATTCTCGGATTTTGTGGAAATGTACACCAGGGTATTACCACTGGACAAATCGGTATTTTTCTTCAGAAACTTAAGAACCGATTCATTGGAGTGAGTTCGAATAGTGGTGTTCAGTTGTTGCAGGTTTTTTTCGTCGAGTGGAAGTGCCGGTTTTACAATGGCATTTATTCTTTCTTCAAAGGGCTTAACAATGATTTCATTATATTCTACTGCCATTTTGTAAGCATAGTAGAGCGACAAAAATATATAATTTACAGTAAAAACACCAGCAGTAATGGTTAAGAGTACAAATCCTGAATAGATTTTAAAGAAGAGATGGATAACAAGCGCATAAATGACAAAAACAATCACCGAATTGTAAAACAAATTTAATGTTGTACTAAAATAAACTTGTTTTTTCAGTGGTTTATAACGTTGCAATAAATAAGAACTGACTATCCATGTCAGTGTATAAAAAAGGGAGGGCCAGGAGTATTTATCAAAAGGAGTATGGGTGGTAAGCGGAAACCAATCTAATACTACGTAAAAACTTAACAGTAGCATTAAAAGATCAATAATAAAATAAAGTCTGGATGGTATGTAAAATATCCTCATCGTTGGAAAAAAGTTTATGCAAATATAATATGAATTAAAGAAAATTACACACCTTTCAGGGAAATTTACATGTTTAATGTTCGTGTTATGATTCGCCGCTTCTATAGTATGGTCTAATTATTCGATATTGTATTGATTAGTTGATTTATACGTAATAATTTATTATAATGAACCATTTACATTCCAGATATATTAACGGGTGTCTTATGTATTAGAAACCATTGTTTAATTTTATTTTTTATATGTTGCATGATAAATTCAACGATCCATTCTATAGGCTTGTTCGTCCAACGTTGCGGATGTGTGGTTATCATGAAGCCGTTTTGAATGGGATCAGTTTTTAACCAATGAATGAAATCGAAGGTAGAATGGATATTGTGGATGTCGGAAAAGTGTGGAATTGTGGAATTGTTGAACTGTTGAGTTGTTGAATTCAACACTGATTGTTGATCACTATTTTCTTTTTGTTGATCATTCATCACTAAACGTTTATCACTCTTAAACGATTTATCCCTGATATTATATTTATCACCATTCCACATCCGGGCGGTATCGGTTAAATAGATCCCACTTGAGGATTCCTTGTTCAGAAAATCCAGGTAGGGCTCGCCGACCACCCCGTATTTCCTGTAATCATTGGTTTTCCAGAGATCCCGGTTATCCCATTTTGAGGTGGGGCTGCCGTGCATACAGATGGTTCGAACAAGATAAAATTGACGGAAATACTCCAGTTGCTGTTTGAAATGATCCGTTGCCTTTACGGTATCCCCATGGAATAAAGATAAATCTTCATAATGATAACCGATTTCATGACCGAGTCCTGCAATGGTTTTTATAATCTCGGGTTGATTGCTTTGTGAGACAATGCGGAAATAATACGTAGACCGTATTCCCATTTCCGCCTCCATTCGTGCTGTAATCAACGAGTGATCCGCCTTTAAGTCCACATCATGGCGTAAGATCACATAGCGGCCATGTGCTTTACCATCGCACCAGTCTTCAAAAGTAAAAAAAGAGTATCCCGACTTTTGAATGGCTGTCAAAAGCTGCCGGTATATGTTGTAGGTGAAGTCGATCATAAAATGGTTGTTCTTTTTTTTTATAACCTCAAAGAGTACGAAGTACTTTTGAGCATTTTCTTTAAAAATCCTATAAATTGGTTGATTGGTTGATTAGTTAATTGGTTGAACGATTGAATGGTTGATTGGTTAAATGATCAATTAGACTATCACTAATCACTATCTACATACGGGAAGATAAATGATGACAAAATTACAAATTAAATTGAAATTAAAAAATAATTATAAATATAAAATATACTTATATAAATATTTATTTAGAAAGTTTTTAGAATGTAATATCTATACCTTTTCTTACTTTTCTTTTGCATTATTGGTATGCCTTTTTGCTCAGCCGTGTTGGAGAAACGAAGTTTCATGAAAAGGGTGGAATAATAAATTGCATCACTAATTTTGTTTACATGAAATAATCAACAAAATCATTATTAATAGTCACAAAATAAACATATTAAGCATTACTTCACCACAAAAGTTATTTCTTATAAAGTTAAGTTTAAATTCAAAATTAAGTACATAAAAGTACCTTCGGTTTTTAATCTTGATATTTTAACGTATCTAGTTTTTTTGATCTTTGTGTTCTTATCAAATTGCTTTTGTGATTCTATTGTGAATCATGTGGTTAACCTTTTAATTGTAAATTGTTTAATTTGAATCTATTTTATAATTATTGATTTTATTGTCATGAACTTAGTTAGTTTTATACATATTTTGAACTGCCTCAATCACTCCTGATTTTGTTTCCTCTTTTGGATTTCATCCGGCAGGTGTTCATTCTGAATTTAAACTGCAAAGGATTTATAATAGATTTTTCCTATCAGGCTATTTAAACCAATACCAACAGCCAAATAATAATACTGACCAAAGTGGGGTTCGGTATACAAACTACCGCCAGGGTATTGTATATGTCTGGCACACCTTGCTCAAACGAATCATACTCACAGCATAAAGAATTGTCCGCCTCCAATTGCTTTAGGAAAAGTTAATCTGTAGTGAAAAAGAAGGTATCAGTCACTTTTACTGTCTTTAGTTGAGAGCTCCGATTATGTTTTGTTCAATTTCTTCAGTTGTTTCAGGTTTTTCTTTCTGGCCATCTTCAGCCTGATGGTGTAATCAAGCTCATATAATGCCGGGACAAACATCAATGTCAGGAACGTGGCAAAGCTCAGCCCGAATATGATGGACCATGCGAGTGGTCCCCAGAACATCACATTATCACCGCCAAAATAGATATGTGGATTCAATTCCGAAAACAGGGTTCTGAAATTGATGTTTAATCCCACTGCCAATGGCACCAATCCCAGCATGGTGGCAGTAGCCGTCAGGATAACCGGTGTGATACGGGTTCTTCCCCCTGCAATAATGGCCCGGCGGGTAGGGACTCCTTCCTTCTTCTTGACATCAATAAATTCCACGATCAGAATTCCGTTCCTGACCACGATGCCTCCAAGGGCCACAATCCCCAGTCCGGTCATCAAGATCACCAGGCTCATGTGGAAGATCATGATGCCGATCAAAACACCGATAATACTGAAAAGAACTTCGCTCAGGATAATCAGCGCCTTGCTCACCGATCCAAACTGGGTTATCAGAATAAAGAAGATGGCACCGAGGGCAATAATCATCGCCTTCATCAGGAAGATAGCGGTAGCTGCCTGATCTTCCTGTTCTCCGGTGAGTTTTACGTTTGTTCCTTCATGAAAATGAAATTTCCTGGCTTCGCGGGTAATAACCGGAACAATGTCATTGGCAGAATACCCTGAAAGGACATTGGAATAGATGGTAATGATTCGCTTTTGATCCTGCCGTTTGATTCCCGCATAAGACGATGTGTAATCGATAGTAGCCACTGTTGACAATGGTATGGTACGTAACTGTCCTGAATTCATATCCCTGTAAATGATTTCCAGGTTGACAAGGGCGTTGATATTATCGCGGGTAACCTTATTATAACGAAGCATAATGGGGTATTCATCTTCATCCTGTTTCAGTTTAGAAACTTCTTTCCCATAGAGTGCAGTCCGGATCTCCAGTCCTATTTGTCCGGTGGAGAGTCCGAGCCGTTGTGCCCTGTCACGATCGATGCGAACATCGATTTCAGGAGCATTCATTTCAAAGTCTGTTTTCAGTTCTTCTACACCCGGGATATGCAATGAATCAAGGTAATCGCGGAAAGCGAAAGCATCAGTCACCAGGTTCTCCAGGTTTTCACTTGTAATCTCCACATTAATTGGTTTTCCGGTGGGGGGGCCGTTCCTGTTTTTATCCACAGAAATAATTGCTCCGGGGATATCGGCCACTTCTTTACGGAGAATGTCCATGTACTTTGTGGTGGATATCCCTGTGGTACGGTATTTACTCTCTACAAAATTAATGGATACCTTCCCTTTGTTGAATGGCGTGCCTGTGGAGGCAAACCCCTGTTCTTCGGCTCCGATAGTTACATTGGATATAATGGATTCCACATCCGGGTTATGACGTCCCAAGGCCTTATAGACCCGTTCTTCAGCTATAGAGGTGATGCTGTCGGTTAGGTTCTGATGCGTGCCTCCGGGCATCTTGATATAGACATAGATGTTGTTCGGGTCGTTGTTCGGGAAGAACAATACGGTTGGTTTTACAACACCGGTCATGAAAAATGTGAAAATGAAAAGCACGATCATTCCGCTCAGTATCCAGATAGGGCGCTTCCCAATCAGAATGTACCCCAGTTGATGTTCATATACCGACATGAGATAAGGCCACACTTTTTCCTGGAAGTATTTGATGGCTTTAATCAGTAAAAAAGTATAGAATAACCACATGATAACGGCAAATACCAGTAGGTTTGCCATCGTGTATGCCTTAGCGAGGTAAAATAATCCGGCAAAGACGAGCATGTAAATCATAATTTTTCTCATTCTTTTCCATTCAATTTCTTTCCTTGATCCATCCTCATATTCATGTTTCATAAATGAAACTGCAAATACAGGGTTGAATACATAGGCCACAAAGAGCGATGCAAAGAGTGTTATGATAAGAGTTACCGGTAAGTAATGCATAAACTGTCCCACAATACCCGGCCAGAATGCTAAGGGGAAGAAGGGTGCCAGGGTCGTCAGCGTTCCGGACAAGATAGGCCTGAACACTTCGCCGGCTGCTCTTTTGGCAGCTATGGTAATGTCCGGATTTAACCGGTGCAGGCGATGCGTATTTTCAATGACCACAATGGCATCGTCTACCACAATCCCCAATGCAAAGATAAAGGCAAACATCACCATCATGTTCATGGTATAGCCTAATCCGGGTATAACCAGGTATGCCACAAATATGGATAATGGAACGGAAAGGCCTACGAAGAACGCATTGGTGAAACCCATAAAGAACATCAAGACTATGGTTACCAATATAAAACCTATAATGATTGTATTGTTGAGTTCTTCCAGGGTGTTGCGTGTGAATCGGCTTTGGTCGCCGGTAATGGTGACATTCATTCCCTTCGGAAAATCGTGACCAATGAGTTCTTTCTCCACAATTTCCTTTATCTCATCCGAAGCATCCAGCAAGTTGGCCCCACTTTTCTTAATCACGTTCAGGGTTATGACGTTTTTTCCATCCAGTCGGGCAAAGCTTTCCTGTTCCTTGTGACCATCTTCCACGTCGGCGATGTCGGTCAGTTTGATATAAGCGCCACTCGAAGAATGAACGACAATATCCTTCAAGGCATTCACATCGGCAAATTGTCCTTTGATTCGAACCGTATTCCTAATCCCGTGGTTGGTGAGCGAGCCTCCTGAAATGGTCATGTTTTCCATAGCCACCGCACGTTCTATATCACTGAAGGTCACCTTGGCAACCTGCATTTTAAAGATATCTGCATTGATTTGAATTTCTCGATCGAGTGCCCCCACAATATCCACGCGGGTAATTTCCTTGAGTCCTTCTATTTTGTCCTGGGCAATTTTGCAATAATGTTTCAATTTGTCCAGGTCGTAATTCCCTGAAATGTTCAGATACATGACAGGTATTTCCGAAAGGTCAATATCCATGATATCAGGCTGGTTTGGAAGATCGGAGGGAAGATCACTCTTGGATTTGTCGACGGCATCACGAACCCGTTGCTTGGCTGTCTCTATTGACAGGTCAGGGTCAAATTCCACCACTACAGAGGAAAAATCGGGAACTGAATTGCTGGTAATCTTTTTGACATCCGAGATTGATTTGAGCTGCTTTTCGATCGGCCGGGTGACCAGGTTCTCAATGTCCTCGGGGGAAGTCCCGGGATAGGCTGTATTGACTATGATATAGGGAATCACTACCTGGGGGAATTGTTCCTTAGGTATAAAATAATAATTCATCATTCCAAGAATCGATATCAAGACAGCAAGCACATAGACAC
>Ga0316217_10006239_pt1 | contig 11887 bp, 14 predicted proteins | sample 1anoAmetaG_FD_203633 | JGI IMG/M metagenome (GOLD analysis project Ga0316217, IMG submission 203633) | Freshwater microbial communities from Trout Bog Lake, Wisconsin, USA - 1anoA | ecosystem: Environmental > Aquatic > Freshwater > Lake > Hypolimnion/Profundal zone | place: USA: Wisconsin... | reverse complement strand
CGGGAGCGCAACGGGCCGAGGCGGGTTTTCAGGACCCGGCTATTGGATGGGTGGGCGTGCGGGCTGATTTGAGCGGAGGCAGTGTTCATGCGGCTCTCGTGCCGGGGTCGAACGAGGCATCCCAGGCTCTAAGCGGCCACATGGCGGGATTGAGTGCCCACCTGGCTGCGCAACACAGCCCTGTAGAGAGTGTGACGCTGGCGATGCCCGAGGGCAGAGCAGGCTCGATGGAAACTGGTCAGGGCCCGGGCCAGGGCACCAGCCAAGACATGGATCGAGGGAGTGGACAGAATCCCCAACAGGGCGGCGGGTATTCAGGGTTGCAATCGAGTCCGATGGCGAGCGCACCAGCTACAGGAGCAAGCGGCGATCCAGAGGAAAGGGAATTTGCAGGCAGGCAGGGCGCAACCACGCAGCCTGCAAGACTTGAAGGCGCGCACATCTCTGTAGTGGCTTGAGTGCGTTGAAGCAATCGGAAATTTGTGCGGAACAGGAAAGTGGAAGGCAGGAGGAAGGAATGGCGGCATTAGCAGGAATCTTCAATCACGCTTTGACAGCGACGCAAGCGCTCACGAGTGCGGGCGCAAGTCCCATGACGGGTGCGACTGCCGGGACTGACAGCACGAGTACGAGCAGTTCAACCAGCACCAGCAGTACTTCAGCCACCGTTTCGGCCAACGACTTTCTTACGTTGCTTGTGACCGAGATGAAGAATCAGGACCCGACCGCAACAACCGATCCCAACGAGTACATCAATCAGCTTGTGAATGTGAACAGCCTGCAGCAACTGATCAGCATTAATCAGAATCTGTCGAATGCGCTTGGAACAACGCCCGCGGTCTCGGGCAGCACGGCCACAAACAGCGCCACAAGCAGCGCAGTTGCGGCAGGGAACTCGAGTGCGGCCGGAACTGTTGGTGGAGCTTCAGGCAAGGGAGGCGCGCTGGCTGGAATTCAGTCTTTTGCCACTGGCGCAAACCCAGGGAGCAATCCGCTGGCACAGGCTGCGGCGAGGTACTCGTCTGGCAACCTCAGTACTCCCGGCGCAAAGCCCGCGGCACAAAGCGTGGCTCATGCGCTTGACGGGCAGACGCAGTCCATCCGCAGCGGGCATTTCATTGCACGATAAGTACTTTTTTACCTGTTGGCCGGAGAGGCCGCACGAACCGCAGAGATTATTACGAGGAGATCTACCATGGCAAGTTTCTTTATTCCGCTCACTGGCTTGCAGTCAGATACGACGGCCTTGAACACCATTGCAAATAACCTGTCGAACATGAACACGACAGCGTACAAGGCGCAGACAACCAACTTCTCCGATCTGTTCTATCAGCAGATTGGCGCAACCGGCGCGGGCGATCCGATTCAGGTGGGCGCCGGAGTAAAAGTGGCATCGAATGAGACGGCCTTTACCCAAGGCTCGATCAACTCGACAGGCAATGCGACCGACGTGGCGTTGAATGGAAACGGGTTCTTTGTGCTTGGTAATAGTGGCGGAGGAACTGAGTACAGCCGCGCCGGTAACATGTCTTTGGAATCCAATGGAGGCTTGATCACATCCAGCGGTCTGAGCGTGATGGGTTACCCCGCAGTGAACGGCGTAGTGAACACCAACGCGCCGTTGACAGCGATCAGCATTCCGATTGGCCAGGTGCAACAGCCGAACGCTACCTCGACGCTGAACATGACGGCGAACCTGAATGCCGCATCGGCAACGGGGTCAACATTCCCGGCTCAGGTTACGGTCTATGACTCTCTGGGCGAGAGCCACATCGCAACGGTCACGTACACGCAGACGGGAGTTAACACGTGGGGGTACTCGGTTGCCTTGCCGGCGACGGATTTTACCTCCGGGGTTTCCACACCAGTTACCGGAACGATGACCTTCGACGCAAGCGGCAATCTTGCCTCGGTGACTCCAGCCGGTGGAGCGCTGACGCCTGTGGGGACAGGGACGGGCGAGATGTCCTCTATTCCACTCTCATTCAAGGGGCTGAAGGATGGCGCCTCGGATTTGAGCATGGGCTGGAACCTGCTTGGGGCGAGCGGCAAGCCCTCGATCAGCCAGGTCGATACGGCCTCAGCGGTTGCGGCCACCACACAAGACGGCTACGCCAGCGGCCAGTATCAGAGTTTCACGATTGGATCCGATGGCACGGTGACGGCGACTTATTCCAATGGGCAGAAGCAGAACGTGGGGCAGTTGGCGCTGGCGAATGTGGCCAATGTTCAGGGTCTGCAGATGCTTGGAGACGGCGACTACGCCACCACCCTATCGAGCGGAACGGCGGCGATCAGCACCTCAGGAACGGCTGGGCTGGCCAAGCTTCAGGACGGTGCCCTTGAGGCATCCAACGTGAACATCTCTGCCGAGTTCTCTGACCTGATCATCGCGCAGCGGGCTTTTGAGGCCAACTCGAAGACCATCACAACCTTCGACACGGTAACCCAGGAAACCATCAATATGATTCACTAGGCCCTTATTGGCCTGGGACAGGCGGGCGACTTTCTGCTCGTCCGCCTGTCAACCTGCTGGTCCGGACCTGTACAAACATCCCTTTTGCCGTGGCGAGGGTAGTTCCCGCAGCGCTGAGGATTGTTGCTTCAGTCCAGTGCCTGCGGTCTTCGCTTCTGGTCACTCTGCCCTCGATGCGGATCGGGGCTCCCGAAGGAACAGGGCGAAGGTACTCGATCTCCAATTGGCGGGTCATGGCTGTAATGCCATGCGCCCGGACCGCCTTGCTCATGGTTTCATCCAACAGCGTTGCGATGATTCCGCCATGCACATATCCCGGAGGCCCCTCGAATGTATCCGGGACGGTCGGCAGGCAGACGGTTGAACCGTCCGCGGCAAGTAGAAACTCCAGTTGCATTCCTGCCGAATTGGCCGGCCCACAGCCGAAACAGCGGCTTTGGGCGGCATGAACCATGGGGGTAAGGCCTTCGTGGGGCATTGTCATCCTTCATCTAGGCTTCGAGAATAGTTTCGAGTTTCGGCAGTTGCATAGCCAGAATACCGGTTCAGGGCCGACTGGAGGCGCATCCGTCCCAGTGCGGCTCTATGATTCTGATATCAAGGGGCTTGACCTTCTCGCTTTGCCCGCTCAAACTGAGGGAGTCGTCTGTATGTGCTGGAATATTCCAGCTTTGCACTAAAACCTCAACTCCCCGGAGGATCGTTACTATGTCATTGCCAACTTCTTCGTCTGCGTCCTTGATCGACCGCAGATCCGCGATTTTGCAGATGGGCGCCATTGCAGGCGCCACCTTACTGGCCAGCAACATCCATGCCGAGGGAACATCGGCTGCCCAGGCGGCGCCACCGCCAGCAATCGCGCCGCCCACGGGGCCTTTTACGCTTCCGCCTCTACCTTATGCCTATGACGCACTGGAACCGAGCTTCGACGCTGGAACCATGCACCTGCATCACGACAAGCACCACCAGACCTATGTGACGAACATGAACCTTGCTGCGGCCGCGCACCCTGAGCTGGCAGGGAAGTCTATTGAGGAGTTGGTGGCAAACTTGGGAAGCTTGCCGGAATCCGTCCGAACGGTAGTGCGCAATAGCGGCGGAGGACATGCGAACCACTCCTTCTGGTGGCCGACGCTGGGCAAAGGTGGCGCAGCACCCAAGGGTGAGTTGGCCAAGGCTATTGACATCAAATTCGGCTCCTTCTCCACTTTTCAGGAGAAACTGACGGCTGCTTCAATGAGCGTGTTCGGGAGCGGATGGGCCTGGCTGGTGAAGCTTCCCGACGGCACGGTGGCAATTGAGACCACACCGAACCAGGACAGCCCACTGACTATGGGACAAAAGCCCGTGCTGGCTGTGGACGTGTGGGAGCACGCCTACTATCTGAAGTTCCAGAACCGCCGCATCGAGTATGTGAAGGCCTTCTTTCAGGTAGTGAACTGGGATTATGTGAGCGGCCAGTTTGTACAGAAGACATAGGCGGGCGGCCATCAAGTGACTCTAAATAGGAGCCTTATTGCGCTGCTTTTGATTGGAGTTGGCGTTGGATTCGGGGTCGGCATGGGAGGTTGTCATTCTGTTCCGGCCCTGACAGCGCAGGAAGCGGCAGGGAAGCACCTCTATGAGGCTCGCTGCGCCCATTGCCACGAAGAGAACGACCTGGCGCTCAAGAAGGTTCCACCAAACCTTCACGGGGTTTTTGCGCGTGCCAACCTGCCCAGCGGCGTTGCCGCCAATGATATCGAGGTTCGGCGTGAGCTGCTGGCTGGCAAAGGAATGATGCCCAGCTTTGAGGGGCGCTTTACCGAAGAACAGATGGCGGCTCTGCTGGCCTACCTGCATAGCGGCCTGCGCTGACGAGAGAGTGGCGCTTTTGGGATGTGGCGTCACGGTATACTTGGGATTGATATGGCAACCGAGAAAACCTTCTACCTTGAGACCTTCGGCTGCCAGATGAATGCCCATGACTCTGAAAAGGTTATTGGCACATTGGAGCAGCAGGGTTACAGGCAAGTGACGTCTGAAGAAGATGCCAGCCTGATCCTTTACAACACCTGTTCGATCCGCGACAAAGCGGAACAGAAGGTTTTTAACCGTCTGAACGATTACAAGAAGCTCTTCAAGGCCGGCAAGCGCTTTGGTGTGCTGGGGTGTGTGGCACAGCAAGAAGGCGAGAAGATTTTCGAGCGGGCGCCGTACGTGTCCCTGGTTTCAGGATCCGCATCCTACCGCAAACTGCCCGAGATGCTGACCCGCCTGGAAGCAGGTGAAAGCCGTATTACCGGCCTGGATGACAGGCAGACGGACCAGACCTTCGAGACTGAGTTCACCTCACGCCAGAATCACTACCGGGGCTACATCACAATCATCGAAGGTTGCGACAAGTTCTGTGCCTACTGTGTTGTGCCTTACACGCGGGGCAAAGAGCGGAGCCGTACCTCGTCGTCTGTACTGCACGAGGCGGGGCGAATTGCCGACATGGGGTACACGGAGATCCAGTTGCTTGGGCAGAACGTGAACAGCTACCGGGACCCGGAAGGGAAGCGGAGCTTTGCCGAATTGCTGGCGGCTGTGGGCTTGGTGGGCGGCATCCGGCGAGTACGCTTCACGACCAGCCACCCGCGAGACTTTACCCGCGATATTGTGGATGTGATTGATGCCGTTCCCACGCTTTGCGATCATGTTCACCTGCCGGTCCAGTCTGGGTCCGAACGGGTTCTGAAGCAGATGGCACGGGAGTACACCCCGGAGTGGTACCTGGAGCGAATTGCGTGGATCAAGGCTGCGCGGCGGCCTATCTCGCTTTCAACCGATATCATTGTTGGATTCCCAGGGGAGACGGAGGAAGACTTCAAGGCTACGATGGACCTTCTTAAGAAGGTTGAGTACGATTGCGTTTTCGGTTTCAAGTACTCAGGGCGGCCGAATACGCCGGCTCTGACCATGATCGACTCGATTTCAGAGGCGGAGAAGTCTGCCCGGCTTCAAGTACTACTTGACCAGCAGCGCGAGATACAAAGAGTTAATTATGCCAAGCACTTAGGCCAGGTAATTGAGACGATGGTGGAGGGTCATAATGCAAACCGAGGACAAGTGACGGGGCGCAGCAGTCAGAATATCCCGGTGAACTTTACATGTTCGCAAGCGATTGCTCCGGCACCGGGCAGTTACGCGAGAGTGAAGATTACGGCCACCCATCCGAACAGCCTGGTGGGCGAAGAGGTCTAAGATAGCGGTACGGGGTTGAGTTGCGTCAGGAGATTACAGCATGGATATTGAGGTGCGGATACGCGGACTGATGATGGACCCAGCCACGAATATGCCTATCGTGGTTCTGAAGGACATTGCTTCAGAGACGGTGATGCCGATCTGGGTGGGGATATTTGAAGCGAACGCGATCGCCATCGAGATCGAGAAGGTGGCAGCGCCGCGGCCGATGACGCACGACCTGAATCGAAACCTCATCCGGCACTTGAATGCTCAGCTGGAACGCGTTGTAATTACAGAGATTAGAGATGATACTTTCCACGCAGTGTTGTGGCTTCGGCAGGGCGATGAAGCGATTACAGTGGATGCTCGGCCGTCGGATGCAATTGCATTGGCGTTGCGCGCGGATTGCCCGATCTTTGTGTCAGAGCATGTGATGCAGAGCGCGAAGTTGAATACCACCGGGCCACCGGAGGGTCCGACGTCCGAGCAGTTGCGCGGCTGGCTAGAGGGCCTGAACGACGAGGACCTAGGGCGCTACAAGATGTAACTTCTCTTCGGGAAGATGATAGAGGCAGGGGAATCGCTGGGGTTTGCTCTCATTCTCGATCGCGCAGTTGCAGTATACAGAATAATCGTTATCGGACGTTAGAGGGGAGTTTTTATACCGATGGCGACACCTCAAATTGGACGGATATATCCTCGGAACCAGACTGCCAACTCTGCTTCCGACATATCACCCGCTTCTACAGCAACCATCGTCGTGACAGCGTCCTGATCGCTCGCGAACAGCCCGTAGCCCTGGTCAAGCAGGAAGACGCAGGCCACAACGAAGGCAGACCGTTTGTTTCCATCAAGAAAGCCGTGGCCTCTGGAGATGCCAAAAGCATAGGCGGCAGCGAGATCAGCAATATCTGGAGCACCATAGGCAGCGAGATTCTGTGCTCGATGAAGGGCTGATTGCACCAGGGCCAAATCCCGCAGCCCCGGCATACCGCCATGTTCTGCAAGTTGCTCGTCGTGGATTGCCAGCACCGTATTCTCAGATACCCATTTCATATCCGGCGAATTCACTTGGCAAGCTCTCGAAGAACATCCCGGCGCTCCCGCATGACCTTGCGGGCCAATCCCATTTGCCGCTCGAAATCAGGATCGTACGGAGTGATCCGGACCCCCTCCGGAGCTTCGGTCAGGAAGACCGAATCCCCCTTCACAACCTTGAGCCGAGACAGAATCTCTTTAGGAAGCACAATACCTGCGGAACTCCCAACGGTTGTTACTTTCAACTTCACCACGTCTAATCTCCATTATAATCATTATAATGTCGAGAGCTCAGAATATCAGTTCTCGTGTGTTGGCTTCTGGCGGCGGCGGTTATGCAACAGAGAGCCTGGTGATCGCGAAGCAACATCAATTCCCTTCTGTAGCTAGAACCAGACGTAGCAGCCATTCTCCTGGTGTTGCGTGGCTATCCTCGCTCTAAGGCATGCAATCACGCCGCAGCAGAAGCAGAGCTTGGATTATGGATTGTGCCTCTAGTTAAACAGGGATTTCATGTTTGATGACCGTCACCGCGAGGCAGCGCGGATGCCATTATCTCGTCTTGTGGCTTTTCGGTCCTGCTGCCGATGCAGGTTTTGCATCGGCAGCTTGGGTTACGCCGCTGTGCGTAACGTGAAATCGACCCGGACGGCATCGTAAGGAAAGATCACACGGCCGCTTTCAGCGTGGTCCAGCACACCGGCCAGGAGCAGAGCTTGCACGTCACCATGCACGGCCTTCACATCACGGCTAACCCGGCGACCAATCTCACGGATGGTCATTTCACCTTGGCCTGCCATAGCTTGAAGAATGCTCCATCGCTTGGTGGTGAGAACCTTCCATAGCAGTTCGACCGTGGCAAAACTGATGAACTCGCCGACATGCTCGCCGCGAAACGCAGCAGCCAGTTGTTTTTGTGTTTCCTCGACAGAGGATACCCCGAGCGTTACTGTTCTCACTGCTTTGTCCTCCAAATTCTCACGTCCTGCCAGAAATCCGCCTGAAGGCTTTCCAGGTCTGTGAAGTGATAAGAAATCTCGACTTCTTCAATATGTTTGTGGTCGCCTTTGCCGGACTCGTTATCGTAGCGCAGCACGCAAGTCCCCTCCGCAACCAATGCAAGTCTGTATTTGAACCCGTGCAAGCAGCCTCGCACAGGGGATGTCACTTTCCAGACCACCATTTCCACGAACGCCGTCTCCAACAACGCGATGCGCTTACGAAACAGTAGTTCGGCATCCATGTTGGAGTTTATACCAACAAATGAGCCTGTTGTCAAATGGTCCAACACTTGTGACCCACCTAGCCATGATCTGGACCGTCGGCGAGATGGGCGGTATCTGTATGCAACTTGGAGGGATTCTGACTGCTTCTTCTAGATTGGCCACCCGAGCTTCAGTGTGCTGTTTTCCTGAAGAAAAGACTCGACTTTTACACTGCCAGTGTTCTATAAACCATCCCGCAACTGAATCAACATCTTGTTATGGATGGAGCAGACGTGAGCCCAATGCGCCGGTTGAAGCGGGCGTGGCGGCAGCGCGCGCTGGACATTTGGGAAATCTTGCTTATAAGAATGGCGGCCAGACTAGCTGGCCGCCGAAGGGTGCTTCGTAGAGCCTTCTACGAAGCGAGAGGTTCGAAGCGGGCCTGGAAGAAGCGCAGGTACTTGGGCTCGTAGGTCATCTTGAGGCCGCGGATGCTGTCGCGGTCGGCGAATACTGACTCAACGGACTCGGCGACTACATCCATATGGGCCTGGGTGTAGACACGTCGAGGAATGGTGAGGCGGACGAGTTCAAGACGTGGCTTGTTGTCTTCTCCCGTCTCCTTGTTTCGGCCGGCAGAGACAATGCCCCTCTCCATGGCACGGAGGCCTGAATCCAAATACAGGGCAGCCGCGAGCGCCTGGGCTGTGTACTGCTCCTGCGGAATGTGAGGCAGGAAAGCCCTGGCGTCGAGGAAGACGCCGTGGCCGCCGATGGGCTGGACTATGGGCACGCCGGCGTCAATCAGCTTCTGACCGAGGTAAAGAACTTGTCCAACCCTGGCGCGGATATGGTCTTCCTGAAGTGACTCCTCAATGCCGGTGGCGAGGGCCTCCATGTCGCGGCCAGCCATGCCGCCGTAGGTGTGGAGCCCCTCGTAGATGACGGCCAGGTTCGCCGTATCGTCGTAGATTGCCTGATCGTTGACGGCGAGGAAGCCGCCGATGTTGACCATCGGGTCTTTTTTAGCGCTCATGGTGCAGCCGTCCGTGTAGGAACACATCTCCTTGACGATGGAGGCGATGGTGCGGTCCTGGCAGCCGGGTTCCCTCTTCTGGACGAAGAAGGCGTTCTCGACGACGCGGGCGGCGTCAAGGATGACGCGGATACCGTAGCGCTGCGCAAGTTGTTGAACTGCCTTGACATTGCTGAGCGAGATGGGTTGGCCACCGGCCATATTTACCGTGGCGGCGATGCTGATATAGGGGATGCGGGCTGCGCCGTACTTCTGGATCACCTCTTCAAGCTTGGCAAGATCCACATCACCCTTGAAGGGGTGGAGGCTCTTCGGGTCATGCGCCTCGGGGATGATCACGTCAACGAATGTGCCGCCCGCCAGTTCCTGGTGAAGGCGGGTTGTGGTGAAGTACATGTTTCCGGGCACGATATCGCCAGGCTTGATGAGGGCCTTGGAGAGGAGATTCTCAGCGCCGCGACCCTGGTGGGCGGGAACGACATATTTGTAGCCGAGCCACTGCTGGATGGCGCTCTCAAGCCGGTAAAAGCTGCGGCTGCCAGCATATGCCTCGTCGCCAATCATCATGGCGGCCCATTGGCGGTCACTCATGGCCGAGGTTCCGGAGTCGGTGAGCAAATCAATATAGACGTCGTCTGACCGGAGCAGAAAGGTGTTGTAGTCGGCTTCCCGGATGGCCCGCTCGCGCTCTGCCGGGCTGGGGATTCGGACGGTCTCGACGACCTTGATTTTGAAGGGCTCAGCCCAGGTTCGCTTCTCAATTGCCATTTCAACTCCTCCTGTATTGCCAAAAGGATAGGCGAGACGGGCGAAGAAGCAAATACGCTTTCGCTGATATTTGGACAATTATGAGAGTATTTCTTAAGATATTCGCACCAAGACTTTACGTTTGTTAAGTCATTGCGTAATGGAGGCCGAGATTGCTGGAAAACGGAAAAGAGAAGCTGTTGGATTCGCTGGGGTGGAAGCTCATAGCGGAGTTGCAGGCGGATGCGCGCATCTCGTTTGCGGAGCTTGGCAGGCGCGTGGGGCTATCAACGCCGGCGGTGGCGCAACGGGTTCAGCGGATGGAGGATGAGGGGATCATCCGAGCTTACCGGGCGGAGATTGATCCGGTAAGCGTGGGGCTGCCGATTACAGCGTTCATTCGCATGAGCATCGTGGGGAATGTGCTGGGCAGGCTGACGGAGCGGGTGCACTCGATGCCGGAGATCGTGGAGTGCCATCGTGGAACCGGGGAGGACTCGTTCATTCTAAAGGTGAACGTGGTATCCGTGGAGCACCTGAAGGATGTGATTGACCGGCTGACGCCTTATGGGACGACGTCGACTTCGCTGGTACTGTCGTCGATTATTGAGAAGAACCTGCTGAGTCCGGCAAACCTGGAGTGGCCGGAGACACCAAGGCCGGGTTCTCGGGTGTGGTGAACGGGAAGGAGGGAAGGGCGGTTCAGTTCCCTTGCCGGCTCCGTGATTGATGAAATATGTATATATTTCAGCAGTTTACAGCGAGTTTCTAATCTACTAGATGTAGGTTAGTTGTGGGCAGGCGGAGGTGGAGGTGCGTCTGAGGGCGGTACCGGCTTGCCGTCTGCGGTGAAGGGCTCCATGATCTCGACGCGGGTTCCATCGGGGTCGTAGATGTTGACCTGATGTTTGCCGTTTACGCCGGTGCGGATCTCAAGCGGCTTGCCATAGGCTTTGAAGGCGTGGCGAGACTGGAGGGTAGCGACCGCTTTTTGGATATCCGGGACCGAGAGCGAGGTGTGGTTCTGGACCCCGAAGGTTGCGGGGAGCTGGCTGTAGAGCATGAGCTCGATGTAGTCGGTTCCGTCGGGGACCTGCATGTTGATCCAACTGAGGATCTTGGGATCGCGGCCGCCGCGCCAGGTTTCACGGAAGCCGAGCACATCGTGATAGAAGGCTATGGATTTCTGGCTGTTCCCGACCAAGAAGCCGACGTGATAGATGGACGGGGCGATGCGGGTCTCGGGGAGGAACTTGCCAGCGGCTTGCGCTTCTTTGCCGGTTGGCAGCGTCTGGACAAACTCGATGAGGGTTCCATCCGGGTCAGTGATTTCGAAGGCGTAGTCGCCGGTGCGGGTCTTACTGCCATTACCGGGTTTTACGTCAAAGCCCTTGGAGCGGAGGTAGGTGCGCATCTGCTCGACGTCATCGACGGTGAAGCAAAGATGGCTCATCATGTTGGGCGGAGCCGTTGGCGCGTCAGTGAATAGCTCGACGTGCTGGCGGTCATTGATCTTGATGAAGGCGATTCGAACCTTGTCAGTGCCCGGCGTCTTAAGGTCGTAGGCCTCGTCGTAACCGAAGAAGTCGTGCCAGAAGGCGAGTGCCTTGGGGAGATCGGAGACAAAGTAGCCGACATGGGAGATGCCGGTGATGCGGGGGCGCTGGGGGGCTGCCTGTTGTGCCGGAAGTACGGCGGATGCGACCAGAGTGGCAACGACAACCAAGGCGAGGATGTGGAAACGGCGGGTGAGGATTGAGCGCATTCGAATTCCCTTTCCTAATTTCTGATTTCGGCCAGCAGGTTTTCGATCTCTGCCTTCTCGTCGGCTGTGGCCGGGAGCAGCGGGGCTCGAACGGTGCCTCCAAAGTAGCCGTTGAAGTCGCAGGCGTACTTTACGCCGCTGATACCGAGGGCTCCGACGATGCGCTGGTTGGCCGCGGTGATGCGCTTCTGCCTGTCTTCAGCCAGTGCGAGGTCATGGTCCTTCCAGGCGAAGTACACATCCTGGCAGGCCTGGGGGGCACAGGCGGCAAAGGCGAGTATGGCTCCTGAGGCACCAGCCTGCAGGGACTCAAACACCACAGAAGCGGAGCCGCAGAGAACCTGGAAGCCGACTTCCCTGCTGCGGGTCTTGATGGAGGGCGCAGGGGGCGCGGAGGTGAGCGCTGCGCC
>Ga0316217_10006238_pt1 | contig 11889 bp, 26 predicted proteins | sample 1anoAmetaG_FD_203633 | JGI IMG/M metagenome (GOLD analysis project Ga0316217, IMG submission 203633) | Freshwater microbial communities from Trout Bog Lake, Wisconsin, USA - 1anoA | ecosystem: Environmental > Aquatic > Freshwater > Lake > Hypolimnion/Profundal zone | place: USA: Wisconsin... | reverse complement strand
TTGGTTCTGCTGAACAAGGTTTTTTATATCTATACCTTAAAGAGTATCTTCCAAAAGGTAAGTTTCAAAGCATTAGCCCTTGCTTCAGAAATGATTCATTCGATTTTCTTCATACAAAATATTTCATGAAAAATGAATTAATTGTAACTGACGAAGTAACTGAACCGAAACTCCAGGAAGTGATTGAATGTGCTAAAGAATTCTTTTCTGCTTATCTTAGCAAAAACAAATTAACTGTTGACCAAAATGATGATGGTTCTTTTGATATAAATTACAATTTAAGAGACATGAGAATAGAACTTGGAAGTTATGGTATCCGTTCTTGTGAATTTCTTGATTGGATATATGCCACAGGTTGTGCTGAACCTCGCCTTTCCAGAGCTATGAATATACAAACAAAATAATACACTTCTGAAACTTTTTTTGTTTTTTATCGTTTTAATATAAAAACAAAACATGACAAAAGCAATATTTGGACAAGTAAAATCTATAAAAGAAGCATCAAAAGATGGTTGTAAATGTAATTTCACAGATGCAGAATTGTATGTTGAAAACTTTGATATAATTTACGATATTAAGAATTCTGATTCAGTTAGATACACATCATTTCCTGTGATATACAAAGAGTTAAAAACGATATCTTTTGGCGGTTACTTTGAAGGAAGTAAAGAATACGAAAAACTGAAAAATTTTTGTTCTAAATCTGTTTTAGATAAATTTTATAAATCATATAACAGCATATATTTGGAAACATGTTATTCAGAGTGGACGTGTGGTGAACCAGGACAAAGAGAGTTTATCAGAATAAATGAGTTAAAAAACTTAAAAGGAAGATATGTTATATTTTTATTTGATTAAAATTGAAATATGAAAAAGCTTATAAAAACATTTATGGCGGTGCCTTTTGAAGAAGGGAAAACTTACAAAACAAAATTTGCAACTGGAGAGAGATTTACTATAACATCAATTATCTGGAACAAAGAACAAATTGTAAGATTTGAAGGTATATATGAAAAAAATCCAAAATTAGGCATTTGCCCTTTAAACGCAGACAGATTAACACCAGAACTAGATGAGACAAAAGGTTCTGAAGTTTATGTTTGTGGCAAATGTGGAGAAGTAATTTAAAAATACAAATATATGAAAAAAATAATCTTAATATCAGCCATTATAATGCTTTATTTTTCATCTTGCAGCTCAAACGCAAGAAATGAAAACGAATTTTATTACAACCTTGATTGCACAATTGTTAGCATTAACGATAACGATGTTGCTCCTACAGGAAAATTTAAAAAGCCAACAACTTGCAATGTTGTTTTGATAAGAAGTTGCCAGGATACAACTTTATATGCAAAACTAAGCAGTTGTAACGCATATAATATGCATTTGATAGATTTATCAGATAAAAATTTATATAACAAAACTGTAGGCTCAAAAATGCATTTTGATTATATAAAGAAAGACAAGTTTTTTAAAATAACAAATACAAACTTTTTGAAAAATGAACAATAAAAAATTAGAACTGCAATTTATACCATTTAATTCAGAAATTATTGGAGCAGATAATGAACACGTTTTTTTAATGGAGTCAGATGTAGATGAAAAAAAATATTTTATTTTAAAAATAGATAAAAAACTATATTTAGAATGCTGTGATGCTTGTGGACTGGTTATTGATAGAGATATGAATGCTTCATTGAATATAGAAGCAGAGGGATTAAGGTTACATGAATTGATGTTAACTGGATAGAGAAGATATATTGAAGTGTGCTGTGAAGCACCAGAGTAGGGATACGTTGTCCCGAATTAACGCTTGTGGACTACCCAACTAAACAAAATGGGAACATTTTGATGGATGAACCAATATCGAAAGATAAATGCTAAAAAGTAGTGGTAGGATGAAACAAGAAATAGAAAAATGGAACAGAGTTCGTCTGCCGACAGGCATGGGTAACTTTGTCTAAGTTTCTTTGAACGGTTAGAGCTCATTTAAACGATGTTATTGCAGAAATCAACATAAGGATTCAAAACGAGAAACCATATGATAAAAACTGCCCTAATTACGAAATCATACTCAACGAGTTGTATTATCAGTTAAAATCAATTATTCCTTTCTATAAAATCATTCTTAAAGAGAAAAAAAATGAATTAGAAAATGCTTTTATTGAAAATAAAAAAGTAATTTTGTTCGAAAGGATAAAATTTGATGAAAAAACAACCAAAAGCATTTGTTAAAGAATCTTATAATAGAAGTAATGATTGGGGAATAAATAAAATAAAAGAATATCTAATATCAGCTGGATATAAAATACAGGAAAAAGAAAAAGAAGATTATAAAGTTGATATAACAGCAGAAAAAAACGGAAAAGACCATTATTTTGAGGTTGAGACAAAAACTGGATACCCTTTTACTGGAAAGAGTGATTTTAAGTTTGAAACAGTAAGTTTTTTGGCTCGTAAAAAGAAATGGGCTGATATTGGTTTTTGGTATATAATAGTCTGTAAAGAAACAAATGCTTTTGTTATGTGTAATAGCCAAGTTATATATCAGGAAAAACATTTGACACAACTAGAAATAGATTCAGCAGAAAGGAAAGGAACTGATTATTTTTATAGAGTTCCAAAAAAAGATTGTCATTGGTATAAAATTTAAAATAAAAAAATATGTCAGAAAAAAAAAGGTTCCTGGATTTGATATCCCACTAAGAGAACTAACAGAAGAAGAAGCTACAAGACCTTTAACGCTTGATAGATTTAATGAATTTCACCAGGAAGTTGGTGAAGATTTTGTTGACCAATTTGGCTCAATAAACATTCATATATTTGGTGGATATATGCTTGCAAAACATCCAGATTGGTGCGCAGAAATTCTTGAAATCTGCAATGATAATTATGGCGAAGCTTTAAACATAGAACATTTATATGTTGATAAAGGATTAACTGAGGATGAGTTTTACACAGACCTTGCTGAATTTATTAATTTAACAGTTGCCCTTAAAAAAAGAGTTAATCAGGTTTTAATTCAAGTTGCAGAACAATACAATGGATAAAATAAGAGAAAAATATAAGTGTAAGTGTGGTTCTTTGGCTGTATGGGATTACATGCCAAGTTACGAAGGAAAGAAAAAAGAAGATAGATACTATTGCGATGAATGTGTGCCTCGTGGCTGTTCTTGTCATTACAATTCAATAAACCCAGAACATTATGCTCCTTATGACCCAAACTTTTCTATTAAACCAACAAAAAATGATGAGCCAATAAAGTGGATTGATGAATACACATGGACAAATTTAGATGAAAAAAATAGAGAGTATCCCTGTTGTGAATTCTGTTATGAAAAAGATGGATTTGAAATATATACAAAAGAAGAAATAATTGAAATAAACAGAAAAATTGATGAAGAATTAAATTCAAAACAATGAAAGAAGATAAGGTTTTAATTTTAGAAAGAGAAGATTTAAATAAAGGTTGTGAAAAATTAAGTATTTCCAGCATTACATATTATAACTTTAAAGTTTCTGTAAATCAAAAATGTTTAAGTCATGGATTAGTTTTATTCATTGACGATAACGGTCAAACAAAAATTTTAAAAAACAGATATGGTTACAATGGTGGAATTTCGTTTAAAAAGCATTAAATAAAAAAATATGCCCTTAGAAGATTTTATCAGAAACAATGCTTTGGTTCCAAATCCAGGAGATATATCTGGGTCTGAATATGCAATGAAAGTTTATAATGATAAACATTTAGACGGTGAATTAATTGTATATTTTCACCCAAGTGGAAGAAATGGAGAAACTATTTATTTTATAGTTAAAGGAAACACTTTAACTCAATGGTTTTTTGATAAAGAAAAAATGAAATTAAACACAGTTAAAGATAGATTTGAACAAGAAACAAGATAAAAAGTTAATTAATGAAAAAACCTAAAAATTAAAAAATCTCCTCTTGAAAAATATTTTGGAGATATTGACTCTTTAAAAGTGTAAACTCCTTACAAAATAGTATTTAATGAATCTGAGGCTGAAAAAATATTTGACGAATTCAAAGAACAGGAAAGATTTGTTAAAAAAGCAAAAAACGGAAAAACATAAGATATAATATTTAAAAATTATGGGCTGGAAAAGTAGCATAGTATTAACAAAAGAAAAAGCATTATCTTTAATAATGTCTCGTCTTTTAAATGCTTCAAACGATGAACTTGGATATACTTTAGAATCTTTAGGTTATGGAGAAAATTCAGATTTATCTTATTTTGGACACAATTTTATAGTTGTTGACACAGAAGAGGAAAAGAGAAAAATGGAAAATAATTTTTGACAAATTTAATAAAAAAATATGATTGGAACATTGGCAGGGGATATTATTGGCTCCATTTATGAACAATACAATATAAAAACAAAAGATTTTCCTTTGTTTACAGATTTAAACTGTTTCACAGATGATTCTGTGTTAACAATTGCAACCATTGATAAAATAATAAATCAAAAAACTTACAAACAGGTTTATTCTGAATATGGAAGAAAATATCCTGATGCTGGTTATGGCAGCATGTTTATCAAATGGCTAAATTCAGATTTAAAGACTCCATATGGAAGTCGGGCTAATGGCGCTCCAATGAGAGTTTGTCCAATCGGAAAATTATTTACTAACAGTTCTATGGTTTTAAATGAAGCCGCTGATAGTGCTATAGTCACGCATAGTCATCCAGACGCAATAAAAGCTGCACAATGCACCGCTCTTTGTGTATTTATGGCACAACGCTCTTATTCAAAAGAAGAAATGGAAAACGTTGTTGTTAATAAATTCGGATATAATTTATCTTTCGACATGGATGATAAAAGAAAAACTTATGTTCATGATGTTTCTTCTAATGGAACAATGCCAGTTGCAATAAAATCTTTTCTTAAAAGTCAAAATTTTGAAGATGCAATAAGACTTTCTATAAGTATTGGGGGTGACTCAGATACGATTGCTGCTATTGTTGGAGGAATCGCAGAGGCTTATTATGGTGGAGTCCCAGAACATATTGCTATAGAAGTTATGAACAGAATACCAGATGATTTCAAAAATATTTTAAATCAATTATATGAAGAAAAAAACTTTTAATTTAGGAAGCACATGTTCTTGTCCAGATTGCGGTGGAACCATGATTCAAACCGAATTAGCTGACCAATGCAACAACTGTGGCTATTATTTTTATTATGGAAAATAATTTTTGAAACTTTTTGTTTAAAATTACGTTAAAAATAAAAAAATAATGACCTTTTCAGAATATATCATACAAGAAAGAAGTATCAATTTTTATTTAATATCATTAAAAGACATGTGCAAGTTCAATGCAAATATGACTTTAGAAGATTGGTTCAGCGATATGTATTATGATTATAAAATTTTAGATTTATATAATAAAAAAAAATTATGACACTATTACAAAATTTAATTGCCTGGGGCGTTTATTCGATAATTTCTTTTGTCCTTCTGCTTCCTTTTTTTGGAAGCATATGGCAACAAATTTCTGCTGCGCTTATTTTAGGTTTTCTATTTGGTTTATTAAACAGAATTGCTCAGGAATTAACAAATTTAACAAAAGAAATAGGAAAAAACAATTTTTCAAGAAGATTTAAATAAATAAAATGGCTTATCATACTGCAAAAAACAACACTTATACAGACAAAGGAAATCTTGTAAAAACATTTCCTTTTAGAGATAAACATTTTTGTGTTTATGAAAATATTGACAGATGGTATCTTTATCATGGAGGATACAGATTGTCAGAGATAATTGGCGGCAAAGAAGGCTTTGAAAAACAGTATAAAGGCGATTTTTTAAAGTGGGCAAGCAAAGTGCATACTAAGGACATGAACAAAGTCAAAAAGCTGCGTGAAATGGCTGAGAGAGTGCTTAAAGATGCAGAAGAAATAGAAACAATCTGGAAATAAATTTGACTTTTTGAAACTTTTTATTTAGATTTACGTTATAATAATTAAAGAAACAATTTTTATTCACTATTTATTTAAAAACAAAACAACGTGAAACACTAGATTTGCAACAAATTAATCATTGTATCAAGAAAAAACCTCAAACCTGGAGCTCAGAATGCGCAGTCAATTCATAGCTTATCTCAATTTGCTTTAGACCACCCAAATGTCTTTAAAGCCTGGAACAATCAAACGATTGTATCTCTATCCGCAAAGGATGAAAATGAACTCGGAAATTTATTATCAAAAATCGAAGAACATGGTATTAGTGTATCTGCTTTTTATGAGCCAGATATAAATAATGAACTCACTTCTATTACTATTGAAGGAACTGAAAAAGCTTCAAAGTTAACCTCCTCATTTCCATTGGCGTTCAAAGAATTAAATCAAAATTTATTAACCTTAAATAATTTATATGAAATACAGAGTTAAATTTAAATGTTATTGGTATAATACAGGTATGGCAGACAATCATTCATATATAAACCATGAAGATTTCGATACCTTAGAAGAAGCAAACACTTTTAAAAACAGAGTAGATACGCAATACAAAAACTCTAAAAGAAGAGTTTTATACAAATATTCTCATAATGAACCAGCTTCAGATTATGAATTAAAATATAATCCTCCTATTACTTTTGAAGAAAAGGAGGCTTGGAATAAAAGCGAAAATTTTATTGAAATTGAAAATGGTTTTATAGAAAGTGAAGCGACAATTTTTAAATATTATCCAGCAACAGAAGAAAAATTATAAAAAAATTAAATATAATAAAATATGAAAACAAAAGAGTTAATTAAGATGTTACAAAAAGCAGACCCAAGCGGAGAAGCACATGTAAGAATGAGCGGAGGAATTCCTTATTGTGCTGAGTTAAAGGCTGGATATTGGGATGGTGCTTACTCATACATTGATGAGGATGGAAATTATGTATATACTACAGAAGGTGTTAAAGTTGATTTGTATCAAAAAGATATTCACGATTTTGTTGATGAGAACTTCAACTTGCATGACCCAAAAAACAATACTTGGGAAAGTATAAGAAATAAATTTAAATTTAGTCTTGGATATAGTATAGAATCACAAAGAAAAGAAAGAGAAGACGCAATTCTTAATGAAGCAAAGGAGTCATATGATATAATAAAAAAAATACATCAAAGTAGCTTTGACAATTCTTTAGAGAAAATGGAACAAAATGCAATAAAAGGGTGGACTTGGTTTCAAAATAAAGACGTGGACAAAAATGAAATACCAAACATGCATGTGTATTATACTTGGAAAATATACGATGAAAACAAGAAAGAGCAAGCGGGTTCAAATGTATGGATGACACAAAGCGTTCAAAAAAGCGGCAAATGGGAAAAGTTTGATAATAATGTTAAGCCTGGATATTATCAGTGGATTTATAAACAAATTTAAAACAAATAAACATGGAAAAGTAGATTACAAACCAAAAAGAAGAAATTGTGTTTCACTTCAATAAGAAACACCTGGAAGACCCAATAATTCCGATGTGGGTAATAAAGTGCAGAGGTGATACCTATTATGTAAATCATGTAGATGTATCACCAGGAATTGGATTTTCTACAAAAGAGACCCCAGAGGGCAGGACTAAAGGTAGTATAAAATTTAAAGCTCAATTAATAATTGAGGAACAAAACAATAAAATAACAGCAAAAATATTTTAATATGAAAAACAAGACAACAAATCCAACAGTAATAATTAAGTGTAAATTTTCCAATGACATTCATAAAATCCTGGAACCAAATTTAGGAATAAAGAAATCTGAAAGATGGAAATTCAGAGACAAAAACAAATTCACTGATGCTCAGAAAATTGAAATGTTTGACCAGATTATGGCATTACATTCATCATGTTCTTCAGAACTTACAAATTATCAATTTGAAAAACGCAACAAAAAAAGAATTCACGTTGCAAGAGTGGCTCGTGGTTACAACTTCAAAAAGAAAACAAAAAAAGATGATTATTTAAACAATCTTCAAAAAGTAGCATAATCTAAAACGGTGGCGAAAGCCACTATATGGACAGATAGCCGATTGGTTAGGTGCTTCCTGGCAAAGGAAGAGAAGTAAGTTCGAATCTTGCTCTGTCCTCTTTATGATTCTGTGGTATAGTGGCAGTGCATCACTCTCTAAAAGTGAATACGGGGGTTCAATTCACTTCAGAATCTCTAAAAAAAACAATATGACAAAAAGCAATTTATTACCATGCCCTTTTTGTGGATAGCAACCAACTTATTGTAGTGAAAACCCATATATTTTCGCTTATAGAGGAGAATGGACAAACGAAACTCATTTAGAGTGCTGTATTTCTATGACTGAAATTTTTGGAGAAGATAATCAATTAAGGGAATTGTCAAAAACAGACGATGAAGCAAAAGAAAAATTATACAATAAGTAGAATAATAGAAAATAATACAGCCATATTTTGAAACATTTTTATTTCAATTGCGTTTATATATCTGGGACTTCAAAACAGACGCTTCTAATGTCTATGAATCTAAGGAGAAGTAAATCTTGTAAGATGCCGAAGAAAGTCGCAAGGTGCTTATGGTAAAGTGATTGAGACCCTCAGTGAAATTTGAATACGCTGTAAAACCATGAATTTTAAAACTTTTTTTTTAAATTTACGTTATATAATAGGAAAGATATAAAACATGGGATGTATTAGCTATTTGTGTAAATTTTGCGGAAATTCAATTAAATCAGACTCTCAAACTGGCGAAGGAGTTAAGCTATTTATATTACAAGAAGGCAATTTGTTAGAAGAAAAAGAAGGAAATTATAACAGCTATGGTTCCACATTTGATTCTCCAGATTGGAAAAACGATTGGAATTCAATTATTAGTTTGCACTTCAACAACTCAAATAAAGACGGAATTGCAGCCATTCATACAGAGTGCTGGAATTCAAAACAAGACCCACAAATTCCAAACACTATATCTAAAGACGATAGAAATCAAGGTTGGGGGAAAATGAAAAAGTCTAAAACAGATACAGTAAACTCAAAATTCTATAGTTATATTAATCAAGAAAGCATTAAAAAAGCAAATAAAAAAGAAGAAGACATATTGGATAGATTAACAAATTTGCTTTCTAAAACAGAAAGTATACTTGCAGATTTAAAAAAACATAACAAAGAAAACAAAAAATAAAAATGTCCCTGTAGCTGAGTGGTTTAGCGGAGTTCTCTAAAAGCTTGTCATACGGGGGTTCAATTCCCTCCAGGGACACAATAAAATAATATGGAAAATAAAGATAAAAACACTTCAAAAAAAAATAGTTGGGAAGAAGTTTTACAGAAGTTCGTAGAAAGTGAAACTTACAAAAAAATGGATAAAAACAATAAATTTTTAACATACACAAAATGGTTAAGAGATAATTATACTGTTCCAAAAGAAATAAACCAACAATAATTTAAAAATGAAAGGAACAACACACAAAAAAGATTCTGGATGGGTTATTAAATATAAATATCCACATTCTGGATTAAATAAAATGGGAACTGGACCAGGATTGCGTTATAATAATTTTGATTATAAAGAAATAAAAGTTCTTGATTTTTATAACTTTATGTGTGAGGAAGGGAAGGAAGTTAGTTTTACCATCAACAACAAAGAAAACTCTATATTTGCAACTATAAATTTGATATAAACATGAAAGATTTAAATTTTGAAGATAATGCTATCTTTGTATTGCCTGAATTTTGGCATGTATTAGTTACTGATGAGAGTAAACCAGCTCTATCAGAATGGCTTTTTGATTCAAAGTTAAATATGTATACATTAAAACCAAATGTTCATATTGTTGGAGTGTGCAAAAAAAATGGAACAAAATCTTTTAATATAAAAGAAGATTTGATAGGGTTAAATTTTAATTTTGGAGAAGAAATAACTTTTGAACAATTTAAAAAATATGTATTAAAACAAAATATTATGGAAAACAAAAAATTGGTTGGATATAAAATTAAAGATGAATTTAAAGAAATTGAAAAAGAAGCAGCGAGCATAGCTCAATATGTAAGCAATTATGGATTGTTTTTTAAATTTGAAAACGGTTGTAATTTTATGGTAAATTCAAATCCCTGGTATAACCTTAAAAAAGCTGGTGTATTAGACATTTGGTTTGAACCTGTATATGTTACAGAAAAACAACTGCCAAAAATAAACAACTATGAAGGAAAAATTGAAGGAGATTATGTTGTCTATGGAAATAATTGTGCAAAATTTCATAAAAACTTTTTCTTGCAATTAAGCCAATTTAAACAAACAAACAGCAGCAACCAAAACAGAACAATAAAAAGTGTAACTTTAAGCTCTGGAGTTACAATACAAATGGAAGATGTATATAAAATAGCAGATTTCTTGAATGAAAACAAAAGCTAAAAAGATAATTTTATGATAGAAAATTCTACATTAAGAACAGGAGGAAATACTATAGGCGTGTGGCTTGGAAAATTTTTAGTCATAATATCAAAATGGTTCAAAAATATAAGTTTTTTTCTTGATAAAAAAGGTGAAAAAATAATATTAAAAAACAAGCCAATTATTGTTACAAACCCATCATCAAAACTTTACAACCCTTTTACATTAGGAGTTCATTTCACAGTTGGAACAAATGAAAAATATCAAATAACATTAGAGGGCGATTACAAAAAAGAATACAAAGAATGTGAAAATGGAGATGTAAAATTAACAGAAAATGAAATGTTTATGATTATACATCAGCATAAAAAAGATTGGTTTAAAAAAGAATAATATGTCACACAAATTAGTTAAATTAGAAAAAGAATATTTTATTCTAAATGTTGATTTTAGCAGAATGGCTAAAGATTTACCAGAAGGAACTCTTGTATTTTGCCTGGATGAGACTCATACAGGTAAAATAACAGAATGTTTGATGCATTCAACTAAAGAGTTTAATTGCTATGGATGTCAACCCATCATTGCCTCTACACTTCAACTGAAAAACGTTAACTTCTTAATAAAAGAACAGGTAGAAAATTTGCTGGAGGATTTTAACATTAACGAAGCAGAGGCTAGTGAATATATACATAAAAAATTGAATCAGTTAATAAAATGCTCTCAGAAGATTATGTAACTGGGTTTAAAGAAGGCATTGAAAATTACCTTGATGATAGTAAAGATGAATTATTTTCTTTAGAAGAAATGAAAAAAGCATATGACACAGGATATTTTGATTCTGCACTTGATAGAACAGATATGAATTTTGAAAAATTTATAAAACATCTTGATAGAGAAAATAAAGAATGGGATATTCAAATATATGAAGAAGAATGTGAATCTAAAAAAACCAAAATATTTTCAATAAAATGAAAAATAATGAAATAATTATTGACAAAAAAGAAGCTGGAGATAGACTTATTGCTGAATTTATGGGTAAAAAAAACATATTCAGATATGAAACAAAAGAACGTGGATTTTTAGGTTTATATATAGCAGAAGACGAAAGAGGGTATATAGATTATACTGGTAATGGCATAATGTGGATTGATTATCATTACTCTTGGAATTCATTGCATGAAGTGATGGAAAAATGCTGGAGATTAACAACAGAAGAAGATAGAGAGTTTTGTGGATTAAGACTTTTTGAGTTGGGATTGTTTTCTGATATTGAGAGTGTTTGGACAGCTGTGGTTGAATTTATTGGATGGTATAACAATCAAAAAAAATAATATGAAAGAAAATTGTCCAATTTGCAACAAAGAATTTGAATATAATGAAGTAACAGATTCTTATTTAATTGTTCCATTAGATTATTTTGAAGAATATCCTGTTCAAGATGATATATGGGCTTCGAGAAAATGGAATATTGAACACACCGATTATAATGACATGTCAGCGCCTAATCATATATGTCATTCTTGT
>Ga0316217_10006237_pt1 | contig 11891 bp, 7 predicted proteins | sample 1anoAmetaG_FD_203633 | JGI IMG/M metagenome (GOLD analysis project Ga0316217, IMG submission 203633) | Freshwater microbial communities from Trout Bog Lake, Wisconsin, USA - 1anoA | ecosystem: Environmental > Aquatic > Freshwater > Lake > Hypolimnion/Profundal zone | place: USA: Wisconsin... | reverse complement strand
GCCATGATGGTGTCGGCGTGCTTTTCGGCCAGGTTGAGGAGGTCGAGTTCGATCCGGCGCAGGCTCTGGTAGATGATTGCGTAGGCTTCCTTGAGAGCCAGCATGGTGCCGGTGTCGACGATGTCGTGCGTCGTCGGACCGATGTGAATGTACTGCCCCGCCTCGCCAATCACTGGTTGAAACAGCCGCAGCAGAGCCACCAGGGGATGGGCCGTCTGGCGATACATCTCCTGGTACTTATCCAGGTCCAGGAGGTTAACATCGGCCTTGCTGCCAATCTGATCAGCAACCGCCTGGGGAATCAGCCCCACTGCGGCCTGCGCCCGGGCCAGACTGGCTTCTATATCCAGCCACCGTTGAAAACGACCTTTTTCGGAAAACAACCGCTCCATGCTCTGCTTCGGAGTCTCGCTCATCCACCCACCTCCACATCACGTTCACCGCGACGGTCAGGAACTGCTATTAAGAAAGCCCGGAATCGATCCGGGCTTCTCGCGTTGCGATAACCTGCTATTGCTTGGCGGGGGTGATGAACTTGCCCCACCCTGGCTTGCCGGTTACTTCGCCTTCGACCATCACGACGTTCCCCCGAACGACCGTGTGGGTGACCTTCCCCTTGAACTTCTTGCCGTGATAGCTACTGAATCCGCTCTTCGCGTAAATTCTGGAGGAGTCGGCGACCCACACGCGGTCGAGATCACAAATAGTGAAATCGGCGTCGGTACCGGGCAGGTTGGAACCCTTCTGGGGATAGAAGCCGAACGCCTTGGCTCCGTTTACCGAGGTAACCTCCACCAGTTTTTCCAGGGTAAGGCGGCCTTCATTCACCTTGTTCAACAGGGCGTGTCCGTACCACTCGAGCAGCGGATAGCCCAGCGACGGCGGTGTATAGCCCTCCGGCTTCTCGGCCAGCAAGGCTTCGTAATCTTCCCGGGCGTGCGGCGCATGGTCGGATCCGATAAGGTCAATCGTGCCGTCCATGACGGCGGCCCACAAGTAATCCTGGTCTGGGGAAGAGTCATGCGAAAGATCAAACTTCGCCCATTCTCCCGTCTTCGGGTCGTATAGCTTCTGCGCCGGATCAACGCTGGGCATCATTTCAAAGCTGGAGATTACGTCGATAACCCCCTCTTTCTTGGCCAGCCTCACAAGGTCAATGAAATCGGGCATCCAGGCATGCATGGCATACCACTTCATCTTGGCTTTCTTCGCCAGGTAATAAAGCTGGTAGCCGGCGCTGGCCATTTCTTCGTTGGTATACCAAAGTGGCCGGACATTCTCCGTGATCAGCGGCAAGCCCTGTTTCCGCACTTTATCCAGGGCTTCGTCATGGAATGACTTGTCCCAGGGATGCACCGAACAATACTTCCCTGCCTTGGCGCAGGCTTTAAATGCCGCGAGGATTTCGGCCGTGTTGCAGGTGGCGGCGGGGGTTGAATATGGATATTTGTCCACCTTCTGAAATATCTTGAACCAGGCGACGCCCTCGTCCGACATCTTGTCCACGTGACCGGCGGCATGAGCCAGGGGGCTGGCAATCGGGTGAAAATCTACCACCGCCTTCTGTCTGCCCAACTCGACCTGCAGCATGTAATTTTCGAGAGTGTTGGGAACCGGATCGGTGTTCGGTTGCGGGAAGACCATGGTCACACCGCCGGCGGCCGCCGACTTGGTGCCGGTTTCAAAGTCCTCTTTACGGGTAAATCCGGGCTCCCGCAGATGGCAATGCCAGTCAATGATGCCGGGAAGAACGTGCTGCCCTTTAGCGTCAATCGTTGCCACGCTCTCGGTAATCGTTCCCGGTTGAGCGAGGAATGCTATTTTCTCGCCAACCACGCCGACATCCAGATGCTTGAAGCCGTCTTCGGTATAAACCTTGCCGTTCCTGATCAATAAATCGACTTTGCTCATAGGATCGCCTCTTCGAAAGCTCGTGAAATTAGGTTACAGTCGCCTTTTCCGGCGCGCCAATGCGGTGCCGCCGGGTTGAGTCAAGCGCGCTAATCGCGTTCCATAAGTTCAATGATATTGCCGGCATTATCCAGAATGAAGGCCCCTTGGATGCCGCGAAAGATCACGTCCACGCCGCGAGCGCCGAGAAGATCGAGCACCTGATCGCGGTTCTCCACAGCCAGCGCAACGTGCTTTATGCCCTGAAACTTGAGATCCTGATTGGGGATGCGCCTCTCTGGCGGGAGCGGGCTGGCCCCTTTCACCTCGAACAGTTCGATGGCCAATTCGCCATGCCGGATGATCGCGGCGCGGGCGTTCGCCGAAGGGATATCGAAGCGCCGCTCCTCGTGGAAGCCCAGCATATCCCGGTACCAGGCGATCGACGCTTCCAGGTCGGGTACGCTGACTCCCCAGTGATGAAGAGCCAATTTAAATTCCGGATGCTTGCCTGGTTCAGCGCTATTCATTCGTTGCAGTCGTTTCCTGAACGTTCGTTTCGGCTATTGATGTTGGCAGGCTGATTCCTGCCAGCGGCCTATTGCATGGTAAAAGTGAATGAATGTCCCGGACACAGCGCCCAGCAGAGCCCGCAGCCGGAACATTTTTCCTTGTCGACGGTCGCCTTCTTGTTCACCAGCGTGATCGCCGTACAACTTCCGATGCGGGAGCACAGGCCACAGCCGTTGCATTTCTCTGCATTGGCAACGGCGTAGCGCCCTTGCCGCTCGATCTTGTCGTTCGTGACCAGGTGCTCGAGAGCGAGGCCTCGCATTTGGGCCACCGTCTCATAGCCGTTCTCTTCCATGAAGCGGGTCATCCCCTGGCGTATATCCTTCAGGACCGGAAACCCGTCCCAGAGAAGCTTGGTACAAATTGTGACCAGACTGGCGCCAAAGAAGATCGCCTCGATCGCATGTTCCCATTTTTCAATGCCGCCGCCCCCGGCGATGGGAATGTCCACGCTCTTGGCGACATTGGCGATAAGACGATAGGACATCTGCCGGAGAGGCGGGCCCTGCATGCCGCCAAATCCGCAGTTCTTAAGGGCCGGCATTTTCGGCCTTCCTCCGCGATAAATGTCGATGGGAGGAGCTACGAGCGGCGTGGCATTGATGACAATCCCGTCGCCGCCGCCATTCTTGACGCCTCTGGCGGTCGCAGTGTAATCCAAAACTTCGGACGCCGGCTTGGACCAGACAGGGATCTTGAGGTTGGCTTTCAACGCGCAGACGATCTGTTCGACCATCGCCGGATCCTTGCCAACGACCCCTCCGATGTGTTTTGCGGAACCGTCGCTGTTTTTTTCTCCGGCCGCGAAATTGGGGCAGGTCAAATTCAATTCCACCGCGTCGGCGCCGGCCTGCTCAAAGGCTTTGGCGATTTCCACCCAGCTTTCAAGATCGGCCCCGAAGCCGGTGATGTTGGCCCAGATGACAAGGTTGGTGGCTTCTTTCGCCCCGCGTATGAGCCGTAACCCATCCTCCAGATTGTTGCGCTTATCGGAGGGGCAAAATCCCCACACGCCTCTTTCGCCATACATCTGCCGGATGCCTTGTTTCTCCTGATGCAGAAGGGTGAGCTTGGTAGAGACCGCCGCCGCCCCGTTATCCTCCGCCATTTTGATCAGTTCGACGCTATCGGTCAGCGGGCTTGAGCCAACTACCAGAGGGCAATCATAGGTCAAGCCCCCGACCTGTTGTTTTAATGACACCATGTCTCGCTGCTCCCCAAATGTTCAGATCTATTGCATTAGTCTATTCCGCCGGGCCTCGGCGGTCACCTCAAAATCGGCCTTGCTGGCGCACTTTGGCAGGAGTTTTGGCTCTTGCCGGTTGCCAAAGTGGAGATCCAGGGCGAAGCCCCGAATTCGCAGAGCGGGAGCCGCCGGAGCGCGCGAGGCCACGGAACCGGCGAAGTCCTGTCGGGTGGACCGATTCCTGCCGGGGTTAACCGGCGCTTCGGCCCATTCCGGCCCGAAAATAATAATGTTAAGTCAGTGCTAGTGTCTTTATATACTGTAGCGACTAAAAACAGACAGTAAATGGTCTGGGTATCTACCGCGCCTGACCCGGATTGCGGCCGCGTCAGTGAACGGTGACGCAATGGCACGAGGCCGGCATTGCAGCTCGCAGTGACCGAAAAGAATCGCATTAGAGTCCAAGACGAGAGGAAATCCATGGTTGATGCAGTCGTTTCGCAGCAAGGCTCGGTTGAACGTCAGCAGAAGTTGATTGCGAGAATGGAGCGTTTGCCCTTCCACTCCTGGCATATCAAGATCCGGCTCATCGTGGGTGTCGCGACGTTTTTCGACGGCGCCGATGCCATCATGCTCGCCTACATCATGCCGGTCCTGCTGGGCTTGTGGAAGATTCCGCCCACAAAGATCGGTCTGCTGATTTCCACCGGCTACCTCGGGCAACTGGTCGGCGCGGTGTTCTTCGGCTGGTTCGCCGAAAAGTACGGGCGCATCCGCTCCCTGACCTTTAGCGTCATAGTCCTCGCCGTCGGTTCGCTGCTTTGCGCCTTCTCCTGGAGCTACGCATCGCTGCTGATCTTCCGGCTCTTTCAGGGATTGGGACTGGGCGGCGAAATTCCCATCGCCGCGACCTACATCAACGAAGTGGCCCAGGCCAAGGGGCGAGGAAAATTCTTCGGCCTGTTTGAGTTGCTGTTCACGGTGGGCCTTATCGGCGCCGGAGTCATTGCCTACTTTGTGATTCCGACTTTAGGCTGGCACGCGATGTTTATCATCGGCGCGATTCCCGCCCTGATGGTGCCCTTCTACCTCCGCAAGATTCCCGAATCTCCCCGCTGGCTGGCCAGCCGAGGCCGGGTGGATGAGGCGGAAAAGGTAGTGGGACAGTTGGAGACCATTATCTCCAATAACGGGCAAGTGACGTTGCCGGAGCCTCGCCTGTCGGAGACGGTACAAGTCTCGTCAAAGAGGACCGATTGGCGGGAATTGTTCCAAGGGGTATATCTCAGGCGAACCATCACCGTCTGGGCGCTGTTTTTCCTGAGCTATCTTCTGGTATACGGCCTGCAGTTGTGGATTCCGACGCTTTTCACCAGGGTTTACCATCTACCGCTGCAAAAGGCCATCGCCTACGGAACCTACGCGCAGGTCTGCGGCCTGGCCGGGCAGATCGTCTTTGCTTTCCTGGCCGACTGGCTGGGGCGCAAGGTCTGGTTCGTGATCTTATTCGCAGGCACCTGTGCGCCTTTGGCGATTATGTGGGCTACCGGCGTGCCGAATTCCGGGACGCTGCTGCTCCTTTACTGCATTTTCGTTACCTTCATGTCGCCCATAGCCATACTCAGTCTTTTGTACGCCACTGAGATCTATCCGACCCGAATGAGGGCGCTCGGCTTCTCCATTGCAACCGCCTGGCTTCGGATCGCCGCCTTCACCGGTCCGACGTTAGTAGGAATTGTTTACGCTTCTTCCTCGGTTAATGCCGTGTTTGGCATTTTCGCGCTATTCGCCGCGCTGGGTATCGTGGTTACAATTTTGTTTGCGATGGAGACCAAGGGGAAGGTGCTGGAGGAATTGGCGCCTTAGCAATCCGTCAGCTCATCCGCACGAAGGAATTCGAGGAGGTCGCCCCCGGCCTCCTCGTCAACTCTCAACTCCGCCGAGCGGCTTGCCTGCCGCAATGGCGCTCGGCGGAGTGTATCAACTCACTCAGCGGTCACGGATGGAAGCAATCTCGCGCAATTTCCGCGATTGGCAAGAAGGATCAAGCGCGGGAGGGGGCGGCGACTCGATTTTCCACGCATGCCGTCCCCAAGCCCGATCGGCGACTCACGGAGCGGCAAGAGCAGGTTAGGCCATACGGGTTCAATCCTCACGAAGGCCGCATCCCGCGCAGCGTGGTTCGGGCAGAGGCATCATGAACCAGGGGAATCATGCGGAGGCTATCCGACCTATGGTTTGGAGCCGCGAAGCGCGAGCGCCAGCATTCGGCGGAGAGTAGCGATCCCCTGCTTAACGCTTAAAGGCTCATGGTCGACCCAGCGGCGCACCTCGATCTGATAAATGGAGTAGAGCAATCGCGCAATCTGCTCCGGATCTTCGGAGCGGCGCACCTCTCCCCGCTGCTGCGCGGCCTGGATGACTCCTGCCAGCCGCACGATGGTCGATTGGACATTCTGCATAGTCCGGCGCGCCTGCCGGCCAACGTTAAAGAAGAAAATCTCGCGCAGGAGAATACGGGCCAGGCGCTTGTTCTGGTAGTAGAACCGGTAGTAATTCCGGAACAGGTTCTCGAACTGGTCGAGCAAACGGGCGTCAGCGGGCACCATGGCGAAGGCGCGCGCCGTCAGGGCTTCGAACTCGTCATTGGCGACCAGAAAGACCAGATCGCGCTTGTCCTCGGCATACTTGAAGATCGTGCCGGTGGCCACGCCAGCCTGGGAAGCGATGTCTCTGATCCTGGCTGCGTCGAATCCACACTCTACGAACGATTGACGGGCCGCGACAATGATGCGGTCCAACTTGTCTTTCTTGTTCTGTTCCCGTCGACCGAACTTCAGCGGTGCGGCACGCAGCGGCGCAGTCATGGCCGCGTGCTTCCCGCGCTTCCCATCGGCCGATCTTCTCTGTGCTTTCGCCATGGACTTCGCGCCTGAAGGTATCACACCGCAGGCTGAGTCACAACCCGCCGATCCCGGCAATCCCGTTGACGCCGCAGCCTTGCCATGCAAAGATGAACACGTTCACTTTCGGCAGAGGCATCGCGGATGACACTTTTCGTCGGCACGGACATTGGCGGAACGTTCACGGACCTGGTGGGCTACGATTCCGACCGGGCGCAACTATTCTTCGGCAAGGCGCTGACAACGAACGCGAACCTGGTCGAAGGCGTGATGACATGCCTGACGGAGGTGGGACTGCAGCCGGCGTCCATCGACGTGCTGAAGCATGGCACGACCCAGATCATCAATGCCCTGCTGGAGCGCAAAGGCGATCGGACGGCCCTGGTCACGACCGCCGGATACCGCGACATTCTGGAGATCGGACGGGCCAGCCGCCCGTTGGCGTTTCAGCTGGATTACAGCCGCACGCCTCCGCTGGTGGGGGCCGCCTGGCGTTTCGAGGTCCGCGAGCGAATTGCAGCGGATGGCTCGGTTCTCGACCCGTTGCACGTGGAGGAGTTGGAGGGGTTGGCCCAGCGGTTGGAGGCCGAAGGGATCGAGGCCGTGGCCATTGCCTTCCTGAATTCCTATCGCAACCCGGTTCACGAGATGGAAGTGGCGACGTTTTTGCGCAAGCGGTTGCCGCACGCCTATATCTCGGCCAGCACCGAGTTGTCACGCGAATGGTTTGAATACGAGCGCAGTGCCACCGCCGTGGCTAACGCTTACGTGGGCCATCGCGCCGGCAGCTACCTGGACAGCTTCGAGCGTTCGCTCGCCCGGCAGTCCTTCCAGGGGAAGCTTTTCATGATGGCGTCGAACGGCGGCGTGCTATCCGTCGCGGGCGCGAAGCAACAGCCCATCGCGCTGGTCGAGTCAGGCCCGATTGGCGGCTGCATTGGCGCCGCGGCGTATGCGCGGCAACTCGGGCTGAGGAAGCTGATCGCCTTCGACATGGGCGGCACCACGGCGAAGTGCGCCGAGATCGTTGACCTGCGCTTTGAAATCCAGGCGATGTACTACGTGGGCGGTTATGAGCGCGGCTTTCCGATTCGCACGCCCGTACTCGACATTGCCGAAGTCGGGACCGGAGGCGGATCGATCGCCTACGTCGATGGGGCCGGGCAACTGCACGTCGGGCCGCGCAGCGCCGGCTCGGAGCCGGGTCCGGTGTGCTTCGGTCGCGGCGGCCTGGAGCCGACCGTAACGGATGCCAACCTGGCGCTGGACCGGATCGCCGCCGGGACTTTTCTGCGCGGCGAGTTGAAGTTGGACCGGGAGAAGGCTCGGTGCGCCGTGGATGAAAGGGTCGCGATCCCGCTCGGATATGCCGCAGGCAAGTGCATTGATGCGGTGGCGGATGGAATCCTGGCACTGGCGAATCTGCAGATGGCGAGCACGATTCGCGAGATCACGGTGGAGCGCGGGCGCGATGTGCGCGATTTCGATCTCTTTGCGTTTGGCGGCGGCGGCCCGCTGCACGCGGTGAGCCTGGCGCGGGAGCTGCGGATCCCGCGGGTGATCATTCCGCCGGAGCCGGGCAATTTTTCCGCCCTGGGAATGCTATTTGCCGATGCGCGCAGCGACGAAATACGCACCATTCTGCTGGAACTCGGCGACGGCACCATCGAGACACTGCGCGAGCACATACGAGAGATGCGGGCGGCGCTGGCCGAAACCCTGCGCCGCGACCTGCAGGCGGAAGCCAGCGTGTTTGAGAGTTCGCTGGAGGTCCGCTTTAAAGGCCAGCGGCATTCGATCAAAGTGGAACTGCGGGATGGGGATGCGATCGAGGATATTCGCGCCCGCTTTTTCGCCGGCTACCGCGCGCGCTATGGCCATGTGGACGAAGCTGCCTCAGTGGAATTGGTCGGCGTGCGGGAGACGGCTTTTGCGCTCACGGAAAAGCCCGAGCTGAAGTGGCTTTTTGAAGGCGCGGAAGGCAGCGGAGAGCCCTGGTCGCACCGCGAGGTTTACTTCGGAGAGCAGCAGGCCAGGCTGAGGACGCCGATCTTCCGGAGAGCCGATCTACCACCGGGATTTGCCCTAGAGGGACCCGCCGTAGTCGAGGAATTCGGCTCGACCACGGTGATCGGACCTGGCGACCGGATGGAAGTGGGGCAACTGGGTGAGATGGTCATCCATGTCAATGGCGGAAACACCCGGTCCAAGGAGTGATGCATGCAGCCTGAAGAACCAGCACCGGCCGCCGCCGCGGTAGATCCGATTATTGCGGAGATTATCGCGCAGAGCCTCTGCGCCATCCCGAACGTGATCGACAAGAACATCACACGGACGGCATATAGCCTGCTGATCTCGGAGTACAAGGACTTCGCGGTAGGGATCGTCGACGCCGACGGGCGCTTGATCAGCCAGTGCAAAGGCGGGCTGCCGGTGTTTTGCGCGAATGCGCTGTCGGTGGCTGTGAAAGACGGTTTGCGGCACTTCGGCAAGAGCGGCCTGCAGACGGGCGACGTGGTGATGACAAACCAGGGCTCGGTGATGGGACAGCACCTGAATAATGTGGTGATGTATACGCCCATCCGCTGTTCGGAGTCGGATGCGGGGTTGCTGGGCTTCATGGTCATCGTGATGCACTGGATGGACATCGGCGGTTATGCGGTGGGCTCGTGCACTTCGACGAAAACGACCGACGTTTTTCAAGAAGGAATTCAGTTTCCCAGCCTGAAGTTAATGTCGCGCGGCGAGCGGGTGCCGGAAATCTACCGACTGGTGGAGGTCAATACACGGTTCCCGCAACTGGTGCTAGGCGACATGGAGTCGCAGGTGGCGGGTTGCCTGATGGGCCGCGACATGGTGCTCGAAGTGGTGCAGAGGTTCGGGCTCGGGACGGTGCGGGCAGCCGTGGACCGGTTCTGGAAACTCACGGAAACCGCCGTCCGGCGGGCGATCCGGGCGATCCCCGACGGCGTCTACGAGGCCAGTTCGTTTCTGGACGATGATGGGATCGACCTGACAAAAACGCTGCCGATCAAGGTTGTGGTGCGCGTCGAGGGGGATGAAATTACTGTGGACCTGAGCGGCATTGCGGACCAGGTGGCGGGGCCGTGGAACGCCGGATACCAGGGCGGAGCGGTCGCGGCGGTGCGCATCGCGTGCAAGTATTTCTTTTTGCCGGAGGGAACGGCGACGGACGGCGCCTATCGCCCGATCCAAGTGGTTTGTCCGCCGGGCAAGATCATGAGCGCCAGTCCGACGGCGGCGCTGTCCGGGTCGGGTCACAACCTGCCGACAATTGTCGACACGATTCTGAAGGCGCTGGGACAGGCGGTGCCGAACAAGGTCCCGGCAGGGCATCCGGGTACATACGCTTCGCACGTGATCGTAGGCCGGACGGCGGACGGTGCGGGATGGTTCCAACATATAGAATCGGCCGCCGGAGGATGGGGCGCGGCCCATGACCGCGACGGCACGGGGCCGTTCCGTTCGATGGCGCACGGCGACACTCCTGAGGTTCCGGTCGAGTTGCAGGAGGCATCGTATCCGTATCGCGTGGAGCGCGTGAGGTTGCGTACGGATTCGGGCGGCATCGGCGAGTTCCGCGGAGGCCTGGGAATTGAACGCATCTATCGGCTACTGGAGCCCGTGAAGTACACGGTGATGATCGACCGCACCAAGTGCCCGCCCTGGGGACTGGCCGGGGGCGGCGACGGGGCGACGGCGCGGGCCGACATTTACCGCAACGGAGTCCGCATCGCCACGCTGGTCAAGGACGACACCAAGCTGCTGGCCGGCGATGAAATCCACTTCTATTCGCCGGGGGGCGGGGGCTATGGCGATGCGCTGCTGCGTCCGGTGGAAAAGGTGATCGCCGACGTGCGGTGTGGATACGTGAGCCGGCAGAGCGCCGCCGCCGACTACGGGGTGGTGCTCGATGACGCGTTGCAGCCGACGGAGAGCGCCGACCGGCTCAGCCGAAACAGCGCTTCCAAGTAAAATGCACAGGGGTTACTCAACCCCTGTGCTTGGTAGCCGAAAAGGCCGCCGTTCGACCCTGCTTTTTCGTGTCTTCTGTTTTGTGTCTTTCTCGATCCGCCTGCATAGCGGCGTTACGGGGAAACTTCCTCAAGGATGCGGCCCTTCGTCTCAATGGCGAGCACGGTCAGGATCACGGCGGCTGCCGCCGAGATAATGCCAAGGCCAATGAACACGCCAGCCAGACTGCCGGCGGTGATACCCCAGCCCATGATCGGTGGTGCAATCATGCCGGCGATCTTCGACAACGCCATACCCAGGCCGCAACCCGCAGATCGCATCCTGGTGGGATAAAGCTCGCAGGTGTATAGCCAGACCGCCATGTTCAGCGAGGTAATGCAGAAGATCGTGGGCAAGGTGAGGGCGAAGACCTGGGTGGGCGTCTTCATGCCACTCAATCCCAAGACAACGAGTGCAACGGCGGCCACGGAGAAAGAGCCGACGAACCATTTCTTGCGGCCCGTGATGTCGATGAGAAAGACACAGCAGAGCGTCCCGGCCAGAATGATGCAGTTGTTGAACAGGGCGTAATTCAGCGCCTTTTCCAGCGGCAGGTGGAAGACGTTGCGATAGATCGAAGGCATCCAGATGACGACCGGCCAGCTGATAAAGCCGACGGTAATCCACATGGTCCATATGACGAGCGTGCGGACCCAGTAATTCTTGCTGAACAGGTTGCTCCAACTGCTGGCGGCGACCGGCGCGGAATAGGCGAAATCCGCAGGCGGTGGCAGGGTTTTTCCGGTGGCGCGGATTTTGTCCTCGATGTGGGAGATGATTTTTTCCGCGTCGGCGATGCGACCTCGGCCGATCAGCCAGCGCGGCGACTCCGGCGACCAGTAAATGCCAGGCAAGACGAGCAGCGGCGGGATGCCGCCGACCAGAAACATTGCCTGCCAGCCGTAGGCGGGGATGATCCAACGGCCCAGGAACCCCGAGGCGAAGATGCCGAAGGCGAAGGCGAACTCGAACAGGAGGACGAAGCGCCCACGGGTCTTGGCCGGCGCGATCTCGTTGAGGTAGGCCGAGGCAACGGGCACCTCGGCGCCGAGCCCCAGACCCTGGATGGCGCGCAGCAGAAACATGGAGGCGAAGCCCACAGCCATGGCCGAGCTGACGCTGGCCAGGGCGAAAAGCGCCGTGGTTAGCACCAGCAGGGGGATGCGCCCGTAGCGTTCGGCCAGGCGCCCGAAGCCGGCGGCGCCCACGATCTGGCCTAAAAAGCCGCTGGAAATGAGCAGGCCGATACGCCCCGGCGTGAGGTGCCACGATTGTGCCAGGACCGGCAAGACAAGGCCGATAAT
>Ga0316217_10006236_pt1 | contig 11897 bp, 9 predicted proteins | sample 1anoAmetaG_FD_203633 | JGI IMG/M metagenome (GOLD analysis project Ga0316217, IMG submission 203633) | Freshwater microbial communities from Trout Bog Lake, Wisconsin, USA - 1anoA | ecosystem: Environmental > Aquatic > Freshwater > Lake > Hypolimnion/Profundal zone | place: USA: Wisconsin... | reverse complement strand
GTTGAGCCTCCTGAATTGTCAGTGGGTGGTGTTGAGCCTCCTGAATTGTCCGTGGGTGGTGTTGAGCCTCCTGAATTGTCAGTGGGTGGTGTTGAGCCTGAAGTTCCTGTGCCATCTGTAGATCCCGAACTGTCCGTCGTCCCGGAATCCCCACCGCTACTATCCTGCATTATTCTCAGTAGTAATTTCTCATTCGTCTCGCTTATTTTTTTCTCGATTATCACTTCTTATTTATTAGATTCCAAGCTAGATTTTTAGTTTTATCTATTCAAGGTGGAGATGAGTGTGATGTTTCTATTGTTAGTGATAGGCCTTTCAAATGAGCCTAGGGTGACTAGTAGACAAATCAAAACTAGGGCGATCAATTTCCCTTGAGTGGGAGCGTTGTACACCATTAGTTATGGATTAATGATAAATAATATTGAATTTTATTGCTGTAACGCAAGTATAAATGGATTAATATAACGCATTAGCTTTAATTGCTTAACTTAATTAAGCATCACCAATAAACATCTAAATATAATCTTATCAAGAAGCTATATAAAATTGTTTTTAACCATCTGTATAGTTTTATAAAATTATGCTCTTCTTCATTTTCTTAGTCTGATCGCATAGAATCGTTTCTTAGAAATGTTTTAAAATCAAAGTCTTCTTTTTCAAAATGTCTACGAATGTCAGCTAATTCTTAGCATTGTTTCTGAAGTATCAAACCGAAATTTAAACAGACCCTGAAGAGTTATTGTCTTGGGTCCTTCTAAACTGTCCTAAACTTCATTGGGTTTACAACATCTATTTCGCCTATATATTTCAATTCAATACCCTCATAATTTTATTTAGTTTTGAGTTTTGCCACTTTTCACTCTTCATTCGCTTCTTAAGGTTTCTGAACAAATTTAGTCATTTTTAGTTCAAGATTTTTTCAAAGAAATTCTTCATTTTTTAAACTTTAAATCAATTTTTTCTGATCAATAGCGGATAGTCTTTGAGTTGAAAAAGCCGAAATTTATTTTATTTTTATTTTGATGGTATTAGTCGATGACTAAGTATATTTTGTGCATGAGCTACCATATTACAAAGCTGAGTAACAAATAGCTTCAGCCAACTATGCTTTTTACTTTGTAGGTTACAAATATTGGTCGCGATTTATCTCCTGATAGAAATATTGTCCAGCATGTATGTGAAAATACGCTAGGTTTGGAATACTCTTTTGGATAGGCATTTTGCTTTATTTTGTTGATTTACGGAAACAGTGTTCGACTCTAATTAAATCTTTAGAGTTGTTTGCTCGTCTAAAGTTTGTCAAAAGGCAAATTACGATAAATCATTAAATAAATATAAGGAAAAAGTTATAATCTTTACTTATCAGCAGTTTTTTAGATGAATGATGTGAGGCGCTATCGCGGTTATGTTCTTCGAGCTTGCTTAGCAAAAGAGCGCAAAAACACAGTTAATTTTACCTGCAGCATGCTTTTCAAATTTGAAAACATGTGAATACTTTACTTATCAAAAAATATGAATTAACAACGTAAAAGTAAAATTTCTAACTTGTTTGAAAACTAAGAAAAACGTAATATAAAGAAAAGCATATTTGATTGCTAACGACTGCTAAAAATTAGTCTTTGATTAGAACGCCAGGAAAAGACACAGAATAAAATAAAATCAAGACGATTCTATGGTTTAAGGTAGTCTTCCTGAATAAACTCAAACTTAGGATAGACTGCACTTACAATATTTAAGCCAGTAAAAATGGCTTTCTTTTCATAGAAGGTATGCACTGTCAAATCTAAGAAGGAAACAGAAAATAAGACGTCCAAATGGCTTATAAACAAGTTGCAGCTCAATCTCATAAGGTTTGTAGATTATTTGGTCTGCTGCTGAGCAAAATATGTCTACTCCACAATATGCTTTATTATTTATACCTTCCTATTAGTTGGACAAAAGTTTATCCATTTAGGAAGTCACTATTGACCATTCCTGGCCATTGCTGCCTAAATTATATTTCAAAGCAATTTTCTGCATTGATTGCGACCAGGTGGAAATCAAGAATCATAATTTGTTGGCCACTGAATGCAGCCACTACCACAGATACTGCTCCTTGATGTAGCTGCGTAACATTCTACGCTAAATTCGCTGCTACTCCTTCAAGCTCTTTATCAAAGGCTGTTCCCTCCTTTCATAGCCCTACCACAAGTCTATCTCCCCTTTCAATTTAGCATTCCTCGATAAAGTATTCCACTCTTCAAGCAAAGGATGGCAACTCTATTCGTTAAGATCGAACTTGTATCTTTGAACCAATTCTCGGGTGTCAAGTATCTAATAGTTGCTTTTGAGCAAATCAGAGTAAATGAGTGTCAGTGTTTAAAACAATTGCTTATTTTAATCTGGCTCGAGTTGCTGGAAAGTAGTTCCAACATTGGCTATGAGAGTCTGCAACTTTTGGTTGCGTGCGCGTTTGTCAAGCACTTCAACCTGGATTTTACTATTTTTTTTGTGGAGAACATCCATTTTTTTGATTAGCTGTTCCCTTTGGAACTAAATCGCTCTCTTTTTATCACTTATCAAATATTAAGTCCTCTCAACGTATGCTTGAATTTCAGACTTGCTCTACAGCAAATTATTCCGCTCTTAAGTATAATTTTTGGCTGGTTTTTGTAAACTTTTTAACTCTTCCATCATTTTTTTGCTATTTGAGCTATTAGCATCTTGTACCTTTTTAGCTTTTACTATTACAACCGCAGTTGCACTACAAATTAATTTATCAAATGCTCTCTTCATTTTAAGCATATGGTAGTGATTAAAAATGATTACTAAATTGTTGAGAAAGGAAGGCTTGGAGGGTGGAGTTTTGTCTTGAGCCAAACTATTGGCAAAAGAAACATTCGTTATTGATATTTGTTTGTGAATCCAAGAGTGATTCTTGAGTTGTAAAAAGAACAATCGATGTTTTTGTTGGAGTAGTCTAAACAATAAATTAACTACTTGTTGCTTTCTGTTCCTTGGGGAAATCTCTAGGTGTTTTTTTGTTTCAGTACAAACTAACAACCCTCTTTTTAGCTTGCCAAACATTACGCATTGATAGTGCCGCCTCACATTAAAAACAGTGTCTTTCAATGAATTAATTAGTATTATGAGCTATTTATTGCGCCTTAGATTTTCATTAAAATTGTCTTTTATTCGCACCAAAACCTACTTTTTACGGTTAAAAATTAACTATGAACAGTAATAAAGTATGAAAGATGATTTTTTTGGTAAATGTTACTTTTCAATTTTATTTGGACAATCTTTTGTAGTTGGTCTATTCGAAGAGTAAACTTAAGGAGGAAGTAGGCTTAGATTGTTTATTAGATTATCTGAGTTTTTACTTTTGGTCTATATTGGTTTGTTGATGTTTTATAACGAATGGATCTTATTTTAAGATTTAGCTAGATTAGCTTTAAAACTATTAATCTTTGTAGTTTCAAGAGGTATCTCAGAAGTTTGAGGCATTAAATTCTATTTAGGGACATTTTGTTTGTGTTATAACCTTAGACCTTAAGAACAGAATTTATTTGATTAAATTGCTTCTTTTTCAGCTCTAGTGGTTTCAGCTGCGACTCTGTTGGGTTTTAGATATCTTTTCCAAACGCTTTCAAAGGTTTATGCACTTTTGGATGTATTGAGCTTGGCATAATCAGGTTAGTTCTATACAACTTCTTTGATTTTTGAACTACTCAAAAAAAAAGATTCCTGAGAGTTTTTTACAGAACTGTTTTTGTCTATCTTTTTTTATGTGTTTGGTTATAATTTGTGATTTGAAGTTGCCTTAACTTCTTATGTTTTTGTTATTGTTGTGATTGATCTTTATCCTTAGCCCTTAATTGCATCTTTCTCAGAGGGTTGCTGACTATTTTTTGTAATTATCTTTCTAAGATAACTATCTGTTTGCTTATTCTATGATCTCTAAATCAAGTTATTTTTGAAGTGAGCGATAGGTAAAGCTGACTGGTCTTATCCTTTGAAATTAGCTACAGATTTTACCTTAGCCAGTGATTAGAGCTTCCCTGCCACAGATATGACTTTTTTGGTGACAGGTTTCAACTTTTTTGATTAAGCTTGTTTTTCTGAATATTGAACAGCTTTTTCTTTTTCAGCACTATTACAGACCAGAATCGAAACCGGGTATTCTTAATTTTACTGAAATAATTTAATTTCAAGAGCCTTGCATCTTCTTCTTTAAATTCGGTGCGTACCATTCTCTATAATTTCTTGATTAAGCTTCTAATCTTTATTAATAGGACTGCTCATAGGCGCAGTGTTGCTGAAGACGCTGATAGTTTATTTGATCGGTGTAAAAGATTACTCTGATTGAAGTCCATAAGCAGGGGAAGAAAATATGTCTTTATTAGGTTCTGTGTTAAAAGCTGAGTCAGTTTTTATCGTAAGAGCTATATTTTAAGCAGATTTCGTGTTTGAACTCGAGATTTGAGCATCCTTTATATTGGAAGCAACAAATTCAGGATTAGGCTGAACTCGAAGCTTCGCTTTTTGACTTTGAGGTGCCTTACTTAGCTGCAGAATTGGTTATTAATTAATCAGAGATTTAGTTTCAATAGGCTTGAGAAGCACAATATTCGGTTGGCTATTATATGTAAGATATTCCCTTTATGTTGCATTTAGGTTTCTGTTCCTTCTGGATGTGTTATCAACTTTTTCTTGATTTTTCAAGTTGTGAGCATTTTTTGTCGGGATTTCATTTTTAATATCTTGGATGATACTCTAAGTTTAAGCTTGACTACTCTAAATCCCTTTTACAAATTTGGTAGTGGAGTTCAGAAAAATGCTGACCAACATTTTCATAGCTATATCCTAGACAGACTAAAACTTGCGCCTAGACCTAGAATTTACTGAATTTTAGGGCTTCCTACTTTTCTACCTTTGCTTTTCCTATATCGCTTCCGAAGCTTTGCCGGCAATTATAGGCTGAATGGAATACTTGTTTATTTAGCCTGAAGCTTTATAGAGTGAGTGGCTGAAGGGTAGATAGATTTAGGATTTAGGATGGTTTTGATTATGGGATGGAGTAGTAGTTCTAATGAACCTGTTGACAGAGGTCATCTAAAGATTTGTTGCGATAGCCACGGTCTTTTAGCTTGTCGGTATGCCTGCTCTCATATAAGTGCTATTAAGTTAAATAACAATATGCTAGCAAAATTAGGCTCTTTCTCTCGATATCAGGTTAAATTCATGATTGAGTCTGACCCTTTCACTGAGAAGTAGGTTACGATTTCCTACCGTGGAAAAAATTGCAGCTATTTATGAATTTTCCCATGTGAATGATAAAGCAGAAATGGTAATCGGTTCAGAAAAGATAATGATGAAGATCCAAAGTCGAAAAAATAATACTAATCATGGTTCGATACTGCTTTACTGTTGATTTCATGATATTAAATTAATTAAGCTCCCTTTTCTGCTAAGCTGAAGTATCAACTATCCACTTTAGATTGATTCTCAGGAAGCTATTTTTTTCCTTGAACTAAATGCGGTAACTCAAGTTATTTGCATTCATTTGCTGAAGCACTTATCCCTTACTAACTAATCCTTCTGTTAGAATCGCTATTGAAGGTAAACTACAGGATTTGAAGCTTAGCTACTCAAATTTGTTTATGTTTTTTGACTGCTGTTGTCTAAACCTTTGGCGATAAAAAGCTGTCGATATTTTTCGTTTGAGTTGGTTATAATTGATTTCAACTAGCAAGCATGAAGTTGGGAAAAAGTATCGGAATAGGCGTGCTTCTGGTCTTGGCTTTTCTGCTCTACAGAGCTGAGGAGCACTTCGAGCATTTACTGGCGGTGATGAAAAACGAACTGGATCACTAACACTATAATGAACACTCCAGCATGCACCCCGACCATCTCGCAACTAACTGGATGTCTGACCTCGATGACAACATGCTAATATCCAATATCACCATTCCCGGATCCCATAACACTGGAACTTTCGCTTGCAACCAACTTTGCATTATCAACCAGTGCCAAGCCTGGTCTATTAAAGATCAGCTCAAAGCCGGCCTCAGGTACCTGGATTTCAGAGTTGATGATCAAAAACCGCTGTCAATCTACCATGGACCTTTCAAAATCACGCAACTTAGCCCAATGCTCAAAGATGTGGTTTAGTTTTTGGAGGAAAACCCAAGCGAGTTCATCTTTGTATCTTTCCAGCACTAATTCGGCAAGGTCGATCCTCACCCATTGGTGCTGTAGGAAATCTAAAAACACAAAATCCCTGCGGTTTTTAGTGAGCGAATCCCTACAGTGGGCTAGATGAGAGGGAAGATCTTCGTGATTGCTGGGGTGGGAGTATTCCTGCCTGAGACCTACCGCATCTAAGGTTATTTCGGGATTTGGGACTTGCCCACAGCCTACATCCAAAATATGTTTATTTTGTTCCCCTGGGACGTGAAGTACAAGAAAAGCATCGTTTAGGATGGCCTCCAAGTGCCGTGCTCTCCAAATCGTTTCAAGCTCAATTTCTGGACAGGCGCCTTCGCAGTGCTGCCCTACATGTTCGCTAAGATCGGGAAGGGCCCCAACCGCACCTACTACGACTGGCTGAAGGCCAACAGAGGTCAGAAGTGCATCGGAATCAATATGATGGACTACCCTTCGCACAAGCTGATAAAGTAACTCTACATGACCAACTTCCCCGAGACTGACTTCTGATCACTTCATCCCTTATCACCCACCTCATCCAGCATTATTCATCGCAACTTGTTTCCGGGATGCTTTTGTTAGATAATTGAAGGTTATTTAAGGTTTAGCATTAGCGCGATCTCGTCATATTTAACAGTATTATTCAATAAATTGTCTTCAGAAAAACATGCTTGCCCTTGTCTTGAGTACCTTGGAACTTCTGAGCCTGGATTCTTTGGGAGAACTGGATTCGACAGGTGACTATTTCTAGCCGGATTCGCTTTGATGCTGCTAGCAAATCTAGTAGAACTCAGTGCGGCGCTTGCAATTGCAATCTCGAACTGACTTCGGCCCATCATACTTCTTGTAATCCCTAAAGCTGAACTTCAAAGGAGTCAGTTCTTTTCTAATGAACTTGTGGCTTTGCCAGAACTCCGAAGCCTTGGTGGCCGAACAGTAGTTCGGCAGGCTCCTCCTCACTTCAAACTCTTCCTATTCTTTTCTCTCCGAGTCCTCTTCTTTGACTTTCTGAATTTACTTCTACTTCTGTTATTCGTATTACTCGTCCAGCTTTGCGAAAATCCTCTCTGTCTTACTTTCCCTTTCCCTCTCTCTTTCCTTCTCCCTTTCCCTGGCAGTGGCTGAGTTGTGTGCGCTTTTTTTGAGTACTGACTCGATGAGTAGCTTTTAATCTTTGTCGTTCTCCACTTAATTTTATTGCAGCCTTTTCCTGAAGATTAAGTGTATTTCAGTCAGGCCTTGTATTTTCTACTCTGCGAAAGTTTTGTGTAGCTTCAAGAACCTGCCGCACTAAATAACTTTTGTCCTTTTGTAGTCGATTGTCTGATCGCTGTCTGACAATATCCCTGTGAGGGCTTCTTCAATGATTTGTTGGGGATTGACCTTGAAGGGTGTATACTAGAAGTTGAGTTTAAATATGTTGCGCTACTGTGGCAAATGCTTTATAACATGAACTGTGATGTCCTCCAAGTTTTATTTCTTGTTTTTAATGTGGATGATGGCCTTTTCCTTGAGCTTGACAGGGCTGGTGCCCAGCAATTACTGGCCCCTGTAGAACAAAATCTGATTCTATGCCTTTATGTCGGTTAGCTGCTGGATTTTGGCTTTTATTTAGTCAACACTATTGACCACGGGTAGGCTTATTTTAAGAGATTTGGCGCTGGCAAAGCGCAGGTACACGTTTGCGGTGGTGTTTTCTGGGTTTTAGATGTTATTTTGCTAATCAGGCTACTTTTTTTAGGGTATCATCTGAACTACGCTATATTAATGCCTTTATTAAATGTTTATTCGTATCAATAATTATAATATAAGTCGCTTTCACTGATTATCGCTACAAGCTGTAATAACGGCCTTTACATTTTCAGCAACTGGCTGTCGTAGTGTGGTCTCAGCGAAGATGTAGTCTTTTTATTGCTTCAGGTAAAAAACTGTGCTAATCGGAAGTATAAATCGAATATTTATCATCTTTGAGTATGGCGGGAATGCTACTTTCTTTAGGCTGTGTTGAAAAAACTCATCAGCCCGCATTTCTACAAAGCTTACTTACATTTTATCACCTTTAGAGGCACCTTTTTTATGTTCTACTTGCAAACGTTTTTGTTTTAGAATAATGGCATCTGCTTCAAATATTGGAAGGGGTCGGAGTCTTCTGTCAGCTTGTCCCTTTATTAGCTGCGTTTTCGCTTTTGGCTTTAGCGTATGAATATCTTCAATGAGTCAGCCTGATTGACTATGGTCTAAAAAGTATGGAAGTAGGCTTTGGGGTGCTTCACAAATTTCGGATAGACGTCCACCTCCTTTCCTGACTAAATAACTATTTAGTCTTCCTATTTTTTGCTTTTTACATTGAGCGAGTTTATTGCTTCATAAATGGTCTTGCCTTAGTTTTGCGACCTTTTATGACAGGAGCGCATCTGGGATTGGTTTCTAAAACAGTAAGATTATGCATTTTTGAAGGGTACTAAATCTAGGCTGGAGTTTCGATGTAATGATCTTTTGATTCTTGAGCTCTCTTGTTCATAACTGAAATGCATTTAATTGGGAACTGCTCTTTTTTGTTTGTCCTCTTCTCTCGGACGATAGGCTGAGTTGTGATAGATGTTGACTTTGGTGGGCTGGTCAATCAGCCTTAAAATAGAATACTAAACTCGTTTTTAGTGGTTATTAATCATTTCCTTTTCCTTTTCTACATAGCTGGAGGGTTACTTGCCTTCGTTTCTTGATAGTGCTGCTCGGATTATTCTATTTTTTTGAGCTGCTCCACCTGCCGGTCGTTTTGAATAAAACGATGGTAATTATACATCAATAAAGAAGAATTATAATGTTCTTTATCACAAACGAAAATTGAATCATTATTTCTGTGGCTGCACTGATGACTATTCTGATAAATCGTCGTCAGGGTGGTATTAACGTTGATTGGGCACCGTATTTTGCCTGATCGAATGGAAATGGTTGTAGGTCAATCGGTCCTCGTCCAGCAAGTACTTTATCTTTGACTTTACTCCAGACCATTGCCTTGAAACTTTCGGACTCTTAATTAGGCCATTTTTTACCAGGTATTTGGATTCATTTGTTGTATAGAGAGTATCATAATCGTACTTTTTGGCTGAGGATGGTCTTATTTTAGCCGATTTGGGTTCTCCCTTAAAAATCGTTTCCTTTCTGATTTATTAATAAGTTACACTTGAATGGAGCTTAAATGAGGCGGCAAATAGCAATGTTTGTCAAAAGAAGAATACATGAGCTAAGTTGGAGAAGCAAAGTGATTTAAAAAATGTGCAGTCCTATCTCTTGCAACATCCTGGTTGATGTTCGTTTTCGAAGTGTATTTGGATATTTTTGAGTCTTTAATCGTTTGGCTGCTGTTGAACTGTTTTAAACTTTGCACACCACGGAGGGACTTTTTGGTTAATTTGGTGCTGCAGTTGTTTTTTCTATTCTTAATCATGCGATTAATTATAATCTTAAATTCAAAAACCTATGGAAAGGCACTCTCTAAACGTACCAATGCTCCTACATAGATCCACAATTTTCGAAGTTAGGTCAAAAAGTTAACCACTCCTTACAAGTAAAAAATAGTAGTGGCTTCTGAAAACCTTAAGAAACAGTTCTTGTCCTTCAAAGCAACTCAGTCCCAAAAGAGGAGCATACAAATCGATAACCCGATCTATTTCCAGCAGCGGACAGTGAGTCTGCTCTCCGAGGTATCGAACAACCAAGATCTGACCGAATAACTAACAACTGTTGCCGTAATACCTTAGGTGAATGAATCCAAAACTTATGAGTTGAGGGAGTGGAAGCCTGCCAGCCAAAACGGCTTCAAAGACATAAATTTTTTGGTCGGCTACTACAACTAAATCTTCAACAAGAAGAAGTTTATGCTGAAGAATCGCAAAAATAGTTACGACTTCAAACAGGATGAGAAGGAGCTACTTGTCAAAATATTTTAGGAAATAAAATCAGAATAAAAATATGTCAGCTTTTAAAACGTGCTTAAATTCTTCGATGAATGCAAACTTTTCTACCTCTACTACAACATCAAACCCAACCAGCTTCTAGATGTCCTCAAGGATTTCGCACATTAGTTTCATGACAAGCTAGGTTTAATCGAGTTTCTGAATGTGTTCTTCATCGACAGACCCAACATCATTGGCTATGATGACATGGAGGACCATTTTATAAACAAGAGATGTGTATTGACTTAGTAAAACTGGAAGTAGCTCAAAACAATATTTTCGACTCTTGATACATTCGGAAATGAGTTCATTCACTTCAGTCCTTTTATCTACAAAATCAAGAACAACTACTCCAATATCCATCTAATAAACTAGCCGGCTATCTAATATCCTGAAATAAAACGGACCATCCCCATCAAAAAAGTCATCTTTAATATTGAGTACCGTCATCAGATGGCAGAAAAAATCAAGTGGAAAGATATTTAGAATATTTTCAACAACTTTGTCTATAAGGAGTAGCCTACCATAGATACTATTTATCATAAAATGATAGAAAAAGGCGACATCAGCAAATTTTCTAACTACTTTATGCTTCCGCCTGAAATCTTAGCAGAAATCAAGCATATTTACTATCGGTGTCCAAAGTACTGTGAGTACTTTGTCAAAACTAAGTTTGTATGCAGAGAAATGCTTTAATCACCCTCCATCAAACAGCAGATGAAAGATGCTGTGGTCAGAATAGTCCAAAATGGGCCTAAATCTCAGTACGTCAGTCTGTAAGAGCAAATAAGAGCAGTTTCGAACTAAGCATAAAATTACATTGATCTTGATGAGTTGCTAGAGTATTTTTCAATTAAGGGGCCCATTAATACGACTGCACAGATCAAAATGGAATGGAATTCTACAGAAAGTAGCGACTAGTAAGATGAGCTGAGGCTTCATGAACTTTCAAAGGCTAAAAGTTTATAGAAAATGAGACAATATAGTAATTATGCTAAAGGTCATAAGCTGATAAGGCATCTAACTCTTTGTAATGAGTTTAATTTGACAAAGAAAGTAGGAGAAACCATTATGGAACGCAAGACAAGAGAAATGAGATAGAAAAAACAATAGAAAGAAAATATCTAACTTAAGAAAAAGTTTAAAGCTAACCCCATTCCTGTAGAATTAAATCAAGAACGCTATAAAGAGTACGTCAAAAAATTATAAGACTAGAAATCGTTGAAGAAATAACAATTTCTGAAAAAAAGGTAAGAAGAAAATAAAATCTACCAATATCTAAAAACCAACACCTCACTCTTCAACAAAAGATAGCTATCTCCGCCTCCTGAAAGGTAACATCCCAAGTTTGTCTCCAAGCCCATTCCTTGGTTTGTCACTGAGATCTATATGTTGGATAAGATAAAGGAGGCAAAGGAGCTTAGAAAAAAGAAGCTGCAAACTGAATGCAAATTGAAGGTGATAAGAGATTGGAAGAAACTTCCAGATTTGATGAAGGATTATTCCTAGGCTTCCTAACATCATTAGGAAGGGTAGCTGGAGTAAATCAAGCAAACCAATAAAAAACCTAAAGTCAAGTAAGTGCCGAATTTCTAGCAACTGCATCGATAATTTCAAGAGTAGCTGCAAAAAAGAAAACAAGTCTTCAAAAAAACAGAGCCTGTTGAATTCAAATTATCCAGTTCTAAACCCAAAAGTGTTGATGTTTAAAAACAGCTACAAAGTGTAAAATCCGAGCAGAACCTCAAATCT
>Ga0316217_10006231_pt1 | contig 11912 bp, 10 predicted proteins | sample 1anoAmetaG_FD_203633 | JGI IMG/M metagenome (GOLD analysis project Ga0316217, IMG submission 203633) | Freshwater microbial communities from Trout Bog Lake, Wisconsin, USA - 1anoA | ecosystem: Environmental > Aquatic > Freshwater > Lake > Hypolimnion/Profundal zone | place: USA: Wisconsin... | reverse complement strand
ATTTTTTCTGGCGTATCTGGTTGAAGTTCCGTTGCCGCGCGCGCAGTGAGCCGATTTTTAAGATGACGAGATTATCATTTGTTCATGACTAACCACAAACCACAGCTGATTAGCTCCGCGCCAATCCAGCGCGACACGATTATTCTCCAGTGTCTAGCCGCATTACTCATCGCCAATTCGCACCTGGAAGGACTTTACCCGCATTCTTGGATGGCGGCAGACGGGTTGATAGGGAACTCGCTGTTCTTTTTTCTGTCGGGGTATGGGTTAGTCAGAAGCGAACAGAAAAACCATCGCCCGTTCATAAATTATTATCAGCGACGTATATTGCGTATTTATCCTTCCCTCTGGTTGGTTATAATTCTGTTTCAATTGGGGTTGGGCGAAACTTGGAGGTCGTGGACAACGGAAAATTATGTGAAACACTTTATTTACCCCACGGAATATGGCTACATCCGGCAGATCATGTTTTTTTATATTCCATTCTTTTTTCTGGCGCGCTGGCAACGCCCAAGATTGCTGATGGGTTTGTGTCTTGGACTAATGGTTCCTTATCTGGTCCGGTATGTGATGGTGCTTCCGCCTGGCGGGATCATCCATTTAAAATTGGGACTCACGGATAGCTGGTTGTGGGACATCTTTTATTTTCAGTTGTTGCTGGTGGGTGGTTTTTGTGGCTTTCATCCGGGCTGGCGTCTCATAAATAGGGACATTGCAGCAGTATGGCTGCTCGCGGTGGCATTGGTCACCTATGTGGGTTTTAAGTTTGCCATGGTGGTAAACGGAGCGTTTATTCCCGGAACCTCGCTGCCTTTGGGTGATTTTTTTATCGTCCTAAATATGCTTACGATACTGATTGTGCTGCTGATGTTTCAGGTAACCACTTCCAGCCTAGTCGCGTCGTGGGTGGGGTCCATTGCTCCGCTGAAATGGTTTGTGATCCTTGCCGGGGGGGTAACCTTGGAAATTTATCTTTGCCATGAGTTCATTGCCTACAACGCAGTGATGAATAAAATACCTTTCCCCGCTAATATCGTCATCTGGCTGGCGGTTACCTTGGTAGTAAGTTGGGTGATTGGTAAATTGGCCCGGCATTTTCAGCGGCTGTTTGCAAAGCCTTGAAATAAATATTGGCTTTAGAAACATAGAGTAACTTATCATTTTGCTATGCCACTCGACATCCAATCCAACCGTGCTGCAACCAAGTATACACGATGGGATATGTTCCGGCGGATTATGTGGGCGTTTGGCTGTTTTCTTTTCCGGTTCAGTCCGCGACCATTGTTTGGCTGGCGCCGGTTTGTGTTGCGCAGCTTCGGTGCCAGCATCGGTGCGCACGTGAATACTTATCCGAGCACCCGGATATATTTCCCCTGGAACCTGACCGTGGGGGACTGGAGCGCCATCGGCGAAGATGTTTTGATTTATAATCTCGGCCCGGTGACGCTGGGCGAGAAAGTGACCATTTCGCACCGCGCCCATTTGTGCGCCGGCACTCATGACTATGCGCAACCGGACCTGCCTCTGCTCAAACCGCCGATTGAAATCAAAGAACAGGCCTGGATTTGCGCGGATGCGTTTGTCGGGCCCGGCGTGACGGTGGGCGATGGTGCCGTGGTTGGCGCGAGGGCGGTAGTTGTGAAAGATGTCGAGCCTTGGACCATTGTAGTCGGCAACCCGTCACGGGTTGTGAAAAAACGCGAATTGAAATCCGTATCCTCCCAGTAAATCTGCTTTTCTAATCTTCTAATCCCTGTTTTTTATTTTTATGCTTTCTGTTCTTATTCCGGTTCGTAATGAGGCTGCCAACATCGTTGCCTGTCTCGATTCCGTCCGCTGGGCAAGCGAAGTGGTCGTGGTGGACTCCGGCTCATCTGACGGCACGGTTGAACTGGCGAAAAAACACGGTGCGACGGTGGTCGATTTCCGGTGGAACGGTAAATTCCCGAAAAAGAAAAACTGGGCGCTCGAAAACATCCAGTGGAAAAATGAATGGATCTTGATATTGGATGCTGACGAGCGCATCACGCCGGAACTGGCGGCGGAAATTCAAAATGAATTGAAACAGTCACGCGCGGACGGCTATTTCATCAACCGCCGATTTATTTTTCTTGGCCGGTGGATTCGGCATTGCGGCTATTATCCAAGCTGGAATCTGCGTTTGTTCCGGCACGGCAAAGGCCGTTATGAGCAAATGCACAGCGGTGACACCGGCTCCGGCGACAACGAAGTCCACGAGCATATAGTTATGGATGGAGCATCGGATCGCCTTAAACATGATATGCTCCATTTCGCCTACCCGGACATTTACACTTGGATGGAAAAACACAATCGCTACTCCAACTGGGAAGCCCAGGTGGAAGTTCTGGGGCAAAATGCCGGTGGCGCAGATGTGGCCATCGGAAAAGATTTGCGGGGGAAGCGCGCTCTGCGCGAGTGGTCGCGACGGTTACCATTCCGCCCAACGCTGCGTTTTCTATACAGCTACGTTTTCAAGCGCGGCTTTCTTGATGGCGCAGAGGGATACATGTTTTGCCGAATGCTGGCCACTTATGAAATGCTCAATGTGTTCAAGGTCCGCGAACTGCGGCGACGCAAGAGCGGACTGACTTTGTGACCAGTATTCTTCCAACTTCCAACCCGAATCAACGCCAGATGCTGATCTGGGTGATTACGGCACTCGGCATTTTTTGGTTGGCGCTAATCCGTCAACTAGGCGCGCAATGGACGATTTACGAGGAGTATAATTATGGCTGGGCGGTGCCGTTCCTGTGTCTCTATCTGGCGTGGCAACACGTTCACGTGTCCGATGGCAGAAGCCGGACAAAGGAGTTTAGTCCCCCATCATGCGCGCTCTATGTTGTTTTAACATTCTGCGCCCTGCTTTACGTTCCCACACGGTTTTTCCACGAAGCAAATCCCATCTGGCGGCTCACCAGCCTGCTCTGGGCGCTGGAAGTCGTGGGCATGACCTTGATTTTCCTTCACCTGATACCCGGGACTTCGCGAGTTAAGTCTTCAACCTTCAAAATTCAGTATTCGCCCTTGATTTTTCCTATCGGATTTTTCCTCGTGTCCGTGCCGTGGCCTTCCGGTTTGGAGACCTTCCTAGTGCAGAAACTCACGGGGCTGGATATTTTCGCCACGGTCGGACTATTGTCAATGATTGGCGTGCCGGCGTTGCAGCATGGCAATGTCATTGAAGTGGCCACGGGCATGGTGGGCATTGATGAGGCTTGTAGCGGTATCCGTTCATTTCAGGCCACCATGATGATGGGGTTGTTCTTCGGCGATCTTTACCGTTTGCAGGCCATGTATCGGGTGGCCACCGTCGTGATTGGCTTCGGGTTGGCATTCACTTTTAATCTGATGCGGACGACCCTCTTGACCTGGGTGGCCGCCAAGCAGAGCCCGACGGCCGTTGCCAGTTGGCACGATCCTGCCGGGGTGACAATTCTATTGGCTTGTTTTGTGTCGCTATGGCTGGTGTGCCTGTGGCTTGGAAAGAAGCGGGGATACCGAAGTCAGGAATATGCAAGGCAGCCAGTTTCCGCGATTGGGGACAAAAATCTAGAAGCCCGCCCGCCCGCCGTTGTTTTCTTACGCATTCAAGCTCAATTCATAACCGTTCGCAGATGGGCCATTGTGCTGCTGGCTTGGTTCATATTAGTAGAGTTAGGAATGGAGCTATGGTTTAGACTGCATGAGAATTCTATGCTGTCCCAGCCATGGTCGGTGAATCTCGTAGCGGCGGGTTCAGGTTTGACGAAGGGGGAAGTTCCCGCCGAAATCTCCGCTCAATTTAGATATGATGAAGGTTTTCAGGCTGCGGGGAATGATGCGTCCGGGAATTTCTGGCAGGCCTATTATTTCCGGTGGCTTCCCAGTCGTTCGCTTAAAAGTCGTGTGGCCAGCCAGTTGGCAAAAACTCATGGCCCTGAAAAGTGCCTGCCTCGTATCGGTATGCCTATGAAATCAGATTTGGGTGTCATCACCGTGTCCGTTGGCAAACGCCAGTTTGCCCTGCGGCAATATGTTTTCCAGGCCGGTGACCGTGACCTGTATGTTTTTTATGGCCTCTACGAAGACCCTACGGGCAGCTCCGTGCTGGCCAACCGCCGCCAGCGCACCACCGGTCGGTTGGCGGCAGCGTTGGCGGGCAGCCGCAACATCGGCCAGCGTTTCTTGGAAATGGCGGTGGTCGGCCCGGAAACTTCTGAAGCCGCCCAGATCGCCTTACGGGAAGAGTTTAAAAAACTACTCGTCTCCCCATGAGGGATTTTTAATTTTCGTTATAAGGTCGATCTTTTGAAGATTCTTCTGCTCAATCAGGTTTTTTATCCGGACATCATGGCCACGGCACAGCACTTGTCTGATTTGGCCGTGGCGCTGGCGGAAAAAGGTCATGAGGTGACCGTTATCAGCAGTCGCCGGGGTTACGAACATCCGGAAATACTTTTTCCCGCCAACGAAAACTGGCGCGGCGTGAAGATTATCCGCATCCCTTCCACCCGCTTCGGCAAGGGGGCCAAATGGCGGCGCGCGGCGGATTTTGCCAGCTTCTTGTTTTTCTGCTGCGCTCGGTTGTTGTTCTTGCCGCGACAGGATGCAGTGGTGGCGCTGACCACGCCGCCACTGATTTCCTTCATCGGCGCCTGGCGGGCGAAATTGTGGCGGGCAAAATTTTATTATTGGGTGATGGATTTCAATCCGGACGAGGCCATTGCCGCCGGCTGGCTGCGGAAAGAATCATTCGCGGCAAAATTTCTGGAACGGCTATCACGGTTCAGCCTTCGCCGGGCAGACCACATTATCGCGCTGGATCGATTCATGCGCGAGCGCATCGTGGCCAAAGGCATAGCACCAGAGAAAATCACCATCATTCCTCCCTGGTCGCAGGATGATCAGGTGAGTTTTGTCCGAGCGGGACGGGAGGCCTTTCGCGCTACCCATGGGGTAGACGAAAAATTCATCGTCATGTATGCCGGTAACCACACCCCGGTTCATCCTTTGGACACCCTGATGCAGGCAGCGGAACGGGTGCGGGGGGAGACAGACATCGTATTCGTTTTCATGGGCGGCGGCAGCGAATTTCAGCGGATCAAAAAGTGGGCAGCGGAAACCGCCAATCCGCAGGTGCTCTGTTTGCCGTATCAGCCGTTGGATAAACTTTCCGCCTCACTTTCGGCTGCTGATGCCCACGTTGTTGCCACTGGGGATGCCATGTTGGGGTTGGTCCATCCTTGCAAGATATATAACGTCCTGGCGGTGGATGCCCCGGTGATTTACATCGGGCCGGAGCCGAGTCACGTCACGGAAATTATGGCCGGTTTGCCGGGTCATCCGTGGATCAGGGTGTCACACGGGGCGGCGGAAGAACTGGCCCGCCAGATTCAACAGTTGCGCTCAGCAACAATTGGACGGGCGCGGCGAACGATGGCGGAAGTGACCACACGTTACTCGCAGGCGACGCTGTTGCCGCAGTTGGTGGCCGTGCTGGAAAACAATCCTGCAACCGTGACGAACTGACTCTTTTCAACTCAACCGCTCTTATCACAATATCCCCTCCGGCTGTGGCTGGTGGGGATATTTGCTTTTATGATTTGTCCAGTCTTTGAATCGTTCACTGATGAATTTGCGACGCTGGCTGAAATGGAAAAAATAATTCTGATGAGGTGGCCTCGTTTTTTTTGTCAGCTGATCTGTTTGGTTTCATTAACCGCGCGCACTGTAGAACCAGCTGCGGGGCACGCCGAGGGTGTGGCAAGTCAGGGCAATCGAAGCGTTGAGTTGTTGGGCCAGACATATCACATCCCTTCGGGCAACCGGAGGTCTTTGAGCTCGCAAAACTTTTTTAAAATGTCGACCTCCAGCGCCTTGCCTCCCAAGGCGCGTTCCAGTTCGTCGATCTTGCGTTGGAGAGGCAGCAGACGGCTTTTAGGGATGCGTTCACCATGGTCACGCAAACCGTGATCGAGCTGCTGCTTCCAGCGATAGATGGCACCCGCCTTGAGACTATGCAGGCGGCAGAGCTCGTGGCCCGGCGTGCCAGCTTGCCATTGCTGAAATATCGCGAAGTCTATGACCCGAAAGCTTGGCTGGCAGCGGAAGAAAAAATGCGCGCCAAGAAATTGAAACGACTCCACCAAAACGCCACCGCCCTCGGTTACAAACTAATCACAGCCTCATGAACTTATACGCCTGTTTCTTAGGAGACTCTGGATGGGTTTTAGTCAAACCATCGTTTTTCCTTTGAATAATGGTGGAGCCAAGGAGGCTCGAACTCCTGACCTTCTGAATGCCATTCAGACGCTCTACCAACTGAGCTATGACCCCATCCACGAAACGAAGCGACAATCTAAATTTTTCCCGCCACAAGTCAAAGCTTTTTCACCGGCTTTTCCCGGCGCGGCTGGTCCCCGGGATTTTGCACTTTGAACTCGCGCCGCCGCTCTTTACTGTTTTGGCCGTGAGCCAGCCGCCCATCATCTCGGTCATCATCGCCGCGCCGCCCGCCATGCCGGAAGTGCAGGCCGTTGCCGCCGCCCGCGCGCTGGATTATCCGGCGGACCGGCTGGAAATCATTGTGGCGCGCGGCCGCCAGCCGTCGGTGCAGCGCAACATGGCGTTGCGCGCGGCGCGCGGCGAATGGGTTTATTTTCTCGACGACGACGCGCTGCCGCCGTCTGACAACCTGCGCCGCGCGGAAAAATTATTGTCGGAGCCGGCGGTGGCCATGATCGGCGGGCCGAACCTGTGCCCGCCGGTCGCGCCGTTTTTGGAGCAGGTCTTCGCCGTCGCGCTGGCGAGCTGGCTGGCGTTCGGGCCCAGCCGCGCGCGCTACACGCCGGTCGGCAAAATCCGCGACACCGGCGAAAAGGAACTCATCCTCTGCAACACGCTGGCGCGCCGCGCCGCGCTGCTGGAACTCGGCGGCTTCAACGAGGCGCTGTATCCCAACGAGGAAAATGCGCTGATGGATGAATTGCAGGAGCGCGGCCGGCGGCTGGTCTATGATCCGGAGTTTTTTGTCCACCGCCGCCCGCGCCGGACGTTGCGGTCGTTCCTGAAAATGCTGCGGACCTACGGCCGGGGCCGGGCGGAGCAGTTCCGGCTGCATCCCACGCCCGGCTCGGCGCTGAATTTTGTGCCGCCGCTGTTTTGCCTGTATCTCGTGCTGCTGGCCGCGCTGGAAATTTTCGGTGGCGGCAAAATTTCGCCGTTGCTGAAATTCATGGTGGCGGCGCCGCTGGGATTTTATCTGCTGGCGGTCGTCGGGCAGACGGCGGCTTCCGCTTTCTCCGCCGGCTTCATCCGTGCGGTGGCGGCAATGCCGCTGCTGGTGGCCAGCCATGTTTATTACGGCCTCGGCTTCTGGCGCGGGCTGTTCACAAAATTGAACACCGGGACCGGGCAGCCGCGCCCGGAAGTCGTGCTGGAGACCGTGAAGCTCTAATTTTTTCCGCGCTGCCGGTTCGCCTCGTAGAGAAACACCGCCGCCGCCATGCTGACGTTGAGCGAATCCACCTCGTTCGCCATTGGGATCGCCACCGCCTCGTCGCAGGCGGCCAAAACTTCCCTGGACAGGCCGTGGCCTTCGCTGCCGAAGACGACGCAGCAGTCGCCGGTGAAATCCGCCCGCGACAAAACTTTCTTGTCCGTGTGCGGATGCGCCGCGACGCAGCGGACGCCGTGCGCGCGCAGCTCGCGCAGCGTCTGTGCGAGGTTCGCTGATTCCAGCACCGGCAGCTTGAACAGCGCGCCCATCGAGTTGCGCACAGTGCGGCGCAGGAACGGGCTGCAGCACGTCTCGCCGGCAATCAGCGCCGAGACGCCGAACGCCACGCAGTTGCGCATGAGCGTGCCCACGTTTTCCGCGTTGGACAGGCCGTCCATCGCCACGAGCAGGCGCGGGCGCGGGCCGGCGGCGAGGATTTTTTCCAGCGCCGGCGGCGGCGGCGTTTTGGCGATGCCCAGCACGCCCTGGTAGATTTCAAACCCGGCGAGCTCCGCCAGCACCGGCTTGGAGCAGACGAACACGGCAAGGTCCTTTTCCGGCCGCGCGCGCAGGCGCGGCTCGTATTCGGCCAGGCGTTCTTCAATGACCAGCACGGAGACGACGGTGAAATCGCTTTCCAGCAGGCGGTCCAGCACCTTGTCGCCCTCCACCACAAAAATGCCGAGCCGGGCGTGCGCGGCGGAACGCTTGAGCGTGCGATACGGCGCCAGCTCCGGCAAATCAAGCGAGGAGATTTTTTGGACGCGAAGCATTTCAAATTTCCAGCGTCGCGCACGGCGTGTCCTGCGCGGCGATTTGCAGTCGGACGTGCTTGGCGCCGATGTGGTGGAGCTGCTCGGCCATGACGTGCTCGGCGAGCGCGGGCGTATTGCATTCGCGGCTCAGGTGCGCGAGATAAAGTTGCTTCAAGCCGGCGGACATGATTTGCGCGACGGTCTCGGCGGCGGTGACGTTGGAGATGTGGCCGTGCCGGCCGAGGATGCGCTGCTTGAGCGCCCACGAGCGGCGCGGGCAGTCCTGCAACATCTTCACGTCGTGGTTGGATTCGAGGACGAGGACGTTTGCGGCGCGGATGCGGTCGAGCACGAGCTTGGTGACATGGCCGAGGTCGGTGGCAAAACCGATCGTCCCGGCGGCGGTGCGTAAAATGAATCCCACCGGCTCCTGCGCGTCGTGCGGGATGGAGAACGTCTCGACGCCCACGTCGCCGATTTCAAAGCTCGCGCCGGTCTCGAACAGCCGCCAGTCAATCTTCGCCTTCAGCTGCGCCGTGCCGTCGGTGCCGGCGAACGCCGGTTTTTTCTTCGAGTCCCATTTGGTTTTCAGCGCCCAGATGGTGCCGTCCTGCGTGCCGCGGTTGCAAAAGACCGGGACGTGAAACTTGTCCGCAAGGCCGAGGATGCCGGCGATGTGGTCGGAATGTTCGTGCGTGATCAAAATCGCCGAGAGATTTTCCGGCGTCTTGCCGAGGGTGGCGAGGCGCTTGCGGATTTGCAGCGGCGAAAATCCCGCGTCCACGAGGATGCGGGTTTCGCCGGTCTCGACGTAGGCGCAGTTGCCGGCCGAGCCGCTGCCGAGGATGGTGAACTTGACGGACATGAAGGCATTTTACCGTGTCGGCGCCGCGCGGTAAATGGATTTACGGATTGAAGTCATTCCGTCTCGGATTGAAGTCATTCCGTCTCGGATTGAAGTCATTCCGTCTTGGATTGAAGTCATTCCGTCTCGGATTGAAGTCATTCCGTCTCGGATTGAAGTCATTCCGTCCCGGATTGAAGTCATTCCGTCCCGGATTGAAGTCATTCCGTCCCGGATTGAAGTCATTCCGTCCCGGATTGAAGTCATTCCGTCTCGGATTGAAGTCATTCCGCCTCGGATTGAAGTCATTTACTGTATAAAAAAAGCCAAAGCCGGGGTCAAAAGTGTGAAAACCCCCCAAAAAAAGAAAAAATGCTGTTTTCTACCTTGTCGCCGTTGAAATTACCCATTGCCAGACCCACTCCCGCGAAACCGGATAGACCGCCGGATCCAGCCCAGATGGCGGATTGCTATGGTTTGTCATCTGCCAGATATCGGGCTTACGCAAATTGACTTCACATAGGATTGGCATAGATTTATACGCCACGCCGCCTGATTTTGGAATGCGACGTGCTTTATGTGGTTTAAACCCGTTGATTTTGAAGAATAATCAGCAACGAATGTTCAAAGTATTGAGTTCAGGTCTGACGCTGGCCGTGTTGGCGGTATTTTTGTTTTTAGGGGTGTGTCCTGTTTTTGGCGCTGGGCTCAAGCAACTGCATGGTCACGTGCCGGCAGCCGCCCAAAAACTGACAGCCATCGGCCGCTTGCCGGCGACGAACGAACTGCATCTGGCCATCGGCGTGCCGCTGCGCGATCCGGCGGGGCTGGACAAATTTCTGGCGGACGTTTACGACCCGGCGAGTCCGAACTACCGGCATTTCCTGACGCCGGAAGAATTCACCGCGCGGTTCAGCGCCACGGCGGCGGATTATGCGGCGGTGAAAAACTTCGCGCTCACCAACGGCTTCAAAATTTCCGGCGAACACGGCAACCGGCTGTTGCTCGACGTGACAGCCAAGGCGGCGGATGTGGAAAGCGCCTTTCATTTCAAGCTGAACCGGTTCAAGCACCCGACCGAGAACCGAAATTTTTTCGCGCCGGACGCCGAGCCAACGGTGGACACGGCGCTGCCGGTGGTGGACATCCAGGGCTTGAGTGATTATTCGCGTCCGCATCCAAAGCTGCACAAACGGGATTTCAAATCCATTGCTCCGAAGAACGGCTCCGCGCCGGACGGCTATTCGTATTTTGGCGATGATTTTCGAAATGCCTACGCGCCGGGCACGACGCTGACGGGTGCGGGGCAGCAGGTCGGGCTGTTGCAGTTTGACGGCTATTACGCCTCGGACATCGCGGCATACGCAGCGGCGGCGGGCGGCGGGCGAACCAACATTGTCATCCAGAGGGTGGCGACGGACAGCTATGACGGAACACCGACTTCCAACGGCAATGGCGAAGTATCGTTGGACATCGAGATGGCGATGGCGATGGCTCCAGGGCTTGCCAAAATCGTCGTGTTTGAAGCGGACCCAAGCACCGGCAATGCCAATACCATTCTGGCCGCGATGGTAAACAGCACCAACTTGGCGATCAAACAGTTCAGTTCCTCGTGGGGGTGGAGTGGCGGGCCGAACACGACCACGGAAAATTACTTCAAGCAGATGGCCACCCAGGGCCAGTCGTATTTCAACGCCTCCGGCGATGGCGATGCGTTTGTGAACGGCTCCAACAACGATGTCAACAATTCCTCCCAAACCACCTATCCGTCTGGCAGCCCGAACATCACCCAGGTGGGCGGCACAGAATTGACGATGAATGGCAACGGCGTGTCTTATGCCTCCGAGACGGTTTGGAACGACCGGACGGTGAATCCCAATGGCGGCAATTGGGGCAGCAGCGGCGGCATCAGCACCAATGCCATGCCGGTCTGGCAGCAGGGCATCAGCATGGCGGCCAACGGCGGTTCCGGTTCATCAAGAAATGTTCCCGACGTGGCGCTGACGGCCGATTACTGTTACGTGGACGAAGGCAATGGTTCGAGCGCTTCTTATGGCGGCACCAGTTGCGCGGCACCGTTGTGGGCGGGCTTCATGGCCTTGGTCAATCAGCAGGCAACTTTAAGTGGCCAATCTTCCATTGGTTTCATCAATCCGGCGGTTTATGAGATCGCGCGTGAATCCACTTATAATCTCGCGTTTCATGATACGACCGCCGGCGACAACACCTGGTCTTCGAGTCCTAACCTGTTTTATGCCGTGCCCGGCTATGATTTGTGCACCGGCTTGGGCACGCCGGCCGGGACGAATTTGATCAATGCGCTCGTCAATCCCGATCCGCTGGTCATCAGCTCCAACGCCGGCTTCGCTGCCGTCGGTATTGCCGGCGGGCCGTTTTCACCCTCGTCGCAAAATTTCATCCTGACAAATTCCGGCGCGTCGTCACTGGACTGGTCAATCGTCAACACGTCGGCCTGGCTCTCGGCTTCTTCCAGCAGTGGAACTTTGGCGGCCGGGGCCGCCACCACGGTGACGGTGAGCCTTGCTGCCGCCGCCACCAACCAGCCGGTTGGTCTCAATGCCACGAGCCTGTGGTTCAGCAATGCCACCACGCAGGTGACCCACTTCCGGCTTTTCACCCTGCAAGTCATTGACGCACTGGCGCTGTTGACGACCAATGGCTTCACCGTCTATGGGGCGGCGGGCGGGCCGTTTAGTCCCGGCTCGCAGGCGGTCGTGTTCACCAATATTGCCGCGGCTTCGCTGAACTGGTCCATCATCAACACTTCATCCTGGCTGTCAGTTTCCTCCACCTC
>Ga0316217_10006230_pt1 | contig 11912 bp, 10 predicted proteins | sample 1anoAmetaG_FD_203633 | JGI IMG/M metagenome (GOLD analysis project Ga0316217, IMG submission 203633) | Freshwater microbial communities from Trout Bog Lake, Wisconsin, USA - 1anoA | ecosystem: Environmental > Aquatic > Freshwater > Lake > Hypolimnion/Profundal zone | place: USA: Wisconsin... | reverse complement strand
AGCCTTTTGAGGCATTTTAGTAAGTTGCACATTTTAAGTGATTTCCAACCTCTCCAACTTTTTCCTGAGCAACTAAACCTCGTAATTTCTGTCTGCATAATCTTCTTTAATATCTCTATTCATGATTTTATCATGACTTATCTTCCTCAGTCTCATAACTTCGATTTCCAGAAAACGAAAATCTTGTTTGAGCTCTTACAACTCTTCCTACCTTTCACTGATCTATGCCTTCAAATCAGCCAGTCTGAGTTATTGAGAATTTACTCTTGCACAACAGCTGCGGTTTTGACGTTTTTTATCTTTTAAAGTTCTTGTGAGTAAATCTGGATTTTTTTGTTTATCGTCTTAATCTGAGCGAGTTGAATTTCAGCCGCAACTACTATTGGTTCCTGCTTATTTGAGGGCTTGGACTTTAAAAGCTTTTCCTACAAAGATCGAACTACTTAAGAAAGATAAAGATTGGTCTTTTCTTCCTTCCTAATTGTCTCATCAATACTGTTATCCTCCATTTTATAGCTTGATAAACTTATTTAATAAGTAGGGCCATTCAATCACTCTCATAATCATCCCAATTTTACTAGATCTAGTACTTCGCTCCAACTTCTTTCTAAATGAAACCTTCCTCTTTTTTTGCCCGTTTTGGCTTGAAATCTGTATTCAATTAGTTCATATCTTTCAGGCGCAACTAGTACTAGAGCTTTTACATTTCTATTGGTACACTCATGATTTCTTTCATTTTCTATTCAGTCAGTTCTTCAGCTTTCACCTAGAATTCATTCAGCCTTTCATAGTAAGGCGAAAAATGCATCAGCTTATCTGTGATAGCATTTTGTGGGTCTTGGGCTGAAGTCAAGGCGTACATCATTTGTGCCTGTCGTTGGTTATAAAGTTCCATATCGTCAATCCTTCTAATGCTGTTTTTAAAAATGTTATATCCTGATCCAGACTGGGCTAAGCTACTCTGGCTTTTCTATTAAGTATTTTATTGCTAATTTTTTTGCAGCTTATCTAGCATCTCTTCAAGATTATACAGCGAGTAGGGATCAGAAAAAGTTGAAACCGAAGTTGCTCGTTTATGCTACATTCTTTTTTCATAGACATCTTTGCCCAGTTCTCTCAGAAGATGCAGTTCTTACCATCTCTATCTGCACACAGTTTCAGTAAATCGAGTTCTTTCATCCCTAAAGATGTAGTCTAAATAAAAAGCACATTACTCAAGAGTTGGGCTATTTTGTGAAAATCGAATTACTCAGCTACCACTAAATGCCTCAGTTGTTTGTCTGCGTAATGGGTGAATCTATGCCGATTGTGATCCATGAATCGATCTGACTATGAGAGAACTGATTCGTAGCTGTTCCAGATACTTGGCTTGGCAGTTTGTTCTCCCCATTTTTAGGTCACTTGGGGCACAACTTTTAAATTTTGGAGTTCTTCCTGGATCAAAGCATTTTAAAGGGACTAATAGCTGCCCTCCATTTTATATTTTGATTGCAAGTCAATTAAAAAATCAACAGCACTCTTACTATTTCTTGCTCTTTCGTTTGGGGACTGAGGTAAGTCTTATAGACTAAACTTCGCTGTGCTTGCTGATGGCCTAATGCGGTTGCTCAGTGTTTCGCTTTTACATTATTTTCTCTATGAGGGTGCTGAACAGAAGTGCAGTCGAATCTGCTGAAAGGGAGCTGGTTTCAAAATACGAAACCCCTTGCTCCTTAGCCTTCAGTTCTGCCTCTTCTTGTCTCACTTGTCTCTGCAATTATTTATCGTTTTTGTTGCCAACTAAAATAACTTGGACTCTGTCTTCACCTTTTTCGCTCAGTTCGTCGAACCAATATTGAGTATTTCTAAAAGATTGCTAGTCAGTGATGTCAAAAACAATGAGTACTCCATCCACATTGCGATAGCAAATCGGGGTAATTGTGCGATAGCGTTATGTTCCGGCCGTATCCCACAACTGAGCCTTGATGATGCCTCCATCCTTCAGCTCCACTACCTTCTGCTTATATTATAGTCCAATGGTGGGGGTAATCTTTTCATTGAAGTTGCCAGTAAACCTTTTGAAAAGACTGGTCTTACCAACTGCACTTTAGCCTAAAAGTAAAATCTTACATTTTCCTGCTTATTGCATAGAGTTAATAACATTACTCAATTATCAGAAATTAAGACCTTTAAATCAAAATATTTACTAAGGATACTAAAACTTTTTTAAAGAGTTTTCTCACAAAAATTGAAGCATTTGTTACAGAAAAATTAACTTGTTTGGTTGAATTCTGTTGTTCAACAGAATACACAGAAGAAATTATAAAGCTTTATTCCCTAATCAACGTTTTCTTCCTCATTTAGTTACCAAAAGATGAAATTCTTTTACTTTACTGCACAAAATAAGTGAGGAAATGATTAAATTTACATTACAGTTAAATCACTAACAAGCTAATTTGCGGTCAAAGGAGCTCAAAGCCAAAGATAAAGCCTGAATTATTGAAAAGGGATGCCTAACATCAAGATTAAACAGCTCCCTTCCGTATTTTCCAAAAAGAACAGGTTAGATTGCATGTTAACTATCAGCTTAATTCTAACCTACCATGATGAAATTTTTGATACTGGACACAGATGCCCTTCCACCGAAGTTCAAAACATAAGCATTTACCTCTCTGGACCATTTAGGGGTTTTATTTTTGAATTTCAAAATTGTAGGAGTGAGCTTTTTTTTTGCCTACTTTTCGTAAATTTCGTTTAAATTTTAGTGCTTTCTTTCGCCCTCAATAGGAATGTAAGCAGATATCTTTCTAGGTCCCTTCAGTCCAAAGATATTAGTTTAGTATTCGATGGTAATCACTTTTTAATTGGCTTATTTTACTGGATATTTGTACCCTCTCAAATAAGGGTACCTATGCAGACAACAATTGAATTCAGTGCCAAAAAAGTTCGAAACTACTCTTCCAACTACATTAACGTTTTGCTCAAGGTCTCCAGTCGTAGTTTACACAAGCTCTTTAGAAACAATAAGGTACCCTTATTCGTCTTTGATGACACTCATGAAATTTTTCAAGGAAAAACAGTCATAGAGATGATATTTGGTCTAAGATGCACAACGCTCTCTTTTAACGATGCACTAAAACACAGCACCAAAAGGAATGGGCTCTTGATAGTAGTTGCTGCCAAAACGGGATATGAGTCCTGCTAGGCGAATGATCATCCTTTTGGCCGTGGGAGTTTCTTTTTAGCTTATACTGTCTACTTATTAAATTTTTTAAGAGCTTTCCTAGTCATCTTCTTCAAATTATAACTTTAGTAAAAATTATTTTTTTGATGAATTTTTTTCATTCTAGGCTTATTTTTGCCTCTCAAGCGATTTTTACCCTGTTTATTCCGGAATTTGAAGGAGTTGAAGATGAGGTAGCTATTTTTTAGTTCCAGCCTATTGAGTTTGCACTTGATCTTCGTCTTCTTCTTCATCTTCAGAGTTCATAATCAGCAACAGGCCACTTTCCTTTTTACTTTTGCTATCTTCTTTTGGAAGGTCTTCTTCTTAAGCTGCTTGCTATGGCAGCTGATGAAGGTTGGACTCTGCATTTTCAGTTTATGTAGGTTAATTTGGACTTTTCTAGTCGTCAGGAATACTTTCTTCTTAAGAATCAAAGTTAATCAAAAGATTTTTTAGCTTTGAAGAGTGGGTACTGTAGTTTTCTTTCTAATTTTGGTCTTTCCTCCTCAAATCAAGGCTCTAGTTTTATCCCCCAAGATTAGCCAAACTTTGTTCATCACCTCTACATTTACTGACTTTGCTGAAATGGCAAGCCCTTTTTTTCGTGTTTGTTGCATCTTTGAGAAGAGGAACTTTTACTCTGACATCTACTTAATCCTCATCAACTGCCTTGGCCAGCAAATTGGGTACCAAATGCGCATTTTCGGTCTTAAACATTCGAATAATAGTAATATAGAAAATCATTCATCGAACTATTTCTCTTCTCAAAAACTGAAGATATATTCTTCTCATCTATTTTTTGAAATCGAGAGCTCTTCGGCAAATCGGGCAAGAAGGTTTGGAGCCGCACCAATTGTCAATGCACTCACGATGGTATTGATGTTTGCATGGGGTTGTTCTGATTTCGTCTTCCTTTTAAAAATTGATGAGACAAATTGAGCAGCAATCCACTTACTCTTCTGTTTACAGCATTTACTAGAAACTGTTCAATGAGCCAGTCACAAAATAGCTGCTTTTTTGCCCATACTTTGTCACAGGCATAAAAGTCTAGATACATTGTAATTTTCTTCTTTTTCTGCGTTGCAATTGCTAAGGGTTGGAGTAATTGTAATACCTTAGGCGTGAGCTGTCGAATTGCTGAAATTAACGAAGCCTGTCTTGGAGCTAGACTCTGTATCTTTTACGGAAGAAGTTGACAAAGGCAGCAAAGATGATAATTAGTAGTGACGCAGTTGAGACGATGATAAAACTTCCGTAATAACTATTTTGCTTGTATTTCTCAGCTTTCAACTGAACTGTGATTATTTGCTCAAGAGGGCTAGAAGAGGGTACTTTGGGCATATTCTAAGTGTTTTTGGCATCTTTGCCTTAAGGTTCACTCCGATAGACATTCAAATAATGAGAATCATCTTCTTTTTATAGAGCTTTCAAGCCAATAACGATCTTACGATAACCCTAGTTTTCTCTGCGCTTTATACTGATGTAATGAGTGGAGAATGAAGTACAGCCCTTTTCTCCGAGCACAAGTTTCGCTACTTCGTAAAGCGAATGTGCAAATCTTAGAGAACCATTACCCTTCTAAGTCTAAATGTAAAAGATAGATGGCATTATGTTTGGATTTTGAATCATACAAATGTTGAAAGTAAGCCTATAGTAGTTCTCTTCAGTAGGTTAGAAGTAGAAATAGGTGAAATTGGATGTGAGAGTGGCATTTTTGGCCTATTTCGAAAGTTTTTGAGCGTAAATTTAACATTTTTAACCAATGAACTCAATAGGGCACTCACAGCTGTTCAAATTTGAGCACTTTCCTCCGTTTACACACTTGCACATCTCTTCGCAAACTATTGCCGTCATAAAGCAGAGACAGAGTAAAATAAGAAAGATCGCTCTCATCTTTTTTCAATAATTTTATAAATCTTAGGTATATACAGCTTTTTAAAGTAAGCTATGTCATTTATGTTTATAAGTAAAATCTAGTAAACATTGTTCACATTTAGTTCAGAAGAATCTTCCTCCGTCGCTGGAACTAAAACAAATCGTTCCTATAAAAATTGAAAGGTTCTTCCTCCTAGCTGTTATCACTATCAAGTTCAGGGTCCTCTCTCGATAGCTCTCTGAGGGCTGTACTCAGTTGACCATCGTAATTGAGTCTTTTCAAACACATAGATAGAATCCATCTTGTCTATTTGAATCTGCGTGATAGTTTGCTCGTTCTTAGCAAAATTACGATGAACTATCGACCTTGACAGCGGTAGAAAGAGGCCAGACATGGACCAGCAGTCACGGTTACTCCTGTCTTCACGCCTGCAAAACCAGGGCGTCGGAGTAACTTATTTGTATTCTACCAGATAACTTCTCTTTTGACTCCCTCATTTTGGGTCCAGCATTTGAATTGTTTACAACTGATTACCTATCTGAAAATCTAATGCTCTAGGCACTTTCTGACGAGTTTGCTCAGATCCTCAGCAGTAGAGCCATTCTGAGGATGAGGGAGACCATGGGGATTGCCAAAAGTAGAAGATTTCATGCCGATTTAACTGGCCAATCGATTCATGAGTAAGACAAAGTCTTTGGTTCCTTCCCCCAGCAAACTTCCACCCCAGTGAGCCAACGCAACAGCCGCGTCATTTCCGCTAGGCAGCATCAATGCATAAAGCAGCTGCTTAACAGTATATGTATCTCCCTCGTAGAGTTCTGCACTTGTACCACTAGTTTCGGCTGAATGATCATCGATTTTGAGTATAATTTGCTAGGGAGTGAGGCTATACTTCGAGATAAGATGTATGACCGTATAAAAAGTCATGATTTTGGTGAGGCTGGCTATTTCTACGACCTTTTTAAAATAGTAGCCAGTAATGATCTGGCCTGAAGGATGCTAGACAACAATGAAGCTTTAAGAACGTATGTTGCTTAGGTCTTTTTGAGCGAGGTAGAAAAGTTGCTTTCTTTTGAATTATTCATGGGTTGTTACAGTTTATTATTATCTGGGATCAAGCTTCGGTATTATCTTTTTCTCTATGCTCAGCTTACTTTCTTTATGAAGGTACTTGGTCTCTCTCTGAAGCTATTTGGTCTCTCTTTAGGCAATAATGGGGCGTTCGGTAGTATAATTTTTCCTAGAGCCCTTATATTTTGGATCCCTGTTACACGAACTTTTTGGGTGATCCTGATTGCCAAAATTAGTCGTTTTTCTTTCAGTTTTAAAATGCGAAGTTTTACTGATCTTCTGCTCCTAAAACAGCTAAGTCTTGTTCAAATCTATCTTTTCGGGTGTGTCTACTTTGAGAGTGGCTTCCAAAGCTCTGCCTTTGTCAACGTTGCAAGGCGTGCTTTTCCTCATCTTTTACTTGATGAACTGGATGTAGCTGAAGTCCAGACAATTGTGCTAGCTGTTGGTAATTTTGGCAAATTGTTCCCCCTCCAGGAAGATGCCAGGCCTTTCTCTGCTCATTTTCTTTTTGTTATCTTTTTGCTTGTATTTGTAGTTTATGACGTTGGCCTTTTTCGGGCAGCCTTTGGTGTTGAGAATGGAAGGAATTCTCCTGCGTGGAAATACGACAGTGGTTAGATTTTTGCTGCCGATGGTGAGAGAAGTGTACTCGAAGTACCTGGGTTTTTAAGGGCAATACATTTATATATTTATATTGCATTAATAGGTTACGAAAGAAGATTCTGATCGAGAAATTAAAGAAATCATCCCAAATACAAATAAGCAAGATTAAGGGGCTGACTCAACAACTCTATTTCATTTCCAGACCAACGTTTACTCAGCCTCACCAGAGATATTTGCGGAGTCACTTACTTATAGGGCTGGCTGTCGGCATCAGCCTTGATTTGGGCTAGATAGGCCGGCTTGATACGATTGGCGACTCATTGAGTCAAGTGTCAGCGAAAGAAAGCGAAATCCTAGTTCAAACACAAATGAATCTAGAATAGCCAACTAAGGACTATGGTTCACTTCTGAAGATCCGAGTAAATTAGCCAATATTCAACAAACAGCAGTCTCGTTGTATAAGACCACTCTTTTTACTCCAAATTATCGATAGGAGTAGGTTGGGCCTGCATACCGATTTTATTACTGATTTTACTATGCTATTTTACATCGACAGGCTATTAGTTATGTATTTATCGAAAAAATCAAGTATGGCCATTTTGCGGGATCTGAGGTTCAATGATACCGGGTAGCTCGAATTAGCCCTTTTAAAAGTGTTCAGGGCATAGTAAAGATTTTTTCAGTTAAATAAAAAGAAATAAAATTGGGTTATTTCGCGTCTTTTCGTTGAAAATCGAGTATGGAGTGGTTTTGGAGAGCTGCAGAGGAGCAGTAGGCGCAAAAAAGGTAGGTTTGGCTCTCCAAATCGCATTTGAATCTGTTGATGGTAGGTTTTGATTTCTCAACTATAATAACATTAGTAAATAGTAAAACTCTAGAACTAGTAAAATGAGCGAGCGTAAGACTTGGACCCTGGAAGTAGGTTATTTCTCGACTCAGTAAGACCAGATTTTAAGATAACTTTATGAAGATAGAGGAATTAAAAAGTGGAGCGTAATATCCCAGATGATGGAGCAAAGCTACCGCATCGAGGGCAGGAACGGCAAGCAATGCCGCGAGAGATACCACAACCACCTCAAAGGTGGCATCAGCAAATAGAGATGGACTCAGTAAGAATAATAGCAGTTGGTGGATCTTCATTCGAAGCATGGGAACCGATGGGCGCTCATATCCAAGCTGATCAGCGGGAGGTAGGTTTATTGTAAGCTAGGACGTAGAACTGCGTGAAAAATATGTTCAACTCCAAGCTCAGGAAGTCTGTGCGCCTGCTCAACAGATTCATCTACCTATATTATCGAAAAATCCTCAAATAAATCAAAATAAACTTCGTCAACCGCCTCTCCGAGTTCACCGAGGCCGCACACAAGAAGCCCGAGGACCACCGCAACCCCCAGGAACGCACCGCCATCTGTACTCCCCTCCCTATCCAGACCTCAAGAACCAGATACTCAGGCAGGACTACTACGAGGTCCACGAGATGAGTTAAGAGCAGAAGCTGAGCGTCAAGACTCTCATCGAGTAGATCCACGCGTTCAAGAAGGACAACCACAAATACTACCGGGGCAACGTGATGGCAAGGCTCAGGAAGCAGAAGTTCAGGCTCAGGGTCAGCGAAGATAACATCCAGCTTGACGAATAGCAGTCGACTGTGCCCAGACAGACTGAGAGTGCCAGTTTGAACCAACTGGAAGGCAAGCTGCCCTCGAGATGTTCAAGCAGCAGAAGGATCAACAATATCTTTCAGTAGCTCCAATTACCCTAATCCAAAAAGTAATAGACCTAAACTGATAAGCCGGTATAGCTATTAACCGTCTAGCGCACGAACAGCCTGTGCCGGCTGTAGAGTTTCTAGAACAACCTGAGTAGCCTGCTGGGCAACGATGGGCTGGAGAGGCCCATCCAGTTGGACAGCTATCTGCCCAGCCTCACTCCTGCGCCGCGGTTTGATCCCGACTTTGTGGACTGGAGCTGGCTGTCTTTGATTTGAACTAGATATTGATAGATGCTATCTCATTTCTGCTATTGTAATATAAATGCCTGCAATTATGTCGTGCTGCTGCCGCAATTTAATCTAATATGCCTGCTTAGCGTAGTCCACCAATATCCAAGTATAGCTGATTTCTCCCAGAAGCAGAACGAAACGACTATCTTAGTTTTGGTCTGCAGAAAATCAACAATCCTGGACCTTTAATTTTAGGAATTATGCATATTTATCCCCTATAATTTAATACTCGAAACCGCATCACCGGGCAACGAATTTCCATGAAGGTGACAGCCATCCGAACGGCCAAGCATCACCGCACTTACTTTAATTTAGGTGCTCGCGTTGCATATTGATCAGATAGGTTGATTACGGAATACCGAAGCCACCTTTTGTCCAGATTGATTGAGCAATATAACTAAGGGTATGAATCCAGACACAGCTACTGTATGCCTAACGGACTGACCTAGGTTGTTTGGATTTCAGCCTCAGCCATCTCTTCGAAGTGGCCAACTCCACTTGATGTATCTGTAGTTTCAGCTGCTTCAGTATATTCGAAGTTCAGTTCATCAATGTGTCCACATTTATAGCATAACTAGATATCCAATTTCGACTGTTTTCTGATTTACTGTGGGCAGATCATTTGCGAAGTTATATTTGATTGCGTATATTCAAATGGGTGACTTTTGGAAGCCGACCGCAGACCTGTTCTCGGGGCTCATCGACAAGCCCAAAATGACAGACAAACTCCTACTCCGCCCCCCCTTCAAGTACATCTACGACATCGTCATGGAGACCATTAAGAAAACCAACTGCGGCAATGGTACTCATTATGCAACTCAGGGCTATATGTTGGCCAGGAACTCAATGCTGAGTATTTCGGAGACAAGGACAAGAAAGTAGCCTTTCTAACCAGAATCATTAAATTGGTGTAGCTCATGAATGGAACCTCCGTCTAGGCCAAACCTCTCAAAATGGTCGCAGGATTGGAGCCCTAGGTACACATATTTGGAATCAGCTGACCAACCTTTTTTTACAGGAATTGTACAAATGCGCAACTTCTGGCAAATCTTCAGAGCCTTATGTTAACAAAGTCCTTGGCAAATCTGAGCCCGAGCCGGAGAAGAAGGAGCCAGAGAAAAAGGAGGAGAAGAAGTAAATTAAAAAACCGGAGAGGCCGCCATCTGCTGCCAGGTTGTCTAAAAAAACTGCCGAGCTGCCGCAAGCCCAGGCACAGCCAGCACAACCGGCACATCCAGCCAAAAAGCAGCCCAAATAATAAGACGAGTAGTTACCTCCCCCCGAAGAGAAGCCAGTGAAACAGCAGCCTCAAAAGCCAGCAGCCAAGAAAGAAGAGTACAGTGGGAAGGTGCAGGAGGTGATGAAATAGGCGGAGGAAGAAATCGCAGCCCAGAAGTAGACTGAGAAGGAGTAAGCAAAAAACACCAAGGGCATCAATTTGGGCAAACTGAACAAGAAGAAGAAAGACAACGTCGAAAAGGTGATCAGTTCAGGCACTGAGCTGACAGACAAAGAGCTTTAGTTGGTCCAGAGCATGATCCAGAGTATCTGCCAAAACACCGCACCTTTGGGCAAATCCATCGAGTTCATCAACGACGACGTTGAGGCCATGAACAAGGAGCTTACCCATTGGCGCAAACAGTACAACACTTCCAAAGCCAAGACCCAGACTTAAATGAAGCTCACTGAGGAGGCTTTGATGCCCATATACGACAAAATACACGAAATTGAGTAGCAAATCTTGGACCAGAAATCAAAGATTCAGACCACAAAAGCCCAGATCCTAAAAAACGATACCATCATCAGAGACCTGCTGCTGTCAGTGGTCACCACCAAATGATAACGCATTCACCCTAATTCAGTTATAACATAATGGCCAATACCATTCTCCAGAATACTCAGCGAGGAGTGATCTTCCTCCAGATGCTTGCTCCGGCAGCTTTCCTAAATAGGAGTTTTGGAGAATAAAACAAGCTCTCCAAAGGAACGATATCCCTGACTGTTAATGGGGTTGTAGAGAATAAGGATTAGTTAATGGAAGTGGTGTTTAAGGGGTTATGGTAAATAAAAAAGGGCAGATCACTTATTGATCCTCCAGACCTCCTTTCACTTATTGATCCTCGAGACCTCCTTTTTGACTATATCAGCCCAAAGATTCTGATTCTTAAGTTTGGTCATGCTCATCACATCTTTGAGCTTCTTCTCAATAATCTGCTTGTTCATGCGCACTTTCGTAAACCGAAAAGTGACGTAGTTCTTGATTGATTCGTCATCCAGCTAATCGAATTCCAGGGACAGTAGCTAGATTCGTTTGTATTCGATGTTCTAGAGCAGGTCCAAGCGATGGGAGCTTATTTTGTTGAGGTAGAGGACTGCACTGTATTTGTCTATCTGCTTCTGGCACAGGTTTATCTGCTTTATTAGCATCGGGATCAGCGCTTGGAACGAAAAGTTCAGATGTTGTGCTTTTTTCAACTTCTCAAAAGACTTCTCATCCAGTTTGCAGAGATACAGCTTGAAGAGATCGTCTTCGGAGCTGATCTAAATCTTGAGCTAGTAGACTCCATCGCCATTGCTCAGGGAAAGTATCCTGAGAGAGAAGACCTACTTTAAGCTGATTGGGTGGCCATCGTTTCCCGAACTTCTGATTTCGAGTGCGAACTGAGGTTCGTAGAAGGCTACTTTGAAGCCACCCTCCATAATGGGGTCAAGATCGGCAATCCATGCGTCTTAGTTCTCGTATTTGCTGAGACTGCTCTATTTGTATCTGCTGCTAGGCTTCATCCGATACAACTGCAATATAAACTATCAGACAGTTAGCGGATTGTTAATATCACAGGTTCAGTTCCAAAAAACGAACTTTTTTTTTTGATTTTGTGCTGAGTCCTCCTTCGGCCAAATAAATCTGAGGCGGTGGAACTGAGTGTTGGATGTGGGGTGATAAAGTTGACGACATTTCTGATATTTGGTCACATTATAAAACTCACAGGCTAGAATGGAGAAGAGTTTGGACTACGACTACATCTTCAAGTACATCCTCATTGGAGACGCCTTCGTTGGCAAAAGCACGCTCCTCAACATGTTCATCAATGAAACTTTCATCTCTGAAAGCAATCCCACCATGGGTGTCGAGTTTGCCACCAAGAAGATGG
>Ga0316217_10006229_pt1 | contig 11912 bp, 10 predicted proteins | sample 1anoAmetaG_FD_203633 | JGI IMG/M metagenome (GOLD analysis project Ga0316217, IMG submission 203633) | Freshwater microbial communities from Trout Bog Lake, Wisconsin, USA - 1anoA | ecosystem: Environmental > Aquatic > Freshwater > Lake > Hypolimnion/Profundal zone | place: USA: Wisconsin... | reverse complement strand
TTGGCTTCTGCATCGAGCACAAGCTTGGCCCGTATGGGTATACGCCCCATAAATCCTCCGATGACCTACCTATAAGCGTAGGACATCGGAGACATTTAGCAATGTTATTTTGGAATCTTTCTACTAGATCGTCAGCGAGAGCCAGATGGCCATGGTTTATTCGGCCAGCAGGGCCTCATAACTGGTTTCCATGAGCCCGGGCGCATATCCCCTTGCGCCCCAGAATAACCGTGTTACACTTTGTGTGGGATTACCAAATGGGCTTCCGACCCAAGACCCGACTTATCATTCGAAAAAATATAAGTGAAAAAATTGAAACCAAGCATCGTGTCTCCAATGCATTGGCCCGTGCCTTCTTTGACCAATTCCAGTGGGATGCCACTCCTCAACCAGTCGGTCCGGGCGAGCCTCCCTGGCCTTTACCCAGATGGGTGGTAGAGGGAGTCTATGAGGGGCAACTTTACAGGATGGCCTTTCTGATGCTCCTCCCGCCTGGGACCGAAGCCACGCTGATCACCATGTTCCCGATCAGCACACCAAAGCACCAACCATCAGGGGCAGGTCATGACCAAGAAGAAAACACTCGGTGAATATTGGGATGCTGGGGAGGTCCAGTTTTCCCATCCTTTGTCTGATGATGAATTACTGGAACTTTCTGATCGCACGGAAGTTCAGCTTGAACAGTACCCTCCAGGTTTTTTCAGAGCCCGTCGGGGGGGGCGGCCCAAAAAGGGGGAGGTAATGGAACCAACCTCCGTCCGCTCGATTCGACTGGTGACCCGTCTCTGGGCGCGGGTGGAAAGCGAGGCTGACCAGGCAAGCCTGTCCATCAACCGGTGGATCGAGTATGCCATTCTCGAAAAAATCAGCCGGGAACAACCCCCCGAACTCAAACTCATGTAGTCAGGCCGCACCCCAGGATCCGGTGCGGCAGGCGCACCCCTTCCACCAACCGGACCTTGCCGCCCAGGTCGCGGAAGCCCCACCGCTGATAGAAGCGCAGGGCCCTGGGGTTGCCTTCGTGGGCTTCCAGCCAGACGCCTCGGGCGTCGCGGGCGCGGGCTTCGTCCAGGAAGGCGGTCATGAGGGCGTTGGCGACCCCCCTGCCCTGCCAGGCCGGGGCGACGTACAGGCGGGAGAGTTCCAGGTGCGGTGGCGCGAGGCCCTCCAGGGGACAGGGGGCCTCGGCCAGGGCAAGGTAGCCCACGGTGCCTTCCGGACCTTCCGCCACCCAGGTGCCGGCGGCCAGGAGGCTCTCCAGAACGGATCGGGCGAAGGCCTTGGAGCACAGGATGTCCATGGCCTCCTCCGGAAACAGAGGGCCGAAGGTCTCGCGGAAGCGGGCCTCGGCGAACAGGGCCAGGGCCTCCGCTTCGGCCGGGTCACCGCGCCGGACGGTGAAGGGGCGGGTCATGCGTCCCAGGGGAACCGGTGGGGCAGACCGTACCAGGTCCTCAGGGTCTCCATGTCCTTGCGCAGGGCGGCGGGCACGGGGCAGCCCCGGTCCTTGCGCACCAGCCAGGCCAGGTGCTCCTTCTCGCCGGCGGTGAAGATGTGTTCCTCGCCGGGAGCCTTCCGGCTGGCCCGCAGCTCCCGCATTATGTTGCCGCTGATCTGCTTGAACCGGTCCAGCTCGATGAACTCCTCGATGTCGATGGCCAGGAAGAAGTGGCCGATGGGGATGGGAGCCTTCCGGCCGTCCACATCCAGGCCGTTGAGCAGCTTCAGGTAGGCGCCGTCCTGGAGGGCGGCGCTGAGCACCTCCACCACGGTGGCGTAGCCGTAGCCCTTGAAGCCGGCCCCCTCCTCCCCGATGCCACCCAGGGGCGCCAGGGCGGCCTTGCCCAGGTTCAGGTCCACCAGGACCTGGGGCGCGTCGGTGCGGGTGAGGCCCTCCTCGTCGATGACCCAGCCCGGGGGCATGTCCTTGCCGATCCGGGCGTAGTGCTCGATCTTCCCCCGCTGGGTGACGGAGGTGGCGCAGTCCAGGAGGAAGGGAAAGTCCTCGTCCGTGGGCAGCCCCACGGTGAGCGGGTTGGTGCCCAGCATGTTCTCCACCCCGAAGGTGGGGGCGATGGAGGGGCGGGCATTGGTGCCCGTGATGCCGATCATCCCGGCCTGGGTGGCCATCAGGGCGTAGTAGCCGGCGATGCCGTAGTGGGTGGAGTTGCGCACGGCGGTCATGCCCATGCCGTGGGCCTTGGCCTTGGCGATGGCGGTGGCCATGGCCTGTTTGGCCACCACGTGGCCCATGCCGTTCTGCCCATCCAGCACCGTCACGGTCTTGCGGTCCCGGATGACCTGGACCCGGGTGACGGGGTTCAGGATGCCGTCCCGGATGCGGTCGATGTAGATGGGCTTGAGCCGCCCGATGCCGTGGGAATCGATGCCCCGCCGATCGGATTCGATGAGCACCTCGGCCACGACGACCGCGTCCGGCCGGGGCACGCCCGCCGCCACAAGGGCATCGACCATGAAGTTCTCCAGGAAGCCGAACTCCAGCCAGACACAGTCCTTGTACGTACCGGGATATTCATCCATCCACTTCATGGCGCGACTCCTGTGGGATTGATGATGCCATCGTCCCTTATTCTGGGCCGGTGGCACAAGCCCCTACCGTAAGGTCGTGCGCACGACGCTGTTCAACCCGTCGGAGTAGTGCACCACGAAGCTTCCCCCCGCCGGCAGCCCGTCCAGGGGCAGATCCGCCGTGCCCCCCGTAAGGTGGAGGGCGAGGGTGGTGCGCTGGGCCCCTTCGTGGAGGACGTTCACCCAGGGATGGAGACTGGCGTCCCACTCCAGGTGGAGGCGCCCCGCCGCTTCCCGCACCACCAGGGCGCCGCTCTCGGCATCCGCCGCCAGCGCCGTCCGGCGCAGGGCCAGGGACCGGGCCCCGGCGCGATGCAGGAGCCGCCGCCCCGCCGCATGGATCGAAGCGGACGTCACCTCGCCCGAGGCCGGCACCGTGAACGTGAAGATCCGGTGCCCCGCCGGATCATCGGGCACCGTGGCGGCGGCAAAGGCGACGTCCCGGGTGCCCGTGGAGGTGGCGATCTGGAGGTGGTAGGGTCCGGGCCTGGGGGGCCTGGCCAAGCCGGTGGTCCGGATGAGGGGCTGCAGGTGGGCGGCGCCAGCCGCGTCGACCCAGCCACTGACCACCCACTGGTCATATTCGGCTGCCGAAGCCCTGACGGCCTCCGTGTCCGCGACCCCCGTGGCCCCCGCCAGCCAGCCCATGGCCGCCAGGTAGTCCCAATCGGAGGTCCAGTGGGGGTTTTCGGCATAACTCATGATGTCGTAAACGGAGGCCGGATCGTAGGAACCCAGTGCGGCGGGGTCGAAGCCCCAGCTGCCGATGGCAGCCCCCTGTTTCGCGGCGGCGTTGTAGTAGGGATAGTTCAGCTGGGGGTAGGCGGGCCCATTCCCCGCGGGCGCATGGTTGAGGTTCATGGCATGGCCTTCCTCGTGGACCATGATGGAGGTCGCGGAGTCCAGGTTTACGTCGTAGTTGGTGAAGAGATTGGCGGCGGTGACATCCAGGCCGATGCCGACCCCGAGCGCCTGGAAAGAGAGCCCCACATAGCTGTAGCCCGAGAAGCTGGCCGGGAAAGCCAGCTGGAAGAAGCCGTAATAGTTGGCCATCGCCTTGTCCACGATCTTCAGGGACGCCAGTTCGCTGAGCAGCTGGATCCAGCCGTCCTCGAAATAGACCGTGCTGGTGGGCACGAGGGTGGAGGTGGTGTAGGGCGCCCGGTGGGTCAGGGCCAGGTTCTGGATGGGCCAGAAGGCCAGCATCTCCTGGGTGAGGGTGGCGTCCGGAGGCAGGTTGGGCAAAAGGCCCTGCTGGATGACGGGCACCACGGTGAGGTCGTAGGTAAGCCCGGTCTTCACCTGGGGCGTGAGGACCAGGGGGGCCAGGGTTCCCGCCTGGATGGAGACCGACATCCCCGCCGCCACGGCGGTGCTCGGCAGGATGGCGGTGTAGGAGGAGCCCGCCTTGGCGGTTGCCGAAGGCAGTTCCCCTTCGATCACCGCGGTGGGCACCATGGCGGGACCCGCCAGCGCATAGCTGGTGCCACCCACGGTGGCGGTAACCGAGGGAGCCGCCTGCCCCGGCCGGTCCGCGAGCAGCTGGACCCGCAGCAGGGCCGGCTTGCCGGCCACCAGGGGCAGGCCTGGCTCCACCACCGTCTGGCCCCATTCCACGGCCTGGATCCAGGTGGTGGGCACCGCGCTGGCCGCCGTGACGGTGATGGGCAAGGAGAAGGCCGAGGCCGGGACGCTGCCTTCCACCCCGTCCCGCGTAGCCTGGAGGGTGAGGGTGTAGGTGCCGGGGGCCGTGGCCGGTCCGGCCTGGATCGTCAGGGGCACCGAGGCCAGACCGGTCGGATTGGTGGCGGCCAGGGTCGCCGTCAGCCCCGCGGGCAGCGCCGCGGCATCGGCTACCGCGACCAGCGTGTCCCCGACGTAGGCCGGATTGCCCGAACTGGGTTCCACCGTGCCGAAATAGGAATCATTATGTCCCAGGTAGAGGGGGAAGGTGACCGAGCCGCCCTGAGCGACAGCGATCGGGGCAGTCTGGGGAAGGGGCTGGAAATAGAAGGGCGCGGGACTGTAGGCCACAACCACAGGCAGCGAACGGGTGACACCGTTGAAGCTCCCGTTGACCTGGAAGGCGTACATGCCGGGCGCGAGCCCCGGGGCGGCGGTGAGGGTGAGGGTCTCGGCGGCCGAACCGGAGCCGATGACGGCGGAAAGCCCGGTGGGGACCCCCGCGACGTTGAAGGTCACCGACCCCGAACCGCTGAGGTTGGTAAAATTGTTATCGTAGGCATTGAAATACTGGACGGAGCTGCTGCCGACCATTTGAATGACCGTGGGATCCGGGTTCTGGCTGCCGTCGGCCGAGGTGAATTGAAGGTTGAAATCCGCCGTCTCCTGGACCAGGTTGAGGGTCAGGGGGGTCGTCGCGGTGACGGTGGTCGAAGTGGCGGCCGTGCTCCCGCTGGCGGGCGTGGTAATGACACTCTGGGCCGTCAAGGTCAGGCTGTAGGTGCCCAGGGCCGGATAGACCTGCTTGGTGAAGGTCGGATCCGTGGTGGACGGATACCCGGCCTGGAAGCTCAGTTCGTCCGAGGTGCCGGTGGTGCTGGCCTGGGCGAAGGTGGCGACCACGTTCGCGGGCAGACCGCTCACGGAGAGGGTGACGGGCCCGGTGATGGTGGCGTCCTTGGTCACGTTGACCGTGATGGTCCCGGAGTAGGGGGGCGGATAGTAGCCGCCGTTGGCCGCGATCGCCGAGGCCGAGTCCCCGGTGGGCACCGGCAGGCTCAGGCTCACGGCGGCGGGCGCGATGGAGAGGTGGGTGACGGCGGGGGTGGACGAGGACGAACTGCCGCCTCCGCAGGACAGCGTCGGCAGAAGGGCCAGAAGGAGGCCCAGGCCCCCGGGCACTGCGTGGTTCCGGAGGGGTTTGCCTGCCTGGGGTGTCTGCATCTGCATCCTCGAAAAGCTACTGACGGTACTGAGAGGGTACCCCAAAAACCCCGGGCTGGCCTGTGGTCTGAAGCCTGACGAACAGGCCGCCATCCCCGATGACCAGGTCCGGAAGGCCGTCGCCATTGACGTCCCCGATGGCCACCGAGGTCGGTCCCTGCACGCCCGGGTAGAGGACGGGCGCGGTGAAGGTCCCGGGACTGCCGGGCTTCTGGAGGAGCACCGACACGCTGCCGGGCGAGCCTGGGATGCCGAAATTGGCCACGGCCAGATCCGGGAGGCCGTCGCCGTTCAGATCGCCCACGGCCACGCAGGTGGCATAGGAGTCGCCCACGTCGTAGGTGACCGCCGTACCGAAGGTGCCGGCCGCGGCGGGGGCCGCGTTCTGGAGCAGGACGCTGAGGCCCTTGGTGGTGGGGGCCAAGGTCGTCCCGTTGTTGGCCACCACGAGATCCGGACGGCCGTCGCCGTTGAGGTCGGCCACCCTCACGGAGACGGGGTTGACGCCCACGGGGTAGTCCACATGGGCCTGGAAGGTGCCGTCCCCGTTGCCCAGGAGCACCGACACGACCCCCGCGGAGGTGGCCGCGATGATGTCCGGGAAGCCGTCGCCGTTCACGTCCGCCACGGCCACCGCCTGGGGCACCCCGCCCACGGGCAGGCCCACGGGGGCGCCGAAGGTCCCGCCCGCCGCCGCCTGGGTGAACAGGAGGACGGTGTTGGCGCCGTCGGCGGCCACCACCACGTCCGGGTAGGTGTCGCCGTTCACGTCGCCCACGGCTACGTCCAGCGGGTTGCGGGAGCCCACGGGCAGGGTCACGGGAGCCAGGAAGCCACCCGGGTTCTTGGGATCAGGGAAGAGGACCGAGACGGTGTTGGCGGCGTTGAGGCTGGTCACGAGCTGCTGGTTGACCACCACCACCCCGGGGTTCCCGGTGGGCGAGAGGCGCGCAGCCACCAGGCTGGCGGGGTTGGGGCCGCCGTTGGACGGGATGGGGGCCAGGTAGGTCCCCGCGGTGGTGGCGCTCTGGAGCCGGGTGGAGACCCACCCCGAGGTGGCCAGGCCGCCGCCGGTGCCATAGATGGTGTCCACCAGGTCCAGTTTGCCGTCCCCGTTCAGGTCCGCCACCGCCACGTGGGTGGTGGGATAGGCCACGGCGCCCGGGTAGGGACCGCCATCGTAGGTCCGGTCGCGCCCGCCCCAGCAGGAGCACAGGCCCAGCGCGAGGCCGGCCGCCAGGGGTACTCTCAAAGCGCGCATTCCTAGGCTGCCCATGTGAAGCCTCCAGACAGGGCCCCCTCCCCGGGGAAGGGCCCCTCGGAAGTGATTAGATGGTATGAACCCGGCGGTTGTTGAGCCGGGCCCGCCTTTTTTTTCAGACCCGGAACCGGCCTCGGGGGCCCAGGGGGTGCTGGCAGGAACCGGCTTCCGGGGCATGGCTCCTCGGCCCCCCCCGGAGGGAGCCAGGAAATAAGCATTTCCATGAGACTTCCCTTGGGCGCGCATCCGAACCCATGGCAGACTTGTGTTTCAGGCCATGGATTGGCCCGGAGCCTCGATTGCCCATGATCAATGCCGTGACGATCTTCACCACCTGTGGCAGCGAGGAGACAGCCCTCACCATCGCCGCAGCCGTCGTGGACCAGGGGTATGCCGCCTGCGTCAACATCTTCCCCTCTATAAAGAGTTACTACTACTACAAGGGCGGGACCCACCTGGACGAGGAGGTCATGCTGATGATCAAGACGAGCCGCGACCAGTTCGCCGCGGTCTCCCAGGTCATCACCGAGCTCCACACCTACGAGATTCCGGAAATCCTGATGGTCCCGGTGGAAGCCTGCTCGGACAGTTTCCTGGAATGGATCGAGGAGGCGGTATCCCGCGAGGGGTAGCCTCAACCTAGCTAGGAGAACACCATGGAGATGTCGCTCAGCGGCGAATTCCTGAGGGTGGTGGAGCAGGCGGCCATCGCCTCCGCTTCCAGCATCGGCAACGGCGAGCGCAAGCACAGCGACTGGCTCGCCGTGGAGTCCATGCGCCGCAGCATGGAAACCCTGTCCATGGACGGCACGATCGTCATCGGCGAGGGCGAGCGGGACGAGGCCCCCATGCTCTATGTGGGCGAGAAGGTGGGCCGGGGCATGGGCCACCCGGCCATCGACATCGCCGTGGATCCCCTGGAGGGCACGAACCTCTGCGCCACCGGCGCCCCCAACGCCATCACGGTGCTGGCGGCCTCGGAAAAGGGCGGCCTGCTCCACGCCCCCGACCTCTACATGCAGAAGCTCTGCGTCGGCCCGGCCTCCAAGGGCCGGGTGCACCTGGACTACACCCCCGCCCAGAACCTGAAGCTCATCGCCGAAGCCCTCCACCGCAAGGTGGGCGAGCTCACCGTCGTGGTCCTGGAGCGCCCGCGCCACGAGCAGCTGATCGACGACATCCGCCATGCCGGGGCCCGCATCCAGCTCATCGGGGACGGCGACCTGTCCGCCGCCATCTCCGCGGCCGTCTCGGGCACGGGCATCCACGCCGTCATGGGCATCGGCGGCGCCCCGGAGGGCGTCATCTCCGCCGCGGCCCTCAAGTGCCTGGGCGGCGAGATCCAGGGCCGCCTCGTGGTGGACGCCAACACCGCCAGCCGGGAGAAGGCCGAGGCCATGGGCGTCGACTTCGACCGCATCTACTTCACCGACGACCTGGCCCCCGGGGAGCACATCGTCTTCGCCGCCTGCGGCGTCACCAAGGGCAACCTCCTGGACGGGGTCCACTTCTTCGGCGACGGGGTAAGGACTTCAAGCCTCCTGCTCCACCGGCACCCCAGGCTCGTTCGCTTCGTGGACTCCGTGCATGTCAATGAAGGCGAAGGCATAACCGTCCGCTTTTAACCTATTTGACCAGGTCGCCGGCCTTAACGAAAGTGACCCTGCCCTTGGCTGCGGGGATCAGTTTTTCCAGCGCTTCGACGGTTTCAGGGTAGATGTGGCCGATGGCCAGGACCTGACCGTCCTTGCGGGCGAGGCCGAGGGCCCGTTCCCACTGCTTCGAGATCTCGGCGAAGGCCTTGTCGTCATCCAGGAAGACCTTGCGCTGGACGGTGGGAACCGAGAGTTCCTGCGCGACATCGAAGGCCACGGAATCCTTCTCGGTGCGGCTGTCCACGAAAAAGCAGTGCTTGGCCTTGATCTCCTCTAGGATCCAGCGCATGCGCAGGCGGTCCGGCGTGATGCGGGAGCCCATGTGGTTGTTCACCCCCTGGCGGAAGGGGACGTCGGCCAGGGCCTTGCGCACCCGGGTCCGCAGCTCGGGCTCCTTGAGTTCGAACAGGACCGCCTCGGGGCCCGGGTCCTTGCCCGGGGCGGGGTAGCCGATGGGTTCCATGGGCAGATGCAGCATGACTTCCTTGCCCCGGTCATGGGCGATCCCCGCGCTCTCCCGGGTGTGCTCCTGGTAGGGAAGCACGGCCACGGAGAAGGCCACGGGCTGGGCGCACAGGCGGGTCACCAATTCGGGCGGCGCGTAGCCGAGGTCGTCGATGACCAGGGCCAGCCTGGGCAGGGCCGAACCGGGCTGCGCCTTGGCGGGCGGGGCCTCGGGGCGGGCGGGTGCGGGGACTCCAGCCTTGGGTGCGGGCTGCGGTTCGGCCTGGGTTTCGGGCTGGGTTTCAGGTTGACCAGGGGGCCGGGGCTTGGACGAGGGCTTGGGCTGGCGGGGCTTCGGGGCGGGCCGGGTGGTCTCCTCCTCGCCCGGCAGCCGGCCTTTCCGGGAACAGGACAGCTTGGTGAGCAGGGAGCCCAGGCCCAGGCCCAGGGCCAGCATGAACAGGGCCAGGGCGGCCAGGCGGGGCGTGGAGGCCGGGCCTCCGCGTCGGGTCGCCACGCCGTCAGGCCAGGTCCAGGTCCGCCGGGACCGGGTGGAGGCTGGCGGTCAGGGCCCCGTCCCGCCTGGCGGGGCCGGGGGCCTTCAGCTCGGCGGCCTTGGCCTTGTCGGCCAGGATCTCCAGGATCTTCGGCAGGGGATCATCCTCGGGCTTCATGTTCTTGAAGACATGGTCGGGGACCAGACCCGGCTGGTTGCCTTCGCCCGGGTGGTCCTTGTCGGGCTTGGCCTTCATGGCCTCGGGCTTCTCGCCGCCCAGGCCCAGGAACTCGCCCCCGGCGCCGAGCCAGCGCTTGTTCACCACTTCCGCACCGCCGCCCTGGCGCAGGAGGAAGCGGGTCCGCTCCACGCCCAGCCCCATGCTGCGTTCGCCGAAGATCGGCACGGACTGCTTTTTCAGGGCGGAGGACAGGGCCTCCGGGGCGCCGAAGGTCCAGGGTCCCTGGAGCACGGCCACCTTGGCGAAGGGCGGGAGGGAGGCCGGCACCACGGCCACCTGGACATCCGCATGGCCGGTTTCCTGAACCGTGGCCAGGGGTCCGGCCCCCACGAACAGGCCGGCCACCTTGGCGGCCTCGGCCAATTCGCCGCCCGTGCAGCGCCTCAGGTCGAGCACCAGGGGCAGCTTGTGGTCGAGGCCCGGGAGCAGGGCCATCAATTCGGCGGCCCGGCCCGGGGAGAGGTCCTCAAGGCCCAGGACGGTGACCTTGGGCTCCTTGCGCACGAAGACGGGCGGGGGCGTGAGCATTTCGCGCTTGACGGTGATCTTCTTGAGCTCGCCGTTGGCGGCGGCGTAGCGCAGGAGGGAGACCTCGGAACCCGCGGCGCCCCTGAGCCTGCGTTCCAAGGTCCAACTGCTCATGGGGCCGATGGAGTCCCCGTCCAGCTTGCGGATCACGTCTCCCGGGAGGAACCCGGCCTTGGCCGCGGGACTCCCGGCCGTCACGCCCAGCACCTGGGCATAGATCTGGCGCTTGAGCACCTGGATGCCGATGCCCGCGGGGCCGGGGTCCGGCAGCCTCAGGTCGTCGGGGGTAAGGTAGGCGTTCAGGGGGTGGGCCCGCTCCAGGGTGGCCTGGATGCCGCCGTTGATCACCTTCTCCATGTCCGGTGGATCGACGTAGAGGTCCTTGACGTAGTTGAGGACGTCCTGGATGTCGGAGAGGCCGGCCAGGGGATCCTGGCTCACCGCCTTGAGTTCATGCCGGGGAGCCTCCTGGACCGGGTGGAAGACCACCGGGTAGGTGAACACCGCCACCAGGGGAAGGGTAAACATGGAGAGCCACGAACGCTGATGCATGCCCCTAGTGTAGGCGGATTTCCATCCGGGACGCGAGATCATCCAGGCAGATGCCCACCGCCCGGTTCGGCTCGGGCCTGGCCAGGGCCTCCAGGAGGTCCGGCTCAGCCATGAGGCGCCCGGCCTCCTCCCCCAGGCGCCGCTCCAGTTCCTGCCCCTGGACCACCATCCGGGCCCTGCCCTCCCCTGCCATGGCGCGGGCGTTGCCCGTCTGATGGTCACCGGCGCTGCCGGGCATGGGCACCATGATGGCGGGCCGGCCGGCGGCCTTGAGTTCCGCGCAGGTGCTGGCGCCGGACCGGGTCACCACCAGGCTCGCCGCCTCCAGCTGGCGGTCCATGAACTCCAGGAAGGGGGCGAGGTGGTGCCTCGGGTGGCGCTCCCGGGCGGCCAGGGCCTGGTAGGGGGCCTGCCCCGTCTGGTGGAGGAGGTCCCAGTGGGGGAACCGCTCGAGGAGCGCGGGGGCCATGGCGAAGACGGCCTCGTTGAGGACCCGGGCGCCCCCGCTGCCCCCCAGCACGAGGAGCCGGTAGGGGGGGCGCAGGACTCCCAGGGGCTGGAACTCCCGCAGGAAGGCCTCCCGCACCGGCGTGCCCGCCAGGAGGCACCGGGCCCCGGGCATGCTGGCGAGACCCTCCTCCATGCCGCACCACACCCCGGCGGCCCTCGTGGCCAGGAGCTTCACGAGAAGGCCGGGGGTCGCATTGGACTCATGGAGGAAATAGGGAATGCCCAGGGTCCGCGCGGCCAGGAGCGCGGGCGCCGCGCCGTAGCCGCCGGTGCCCACCACGGCCCAGGGGCGGTGCTCCCGCCACAGGTCCAGGAGGGTGCGGCGGGCTCCCATGAGTTTCCAGGCCGAGCGGGCGGTCTTCACCGGGGAGCGCCCCACGAAGCCCTCCACGTCCAGCAGGAGGTGGGGCCAGCCGCTGGGGGGCAGGAGGCGGGCCTCGATGCCCCGCTGGGCCCCCACGAAGGCGATGGGCCGGTCCCACCGGGCGCGGGCCCCCTCCGCCAGGGCCACGGCGGGGAAGAAGTGGCCCCCCGTCCCGCCCCCGGTGAACACGAGGCTCCCGGCGAACTTGATTCCATTCATGGTCTAGAGGATACCAGGGCAATCGCATCACCCTTGACTGAGGTCCCCCCATTTCCCCCCGGTACCTCCGCCGGCGCGGCCGGCGGAGGTTAAAGATGGGCCCAGGGGAGACGAGGGGGCCCTGTTGGCACGCCTTGGCTCCGATC
>Ga0316217_10006228_pt1 | contig 11914 bp, 7 predicted proteins | sample 1anoAmetaG_FD_203633 | JGI IMG/M metagenome (GOLD analysis project Ga0316217, IMG submission 203633) | Freshwater microbial communities from Trout Bog Lake, Wisconsin, USA - 1anoA | ecosystem: Environmental > Aquatic > Freshwater > Lake > Hypolimnion/Profundal zone | place: USA: Wisconsin... | reverse complement strand
GGCCGCGTTGCTGGACCGGTTGATGTCTGGCCGTAAACCGCCGACACACGTCGTCCGTGTGCCACCCACCGGGTTGGTAACCCGCCGCAGCACGGACATTATCGCCATTGATAATTTGCAAGTGGCGCGTGCGCTTCGCTACATTCAAGACAACTATGCCAACCATTTGCTGGGAGTGGATTTAGTGGTGGGCGCCACGGATATTTCCCGCCGTCCGCTTGAGATAGCTTTCCGCCAGGAACTGAAACGCACGATCAATGAGGAAATTGTCCGGGTTCGAATGGAGAAGGCTAGAGACCTGCTTTCCACAACGAATATGCAGGTCATCGAAATCGCCGCCATGACCGGCTTTACTCAACCCAGTCATCTTTTCCGAACTTTCCGCAAACTGGTCGGTTTAAGCCCGAAGACCTACCGCAAAAAACTGGCTGCCGGGCGAAACCCGCGAATTATTAAGAGCGTAAAGAAATGAAACTGTGAACCGCCTCAACGCCGACATTGGCGATACGAAAAACGTGCCGGCCGATCATCCTGAGATTGTCGCCCGTCTCACCGGCCTGCTTGAAAAATATGCCGCCGACGGCCGCAGCGCGCCAGGCACGCCGCAGAAGAACGACGTGTCTGTGGACATCTGGAAAAGGCAGCTCAACAAGCCTCGGGCGATTCCAATCTTGGATGATTGATTTCAGAATAATTTCTGCCAACAACCGGAGCTTTGATCTTGACCAGTGCTAAAATGAACAAACCAGGCACCCTTGCTCTCTGCTTCGCTGCGTTTCTGGCGCCTTGGTCTGCGCTTCAGACTGCCGATGCATCCCAGCCGCCAGGCAAGCCCAACAGCGTTTCTATTTTGATTGATGATGAAGCGCTGAAATGCATTCGCCAGAACCAGGACCATCCGTTCTTCCTCTATTTTCCGCACACCGCCGTCCGTGTGCCGATTCATCCCGGCGATAAATTCAAAGGCCACTCAGCCAACGGCCCTTATGGCGACCGGGTGGAGGAACTCGACTGGAGCGTCGGCGTTGTCATGGACATGCTGCGCAAACTCGAGCTCGCGGATAACACCCTGGTCTTCTTCGGCAACGACAACGGACCGTGGCTCGGTTTGGGCGATAACTGCGGCTCAGCCGGTCCCTTGCGCGGGGGCAAGTTCAGCACCTTCGAAGGCGGCGTGCGTGAACCCGCCATCGCGTGGTGGCCGGGCCGGGTGTTCGTCCGCCCTATCACATCGCCAAACCCACCGGACTTTGGCTACCAGGTCGCGCGCCGGCAATTGACTAAGTCCTCGCCATGAAATTATTTCCGCAATGGGCTGCGGCTCTCTGGTTGCTGAGCTTTGTAGCTAGCACCAGCGCGTTTTCCGTCCGCGCGGCGGACCCTCCGAGCAGCCGCTTCGAGGTGGTTCGCTTTCCAACCAACCCCATCATCCGGCCGGAAATGCTGCCAGGACGCGACGGCGAAAACATCAACGGACCCTCGTTGATCCGAGCGCCCGTCTGGCTCAAGCATCCGCTCGGCAAATATTATCTCTATTTCGCTCACCATGGCGGAAAATACATTCGCCTCGCCTATGCGGACAGCCTGGCCGGGCCGTGGAAGATCTACGAACCTGGCACGCTGCGGCTGGAGGAAGCGCCTGGCTGCAAAGGCCACATCGCTTCACCTGATGTCGTGGTCGATGACGAGCGGAAGGCGATCCGGCTCTATTTCCACGGACCAGCGAAAGCCGCCGCCGGTCAGAAAACTTTTGTGGCCACCTCGCCGGATGGACTGCACTTCAAAGCCTCAGGCGAGCCTTTGGGCATTTTTTACTGGCGCATTTTCCGCTGGGACGGCTGGTGGTACGCGATGGCCAAAGGCGGGCTGCTTTACCGGTCGCGGGACGGCCTGACCAGATTCGAGGAGGGTCCCAATCCCTTTCCCGGCAGTGATCAGCGAGACAAGGCTGCCAATTCTCCAGGCCCCCGCCATGTCGCGCTGCAGCGGACGGGCCGCTTGCTGTGGATTTACTATTCGAACATCGGCGATGCGCCGGAACGCATTTTTCGCTGTCGTCTAGAATTGGACGGCGACTGGACGACGTGGAAAACCTCGGAGCCGGAGGAGGTGCTGCGCCCCATGACCGAATGGGAAGGAGCGCAACTGCCGCTGAAGCAATCGTCCGCCGGCGAGCTGTCGGACCGGGAGAATGCCCTGCGCGACCCGGCGGTTTTTGTCGAGGACAAACGCACCTTTCTGCTCTATTCCGTCGCGGGCGAATCTGGCATCGCCATCGCGGAATGTTTATACGGATCAAAAAACTGAAGCAGGTTATGAAGTCAAATTATTCTGATCCTCGCTGCCTTGCCTGTTTTGCCGCGGGCCGCGCGGCCTGGCATTGGCCAGTCCAACATGGAAGGTCAAGCCTTTGTGGAATTGTTTACTACTCTGAGTTGAGGGCGACCATGCTTGTCTTGGCTGGCTGCCTTCGTCGTTCGGTGTGTGCGGCATTCAACGCAAAATGGCATGTTTGCAACGCAAAGTGGAAGTTGTTTTAAGCGTGCTCGCCGTGTTAAAGTAAAACAAAAATTTGGCTTTAAAAACTCAAAAGTCTGTAAGGATTCGTGAAGGGCTGGTGCCGACAGATCATGATATTTAACAAGAATGCAATGGGTGCCCTCATCAGCTTCGCGCTGCTGTTGCGGATTGTGTTTCCCGTGGAAGCTGCGGCACAACTGGCGCCTGATCTCACCCAGATCAATTGGAATAACTACTTTAGTACCAATACGACCAGCCAAACCAGCCTCTACAGCTACAGCCTCGGTCCCACGGGCCTGCGTGGCTGGATTTATCGCAACCCGGAAAAAGACGCCGGCCAGCAAGGATTGATGACGGCGGCTGCCCCGTGGCAGATTTTGGTTACGACCGTGGGTACCAACACGCCTGCGGCGGGGATCATGGCCAAAGATGACGTAATTCTAGGCGCGAGCGCCGGGGCGGGCAACCGGCCTGTTCCCGTTTTTACCAATGATTCCCGCAAGAGTTTGGGCTGGAAAATCGGTGAGGCTGAGGCAGGCGACGGCGTTTTGAATTTGAAACGCTGGCGGGCGGGAATTACCGAGGATGTGTCGATTCAGTTGCAGGCGCTGGGAGCCTACAGTGCGACTTCGCCGTATAATTGCCCCAAGTCAGAAGTCATCCTGTCCAATGCCTGTAGGATCATCAGCCAGGAATCGCTTCCAGACGGCCCGGAAAACAGTTATCCTGGGCCGCCGGTGCTGGGCCTGGCCTTGATGGCTTGCGGCGATGCAGAATATCTGCCCAAGGTGCGGAGCTACGCCCGGTCAATCGGACCCGCAAACCTGACGCTCAGATGCTCGCCGGGAGAATCCGCTCAAAAGGCGGATACTTGGGGTTGGGGTTACAATGGCGTCTTCTTGGCCGAGTATTACCTGCGCACCGGCGATACCAATGTCTTGCATGCAATCAATGAATATACCATCGCTCTCGCCCAATCCCAAAGTCGCTATGGCACTTTCGGACACGGTGGCAGCCTTCTGGCCGCTGATGGCAGTTTGCATGGAACAATTCCGCCGTACGGTCCGGTCAATCAAGCTGGTTTGGTTGCGAATTTGGCAATTGTCATGGGGAAAAAGTGCATCGTGCAGAGTGGGGGTGCGGCGGACCCGGAGATTGACCCTGCGATTGAGCGGGGGGCTAAATTTTTTGGGTTCTATGTGCAAAAAGGGAATATTCCCTATGGCGAGCACGAACCGTGGTATTATCATGCTGCCAATGGCAAAGATTCACTCGCCGCATTGATGTTTGCCATGATGGGCGATCGGCCGGAAGCGACGGAATATTTCACGCGGATGGTCTTGGCGGGTTACAATGGACGCGAGTACGGCCATACCGGCCAGGGATTCAGTTTTCTGTGGGGGGCGATGGCCGCCAACCTCGGTGGCACCAACGCCCTGGCTACTTATTTGGCTCAAATCCGGTGGCATTTGGATTTGGAGCGGCGCTGCGACGGTTCGTTTGTGTATGACGGGGACGAACAATACGGGGGCAGCACGGGCATCTCCAATTACTGGCAGGCAAGCAGTTATTATGAGCTGGATCCAACCGCTTGCTATGTCCTTACTTATGCACTCGCTCGGCAACAGCTCTTTCTGACTGGCAGAAAAGGAAGTCCGGTGAATTGGTTGAGCCAGGACAAGGTGACCAACGCCATCTGGGCCGGCATGTTCGACCAGGCTTTATCCGGTTATGACACGAATCAACTGATGTCCGGACTGGCGCAATATGATCCCCTCGTGCGCGGTTGGGCGGCAGTTGAATTGGGAAGCCGGGCGAACGTGTCGCCACTGGTGCCTGGCTTGATCCAAATCGCTGGCAGCAGTACCAATGCGTGGCTGCGCGAGGCGGCTTGTAATGCGCTGGGAGTCATTAAAAACACCAGCGCATTGCCGGTGCTGGTAGCCGCATTGAGCGACCCGGATATCTGGGTGCGTGCCCGAGCCGCCAATGCGTTGCGGAGTTTCGGGCCGGCGGCCAGTCCGCAGCTGGCCAATATGCTCGTGGCGTTCACCCAAAACGCCACCGATCCAAATGTGATTGCGTGGGACGATCCGGTGCAAATTGCCAACAGTCATTTGTCCTTTGAATTGTTTGGCGATGCCGTTTATCATGGCAACAATGTTGCCGTTTACACCGTCCACGCCCCAACCAACCTGCTGTATCCGGCAATTAAGGCGGGGTTGAAGCAACCGGACTCAAACCCCAGATCCGGCGTTGCCAGTTTTGTCTACAAGCAATTATCCCTGACCGAGATTCAGCCTTTGCTGCCTGATATTTTCGAAGTTGCCGCTTCTGAAAGCCAGGCCGACACAATGTGGAGCATGGATCCGCGTGCCTCCGGCATCGCGACTTTGGCCAAGTATCACATTGCCGAAGCCATCCCATTGGCCCTTTCCATGCAAATTACGCCCACCGGTTTTGGCTGGAACGACACGGGTTTCAAGGTCCCGGCCCTGAAAGCCTTGGGATCCTACGGCGCTGCCGCCCGCTGGACATTGCCGACCTTGAAGAACTATCTTTCCGCATGGAAAAAGAAGGATGAAGAGCAGTACAAAGCGCTGATTAAAACGATTGCTGCCCTCGAAAGCGCCACCAATGCGCCGGAGTTGGTCCATGTTGCGCCAATCGCCATATCCCAGGCAGTGGTCGCAGAAAAAAAACAACTAATTACGCTAACCGCCTACGCTGCGGCTGACACCCGCCTCACCTACACGATCTTGACACAACCTGCGCAGGGAACTCTGACTGGATCGCCGCCTGGTATCATTTACACTCCGAAGAATGGTTTCCGTGGCACCGATTCGTTTACCTTCAAAGTCAACGATGGTAGGAGCGAGTCGACAGCGGGCACGGTAAGTCTTATGGTGGGGGCGCCGAGCACCAACCACAAAGGCGGGCAAATGCAACAAGAATAGCTTAACGTATGCGACTAACGGAGCCGGTCAAATTTCGCGTTTTGGGTGGCGATTTTTCGCTTGCACCGCCACAGCCAAGCGATCGCATTTATAATTACCTCCGGTTTGTGCGCCGCAGTTTGAATAGCTGAAAAGGCTTTGTCCAATGAAAAGCCATGTCAGATTATTATTCGCCATTGTCTCACTCGGGCGAATGTGCTCCGCGCAAACCTGCGTGGTCGATACCATGCAGACCAATTGCTACAACGCCAACGGCGTTATCGCGGCCCCGCCGCCAGGGCAGCCCTACTACGGTCAGGACGCGCAGTGTTACGGCAACCAGTCCAGCTATACTTTGAGCGGAGACGGCAAGACGGTTCATGACCATAACACCGGATTGTGCAGGCGAAAAATGCCGCCTATTATTGTGGCTACAGCGGCTGGCGGCTCCCGAACACCAAGAAGCTGGAGAGCCTCGTCGATTATTCGAATGCGCCCGACTACAACAGCCTGCCGGCCATTGACACGCTGTTACTCCACAGCGGTTCTACCGCATCGGAGTTCAGTTGCCGTGGGGCAAAGGAAAGAGTGCGGTCAGTCTTGGGCGGCTGACCTGTTCACCGTTGTAACTGGGGGTTTAAATGTTGGGTTGGTGATCGGCTTGTCCATCGTAATGGTCTTTGTCTGCGCCGCCTGCTGGCTGCCGCCCACGCCGATGGTGTATTGCCCCGCTGCCACCTCGCGCACACCGTCCTTGTTCACGAATGCGAACTGAAAGGGTGTCAGAGTGAACGTCACGGTCTTGGCTTCGCCTCGTTGAAAATTCACGCGCTTTAAACCGCGCAATGCGCGAATCGGCAGATGGGCATTGGCGGGCGCATCCTGGCGGCTGACATACAATTCCACCACTTCATCGCCAGCCTGGTCGCCAGTGTTCTTGACTTGCACGCTGACCGCTTGTGCGCCGTCGGCAGCGGCTTTCACCTGCAAAGCTGAGTAGGCAAAGGTAGTGTAACTCAGCCCGTAGCCGAAAGCATAGAGCGGTTTGCCTGTGAAATAGCGGTAAGTGCGGCCTTTCATGTCGTAGTCGTCAAACGGTGGCAGATCTTTTTCGGACTGGTAGAAAGTGACCGGCAAGCGTCCGGCCGGATTGTAATCACCGAACAGCACATCTGCCACCGCCTCCCCGCCGCGCGGGCCGGGATACCAGGCTTCCAGAATCGCGGGCACATTGGCGGCCGCCCAGTTGACCGCCAAAGCCGAGCCGTTCATCAGGACCAGGACCGTCGGTTTCTTGAGTTTCATCACGCATTTGATCAGCTTCTCCTGGGCCGGGTAAAGTTCCAGGCTGCTGCGGTCGCCGCCGTCGCCTTCCTCGCCTTCGACCTGCGGATTTATGCCCATGACCAGGATTATTTTGTCCGCCTGCTTGGCGGTTGACAACGCTTCATCCAATGCTTGCTGGCTGCCGCTGCGGATTTCGCTGCCCTTGGCGTAAAGCACTTTGGCCTTGCCCGCTAACTTATTCTTAATGCCGGCCAAAATCGTGGTGAGGGTCGAAGGTGTGCCGTTATAGTTGCCGACCATCAAGCTGCTCTCGTCCGTGCCGGCATCATTTGCGTTTGGACCGATAACCGCAACCGTTCCGGTGTTTGCCAGTGGCAGAGTTTTGCCGGCGTTCTTGAGCAATACCATGGCTTCCTGCGCCACCTTGTAGTTCAACGCGTCGTGAGCCGGACAATCATTGATGGAAAAGGGAATTTGCGCGTATTTGACGCGTTCTTCAGGATCGAACACTCCCAGCCGGATCCGCGCCTCCATGCAGCGCAAAACCGCCCTGTCAATATCAGCCTCGGTACATTCGCCTTTGCGCAGCGCCTCGCCCAGAAAGCGGTAGGTGTTGCCGCTGTTCACATCCAGTCCATTCTTGAGCGCGCGCGCCGCCGCCGCCGACCCGGTGGATTCAAGATGATGGGTGGCATAGATGTCCCTCACTGAATCCACGTCGGAAACTGTATAGCCTTTGAAGCCCCACTGTTCGCGCAGGATGTCATTCAACAGCAATTGGCTCGAGGAGCAGGATTCGCCGCGAAAACAGTTGTACGCGCCCATGAGGGAATACGCCTTGCCCTCGCGAATGCAGGCCTCGAAGGCGGGCAGGTAAGTCTCCCACAAATCCTGGTCCGACACGCGCGCGTCGAACACATGGCGAGAAGCTTCCGGTCCACTGTGAACGGCGAAATGTTTGGGCGAGGCGATGACCTTGATATAATTGGAGTCATCACCCTGAAGCCCGGTCACGAAGGCGACGCCGAAACGCCCGGTTAAAAAGGGATCTTCGCCGTAAGTTTCCTGGCCGCGGCCCCAGCGCGGATCACGGAAGATGTTAACATTCGGCGACCACATATCGAGACCGAGGTAGCGTTCGGTCGCGCCGCCGCTTTTGCGGGCGACTTCGTTGTGTTTGGCGCGCGCCTCATCGCCCATGGCGCTAGCAGCGGTGTGCCACAACTCCGGGTCCCAGGTTGCCGCGCCGGCGATGGCCTGTGGAAACACGGTGGCTACGCCCGCGCGGGCCACGCCGTGCAGGCACTCGTTCCACCAGTCATAGGCGGGAATGCCGAGCCTCGGAATGGCCGGAGCGCTCATCATGATTTGAGAAATCTTTTCCTTGACCGATAACCGGCGCACCAAATCGGCCGCGCGTTCGGCTGGGGTATTATCAGCGACTTTCCAGATTTCTGGTCCGGCCACCTGCGGAATGCGTTTGAGCGGCTCGTCAAGCCGGTCCGCTGCTGCTTGCAGGGCGGATGCCGTGGCTTCCGCGACCACTTTGCCGGAGCTGTCCTTCAGGCGAATCACATCGAACTTGGCGTTCCCCACTTCGCCGACGAAAGCCACCGTTAAAGACCCGCGTAAACTGTCACTCTTGTGTTCTACCGTGCCGTGAAGCACCACCGTTTTGCCTTTGCCTGCGCTCTTGAAAAGATCCACCTCGGTCCCCAGCACCGTGTCACCGGAACGGACGCTCATCACGCGCTTGCCAATTTCACCAAAGTGATTTTCTGCGGCCTCCACTTCGACGTTGTAGCGGCCTTCCGCCAGACCGGGAAAAGCCAGGGTCATTTCTTTTCCGAAAACCTCCGGGCTGCCATTGATGATTGCAACTTCCCCGCCGGACAGGACCGGTTCGGCGGGAGCGGCCAGGATCGAAAAAGCGCCAGCAACCAGGCCAAAAGCCAGTAGCAGCGTGGCTTGTAGGTGATGTAATTTGAAGGTCCGCACCCCGATATGTTAACAACCTGGCGTCCCCTGGCAAGCCTTGTGAAATCGAGCTTTCCAAAAGCAACGAAGTCGGGTATAAGGACCCGACGGATCCGTTTTTGCTCGGTTCATTATATGCAGCCCGTTTTCTTTCTCTCCTGGTTATCAGTCGTTGTCGCTTCATTGCCGGCGCTCTCCGCTGCGGGCGAAGACCGAGCCCGTCCTTGCCGCATTCGTGATGGTGCGAATCCCGACCTATTCATTATGACGCTCGGAAACGTCGAGACGCCGCTCGCGCAGGGACGGTTCAATCCGGCACAAGACCAGGTCCGGCTCAACGACGGAACCACCCTGGATAATTATTACCGCGATACGCTGGGCATTAAGTTCTATCGGCCGATGGACAAGTCCATTTTCCCTGTGCCGCCTTCCGGTTGGTGTTCGTGGTATTATTATTTTTATGACATCAATGAACATGAAATCAAGCAGAACGCCCGGTGGCTGGCAGACAATTTGAAGGATTTCGGCCTGACTTATATTCAAATTGATGACGGTTGGGAGGGCGTCGGGCGGGGTTATGGCGAAAACCGTGATTGGACGACGATTAACGAACGTTTCCCGGGCGGCATGGATCGTCTCGCCGCCTATATCAAACACCTTGGCTTCAAGCCAGGACTCTGGATCGCCCCGCACGGACAGAGCAGTCCCAAAGTCATCAAAGCCCATCCTAACGCCTTTTTGTTGAAGCCCGACGGCGCCTCACTTTCGGATACTTGGGAAGGTAATTATCTGGTGGATCCATCAACGGCAGAGGGACAAGTTTACTTGAAGAATTTGTTCACAACCCTTTCCGGGTGGGGCTACGACTATTTCAAGATTGACGGCCAGCCATGCGTGCTGGAGGAATACCAGCGATGTGCGGCCCAAATGAAGAATCCCTCCACCAATGCCATTGCGCTCTATCGAAAAACTTTGCAGACCATCCATGAGACGATTGGCAGCCACCGCTACCTGCTCGGTTGCTGGGAGCGTCCGCTCGAAGGCGCCGGCCTCACGGAAGGCTGGCGGGTTGGCGCTGATACCCTCCCGGGCTGGGATGGATTCTTGGTCGCTTTGGATGCCACAATGGGCGGCTACTATTTGCACAACATCCTTTGGTATTGCGATCCAGATGTCGTTTTGGTGCGTCGGCCGCTCACACTGGAACAGGCGCGCGTCTGGGCCACCTTGCAGGGATTGACCGGCCAGGCGTTGATGGCGAGTGACCGGATGATGGATCTTCCGGATGAACGGGTTGAGTTGTGTAAGCGGATTTTCCCCGCCGTGGACATTTGTCCACTGGATTTGTTCCCCAGCGCCACACGCAAGCCGATTTGGGACTTGAAGATCGCGCACCTCGGCCGAAACTATGATGTCGTCGGACTTTTCAACTTCGCTGACTGCGGTAAAAAATTGATGGCTCTCAATTGGAACGACTTGGGCATCTCGAGCGACCAGCCTGTCCATGTTTACGATTATTGGCACAAGGAATATTTGGGCGTTTATCCGAAAGGCTTTAGCACCGAACTTGAATCAACCAGTTGCCAGGTCCTCACACTGCTCCCGGCAACCGCAAACATCCAGCTTATTTCCACCAGCCGGCACTTGACCCAAGGGTGGCTCGACTTGCTTGACCTGAAGTATGACGCGGCAAAGACCGTCTTCAAAGGCCGAAGCCGGGTGATCAAGGATGATCCGTACGAGCTCGCATTTGTTTTTCCACCGGGAAAGAATTTTCGCGTCAACTCAGCGAAAGCCGGCGGTCTGCCGGGAAAGGTGGCGAACCATCAAGGCTGGGCCACGGTGGAATTTACTGCCGCCAAAACCGGCGAAGTTTCCTGGTCCGTCAGCTTTGTGCCAGAATCTTGGTATCATTATCCGTTCAACAATCCTGATGGGGTTGGGGTCGAATTGATAGGGCTGGACCGAGCGGCGGTGAAGTGGAAACAGCCCGGATTCGGCAGCATCGGGTCCTATCTGGTATCTTTGGATGGAAAACTTCTCGGAGCCACCAAGGGTCTGTCCTTCCCACTCGGGAATATGTCCTTTGGCAAAACCAATTCGGTCCAGGTGGCCAGCGTCTGGGAGGATGGAACCCTCGGCACCAATAAAATTACCTCGCTGAGCTTCAACTTGGATTCGCTTGTGCGCCGGAAATATTCGCTAACCGAACTGGAACCGGCCCTTTTGGCCATTGGCCGGCATGATGAAAACATCAAAGTAAATCAGTCGGTTTCCGGAAAGCCATTTTCGATCGGCGGGCAAAAATTTGATCTGGGTCTGGGTGCCAAAACCGGTTTCACCCTTGAATTCAACCTGCATGGATTATTTCACGAATTCACGGCCCTAGCCGGAATGGATGACACCTCCAAGAACAGTCCCGTCCATCTCACCGTCGAGGGCGATGGCAAAGAGCTGTGGAGCAGCGGCGAAGTGAGGCCAGCCGACGGGGCCAAACCGGTATCGGTCTTAATTGACGGGGTAAATATACTGGTGCTGCGCGCCCAGGACACTGGAGCGAGGAGGAACGGCAATTCCGTGGACTGGTGCAACCCCGCCGTCCAGAGGAATTGAGTAGTATTGTATCTTGAAAGCGATTTCCACGGCTGACCGTCCTTTCATTTGAGCTGCTCCACAACCGCAATCCTGTGGGGGTGCAGTGGTTGCCTGCTTTCTTCGCTAATGCCCCGTGACATGGCAGGCCCAACGAGGCATAGCATCTGTGGCGCCGACGGCACCGGCTGAATGGCTATAGTTAATTGTATCAGGGAGCTAGAGCAGAGCCGGGCGGCAAACCGCCAACCGCCGCCGTGGAAATAGTCACGCCAGTTTTTTGGCGATGTGTTCGTCCAAAATTTCTTTGACCGTCAGGGCAATGAGGACTTTATGACTGGACGGACTTCACCAGCGACTTGCGAAGCGCGGTGAACAGGCGCGTAAGGGAAACGGGCCTGCCACCTTTCGGCCACGGTTGGCCGTTCATCCTCACCAAAAACTGACAGTGGCGACAGAACGGAACCCGGGCAAGTTGTGTTTTTAGATTCTTATTACGTTTCAAAGCCTTGACAGAAATGCGAATGTATGCTTTGATAAATGGATGATACCGACTGAATTGCAAAAGTCTCGCGTGCACGGACTCGTGCTAAGCCAGTTGT
>Ga0316217_10006227_pt1 | contig 11916 bp, 12 predicted proteins | sample 1anoAmetaG_FD_203633 | JGI IMG/M metagenome (GOLD analysis project Ga0316217, IMG submission 203633) | Freshwater microbial communities from Trout Bog Lake, Wisconsin, USA - 1anoA | ecosystem: Environmental > Aquatic > Freshwater > Lake > Hypolimnion/Profundal zone | place: USA: Wisconsin... | reverse complement strand
GGCGCCCCGTGGAACCGAGACGCCAGCCTATTTTCAGCCCTCGGGGTGCCCGCCAGGGCACCCCGTCTGTGCTTCCAGGCTTTTGGCTCAAGGTACCGAGAGGACAAGATCGGTCAGCGCCCACCGCAGATTTCCCACTTCGATGTGTCGAAGTGAAATGGTTCTGCTAATTCGATGGAGCGACACTAGCTGACGTACGAGCGTGCGCCCAGGTACCTTTCCTTGAAATAGGGCGTACCTAGCCGTTCCCGGGCGATGCGGCGGCCCCGGCCCGGCGCGTGGATGAAGGTGTCCTCCCCGAGGTAGATGCCCACGTGGGAGGCCTCGCGGCCGCGGCCCGTCGCGAAGAACACCAGGTCGCCGGGCTGGAGCCGCTCCTGGGTCACGGCGCTCCCCGCCTCGAACTGCTCCCGGGCCGTACGGGGCAGCTGCAGGCCGTTCAGGCGGTACACCGCCATGGCCAGGCCGCTGCAGTCGAAGCCCAGGGTCGAGGTACCCCCCCACAGGTAGGGCAGTCCCAGATAGTCCCGGGCGGTGGTGGAGAGATTGGCGCGCAGGTCGCCGGGGTTCCGGGGGGCGGGCAGGGCCAGGGGCGGTTCCTCGGGCGCCACCAGGCGAAACTCCTGGATGACGCCCGCCGCCTTGAGGGTCTCGGCCCGGGCGCGGGCCGCCTCGCGGGTGGGGAAGTCGCCGAAGCGCACCCGGTAGAGCCCCGGCTGGGCGGCGTAGTAGACCGCGTCGAGGCCCTTGGCCTGCAGCGCCTCGGCCAGGCGGGAGGCGTTCTCCACCCTGGCGAAGGCGCCCACCTGGACGGTGAAGCCCAGGCGCGCGAGGGCCTTGGCAGGGAGGGGGGCGGAAGGCGGTGCGGGGGGGATGCTGGTCGGGCGACGACTCGTGCGAGGCGCAGAACAACCGGCCATGAGGAGGCCTGCGAGCAGGGCGTGATGGAAGCGCGGCATGGGAATGATGATACCGGTTCCTGGGGGCCGGCTTGACACGGTTGCCCGGAGCCCTGGAGCCGTGAGCGTTCCGCATGGGCGCCCCTTTGAGGGCTATAGGCTGCCTTGCATGTGCCCAGGATGCTTATGGATTATCAAGCATGCTTGGAAAAAATGATTACATTGAAAGCCTGCTTCATTCCTTCCTGGCCTGAAGGTCCAGCTGGAAGCGAGGCGCCGCATGTGCATGGAGGGGAGTTGGAATGCTCTATATATGCAACGTCATTGCAATTGTTCCGGGCTCGTTGGTGGCCCCCGGGGCTGCCTTCAGGCTGCCACCGTGGGCGGGCTGGCTCGGAGCGGCCATGTTTTTGTGCCTGCTCCTGGGCGCCCTCATCCCGCTCCGGGTCTGGCGCAGGAAGCAAAAGGACACAGCGGTGCTCCGTGGGCTTGAAAGAGGGCCGGGGCGGGAACCGGGCGAACGGAACGACCGGGAAGACCTGATCTTCAATGTCACCCGTGGGGTTTCGGCCACCACCGGGGAATCCTTCTTCCAGGAACTGGGCCGCTATCTCGCCCGGGCCACGGGGTGTTGCTTCGCCCTCATCGCAGCGAACCATGAACAGGAGGGCGCGCCCGGGTTGTGCACGCTGGCCGTATGCCTGGACGGGCGGCCCTGCCCGAATTTCCATTACAATCCCATCGGAACCCCCTGCGAACCGGTGCTGAGTGGCCAGTGCTGCATCTGCCCCAAGAATGCCTGGAAGGTCTATACCATTTGCGATCAGGTCCGCGCCCACCTGTTGATGGAAAGCTATGTGGGCACCCCTCTGCTGGACTCCGCCGGCCAGGTGATGGGCCTGCTGGCCGTGTGCCACCGCGCGCCGCTGCAGGATGGCGCCGAAGCTGCGTCCCTGCTCCGGATCTTCTCCGCCCGGGCCGCCGCTGAGCTGGAGCGGCGACGGGCTGAGCGGCATCAGCTGGAACTGGAGAAGCAGGTCCTGCACGCCCAGAAGCTGGAAAGCCTGGGGCTGCTGGCCGGCGGTATCGCCCATGACTTCAACAATCTGCTGGCGGCACTGTTGGGGAACCTGAATCTGGCCCAGGTCCTGCTCCCTCCGGATGCCCCAGCCCAGGCCCATCTGGAGGCCGCGGAGAAGATCATCGTGCGCGCAACCGATCTTACGGGCCAGATGCTGGCCTATTCGGGCAAGGGGCGTTTTGTCGTTCGTCCGCTCGACCTCAATCACCTGCTCAAGGAAATGACGCACCTCCTGGGCGTCTCCATAGCCAAGAAGATCTCCATCGACTTTGATCTGGCGGCACCGCTCCCCGCCATCGTGGCCGACCCGGCGCAACTCCAGCAGGTGATCCTGAACCTGGTCACCAACGCTGCCGATGCCATCGGGGACCAGGTCGGGAACATTCTGATCAAGACCGAGGCGGAGGACGTCGACCGGCACGCCCTGGAGCAGGGTTTCCCCGGCCAGGGGCTTCAGCCGGGAAGCTTCGTGGCACTCTCCGTCAAGGATACGGGCTGTGGCATGGGACCTGAGGTCCTGTCGCGCATCTTCGATCCCTTCTTCACCACCAAGGAGAAGGGGCGCGGGCTGGGGCTTTCAGCCACCCTGGGCATCCTGCGCGGCCACCAGGCCGGGATGACGGTCCGCAGCGCGGTGGGGGTGGGCACCACCTTCAGGCTGGCGTTTCCGGCCGTGGAGGCATGCCCCGAGGAACCGGGGAAGGCCGGCGGCGCCCGGGCGGTGCTGCCGAAAGCCCGGGTGCTCATCGTGGATGACGAGGCGATCATCCGGGACACCACCCGGGGGATGCTGGACAACCTCGGCCTGTCCGTCGCGGTGGCGGTGGATGGGTGGGACGCCGTGGAGAAAGTCCGCCAGGACCCCGCCATCGACCTGGTGATCCTGGACCTGACCATGCCAAGGATGGATGGGCGCGAGGCCTTCCACCTCATCCGCCACTTCCATCCCGGGCTGCCGGTGATCCTCTCCAGCGGGTTTCATGAGCAGGATACCATCCAGGGGCTCCTGGAATGCGGACTGGCCGGCTTTCTCCAGAAGCCCTACACCCTCCAGTCCCTGAAGGCCAAGATCGGGGAGGTCCTGGTGGGGCTGGCCGGGAAGCCGTGAGCCCCACCAGGGAGGCTGTTCAGGCCCAGCTGAATTTCTTCAGGGCGATGAGGAAGCTGCCCAGCGTCCATGCCCCCACCACCGCCAGTCCCAGGCCGTGGCCCGAGAGGTTGGCGCCGTCGTTGAAGACGGCGCGCAGGGCCTTGAGGTAGGGGGACAGGGGCAGGACCGTCACCGCCTGCTGCATCCAGCGGGGGGCGCTATCCAGGGTGAAATAGACCCCTGACAGGAACATCATGGGGAAGAAGAAGACGTTGGAGATGGCCCCGTAGCCCTCGGAGGTCTTCGCGAAGCCCGAGAGGGCGAAGCCCATGGACATGAAGCAGGCGGTGCCCAGGGTCATGACCAGGACCAGGAGCAGCCAGGAGCCCTGGTTGGCGATGCCGAAGACGAAGTAGCCGATGGCCAGCATGACGCCGGCCTGGGCGAAGGTGACGGTGAGGCGGTGGAGCACCTGCCCGGCCAGGAAGATCCACTTGGGCAGGGGCGTCACGGCGAGCCTCCGGAACTTGCCCTTCTCCCGGTACGACACGTTCACCATGCCCACGCTGAACAGGCCCATGGTGAGCAGGTTCAGGCCCAGGAGGCCCGGGAGCAGGAAGGCCGCGTAGTTGCCGGAGTGCGCGTGGCCGGGGCTCTCCATGGCCACGGGCAGGAACTGGGCCTCGCGGCCGTCCCGGTGCACCTGCAGGGCCAGGCTGGCCTGCTGGACGATCTGGGCGGTCATCTGGCCCTGGGTGGCCAGGTAGGTGTTCACCCGCAGCCGCATGCCCTCCGGGGCGCAGTCCAGCTGGGCCGGCGTGTCGCCCTTGCGCCAGCGCGCCTCGGCCTCCGCGGGCTTGAGCACCAGGGGCTTGACCGGGCTCTGGCGCAGGGCCTCCATGAGGTCCCGGGCGGCGGGGCCGTCCACCGCGGCGCCCGTCACCACCAGGGTCATGGAGGGCGCCGAGCCGGAGCGGAAGATGGTGCCGAAGGCCAGGAGCAGGAGCACCGGGAAGGCGAAGGTCCAGAACATGGCCACGCGGTCGCGGCTGTAGAGCTTGCATTCCATCAGGTATTGCCTGAGCAGCAGCATGTGGGGCCTCGAAGAGTTGGAGGTAACGGCTAATCGCGGAGGCTGCGGCCGGTGAGGTGGAGGAAGACGTCTTCCAGGGTGGCCCGGCGGACGTGGATCTGCTGATAGTCGATGCCGGCGCGTTCGGCGGCCTCCAGGAGGGCGGGGAGCAGGGCCTTGGGATCCTGGGTGGGGATCTCCCACAGGTCGCCCCGGGCGGTGACGGGGTGGCCCAGGGCCCCGGCGAAGGCCGCCGGGTCCGGGGCCGCGGCCGCGAAGGCCAGTTCCACCACGCTGGGGATGGCCAGCTGCTGGATGAGCCCCAGGGGCGTGCCGGACGTGAGCACGCGGCCGTGGTCCATGATGGCCAGGCGGTCGCAGAGCACCTCGGCCTCGTCCATGTAGTGGGTGGTGAGGATCACGGTGCGGCCTTCCCGCTTGATCTGGCGCACCACGTCCCACAGCCCGCGCCGCGCCTGGGGGTCCAGGCCCGTGGTGGGCTCGTCCAGGAACACCAGCTCGGGGTCGTTCACCAGGGCCAGCGCCAGGGCCAGGCGCTGCATCTGGCCGCCGGAAAGGGTCATGTGGTAGGCGTCGGCCTTGTCGACGAGCTGCACCAGTTCCAGAAGTTCCATGGCCGGGCGGCACTTGGGGTAGTAGCTGCCGTACAGGGTCAGCGCCTCCCGGGGGGTGATCTTGTTGAACAGGCTCGTGCTCTGGAGCTGCACGCCGATGCGGGCCCGGATGGCCGCGCCCGCGTGCTTCCAGTCCAGGCCGAGGATCTCCATCTCGCCGCTGTCGGCGGGCGTGATGCCCTCGATCATCTCCAGGGTGGTGGTCTTGCCGGCGCCGTTGGGCCCCAGGAGCCCGAACACTTCGCCCCGCATCACCTCCAGGTCCAGGCCGTCCACGGCCAGCACGTTGGGATACTGCTTGCGCAGCTGACGGACTTTCAAGGCCAGGGTGGTCGTCATTGTGGTCATGGTCGTCATGGCTCCTCAGATCTCCCAGAAGGTCCAGGCGGGGTGCTGGTTGCCCAGGACCGCCCGGGCCGCGTCCCGGCTGGCGGGGTCCGGATAGCGGGCCGCCCAGCAGCTGCCGGATCCGCACAGGAGCGGTTCGCCGCCGGTGTCAGCCAGGGCCGCGCGCACCTCGGCCAGGGCCGGGCAGGTGTAGATGGCGGCGCCCGTGAGGTCGTTGCGCCAGGGCGGGGCCGCTCCCGCCCCCAGGCTCGGGCAGGACTGGGGGAAGGGATAGCCGACGCTGGCGATGGACTTGTAGACGCTGGGGGTCGCCACGAAGAGCCCGGGGTGCACCAGCAGGATGGGTTCCAGGGGCACCGGGCGCAGCGGAAAGACCCGCTCCCCGCGGCCCAGGCCCAGCACCGTGCCGCCCAGGACGAACAGGGGCACGTCGCTGCCCAGTTGCGCCGCCAGGGCCAGGAGGGTGGCCTGGGACAGGCCCAGCTCGAACAGGCCGTTGCCCAGGGCCAGGGCGGCGGCGGCGTCGCTGGAGCCCCCGCCCAGGCCGGCGCCGAAGGGGATGCGCTTGGTGAGCCGCAGGCGCGCGGGGAGCTCGTGCCCCGCCTCCCGCTCCAGGAGGCGCCAGGCGCGCACCACCAGGTTGCCCTCGTCGGCCCTCAGGCCCGCCGAGGTGGGGCCGTCCAGGTCAAGGGAGAACGCCTCGCCGGTCTCCCCGTCCAGGGTGTCGGTGAGCCCTTCAACGCCGTCCAGGACCGTGGTGACCAGCTCCAGCTCGTGGAAGCCATCCGGCAGTCGACCGAGTACGGCCAGGAAGCGGTTCAGCTTGGCGGGGGCCTGGATGCGCATGCCTAGAAACCGTCCTCCAGCTCGAACTCCGGGTCGGGCATGCTGAGGATCCAGGGGCCGTCCTTGGTGATGGCGACGGCGTGCTCGAACTGCGCGGAAAGGCTCCCGTCGGCGGTGCGCACCGTCCACCCGTCGGGCTCCACAAGGCAGCGGTGGCTGCCGGTGTTGAAGATGGGCTCGATGGTGATGGTCATGCCGGGCTCCATGCGGAAGCCCGTGCCCGGGCGCACGTCGGCGTAGACCACCTGGGGATCCTCGTGGAGGTCCCGGCCGATGCCGTGGCCGATGTATTCCCGCACGATGCTGTAGCCCAGGCCCTCGCCGAAGGTCTGCACGGCGGTGGCCATGTCCCCCAGCCGGTAGCCGGCGCGGCAGTACTCGATCCCCTTGAACATGGCCAGCTGGGTGGCCTGCAGGAGGAGCCGGGCCTCCTCGCTGATGGAGCCCACGCCCACCGACAGGCAGGTGTCGCCGTGGAACCCGTCGAGCTTGGCGCCGCAGTCGATGGCGATGATGTCGCCGTCCTTGAGGACGTACGAGGTGGGGATGCCGTGCACGACCCGGTCGTTCACGGACGTGCACAGGGTGGCCGGAAAACCGTGGTAGCCCTTGAAATTGGGCACGCCGCCGTGCTTGCGGATGTAGGTCTCGGCCAGCTTGTCCAGGTCCAGCAGCGAGACGCCGGGCTTGGCGGCCCGGGCAGCCACCCGCAGGGCGTTGGCTGCCAGCCGCCCGGCTTCCCGCAGCTTATCCATCTCTTTTCGGCTCTTGTAACGTATCTGTTCACGGATGGGCACCGCAGCCTCCCGTCCCCAGTCTAGCCGAAGGCGTCGGTACGATAGGAAATGGTAAACTCCGGAGAAGGGAGCCGAACATGAACCTACGAACCCTCGCCGCCGTCCTCCTGCTGACCCTCGCCGCCTGCGGACCCTCCATTCCCAAGAAGCCCGCGGGCGTGCCCGAGCAGGCCTTCTGGGCCGGGGACGCCAAGGGCGGGGCCTTCGTGGCCATCGGCGTGCCGGACCATGAAGGTTGGCAGGTGAAGATCTACGACGACCACACAGGCTCCCTCCTGGCCCAGGGCCTCTACGTCATCCGCGCGGGCAAGGCCAGGCCCAGCTTCCAGCAGGAGGACTTCGAGGGCTGGGATGGCCGGGCGGTTCACCTCAAGGACGGCGGGGTTCTGGTCCCCAAGTCCTGATGCCCTACACCCGGGAGGAACTGGACTGGATGGAGGCGGAGTGGGCCTTCCATCTCCACGGACGGCAGGCCTTCATGAGCCGGGATGACTTCCTCCAGCTGCAGGTGTGGGACGGGGAGGGTGTGCCCGCCGACGCCGTGGTGGGGGCCATGGAGGCCTTTTTTGAGCGGCGGGCCAAGCGAGTGAAACCCCGCACCTGGGTGGCCCTTTCGCATCTGGTGAAGGATGTGGCCAAGGCGGCGGCCCTCCGGGCAGCCCTGGGCAAGACCGAGGGACCGGACGGCGACGTCTCCGGCTGGGGGGCCGTGAAGGAGCCCCTGCGCCTGGACCCCCGGGCCCGGGCGGCCTTCGAGGCCTGGAAGCGCTGGCAGGCCAAGGCGCCCTCCCCGGACGCGCCCGGGTTCCTGGACCACTACGACGAGGAGCGCAGGCTGTTCAGGGAGCTCCTGAGCCTGGCCGAGGCCGCCCTGCTGGATTCGGCCGCGCCCCTGCGGGCTTCCCTGAAGGCGCGCCTGGGCGAGTCCAGACTGCAGGAAGGGACCCTGGTCTGGAAGCGCGCCTGGGATCATCATTGGTGCCGGATGGTCTGCGAGACCTGGGGGATAACGTGAACACCTGGCTCCAGGAACTGGAAACGCCCACACCCGGCTTCTTCGAGGCCTTCGCGCAGCGGGTCTCCCTGGCCCCGGGCAGCCCGGTCAAGGCCGCGCGGGACGCGGTGCAGAACCTCACTCCGCTGGTGGACTGGGCGGCCTACCTGCCCCACATCCCCCATGGCCTGGTGGGCCTGCAGGCCACCTTCCGGCTGCAGCCGCTCCTGGCCGAACGCAGCTTCCTGCGGCTTCTGGCCACCCAGATCCATGCCTTCGCTTCGGAGGGCCGCTGCCGGCCCGGCAAGGGGCTCGGCGCGATCGGCACGGGCTCGGGGTCCCTGGACAACCTGCGCCTCGCCCTGGCCTCCCACCGGCCAGCCCTGGCCTGGGGGGAGGCCATGGGCATGGCCGAGGTGACCCTCGCGGACTTCCGGCGCCTGGAGGGCCAGGTGGAGAAGGACATGGCCAACGTGGGCCACAAGGCGGTCCTGGCCCGGGAACTGGGGGACCTCTTCGGCACTCTGGAGGAGCCCAGGGCCGGAGGCCGAGTTCTTCTGGCCCTGGCGGCCTGGCTCTGCGCCTCCGAGCCCTTCGATACCTTCTGGCACCAGAGGGCCGCCAAACGCCTTGCGGGGTTCACCCGGGTGCCCCATGGCCCCTGCCTCGCCGAGCCCGAAGCCCTTGGGGCGGCAGCACGGGAGATCTGCGACTCCGGGCTGGTGGAGCTGCTGGACACCTTCACCCTGAAGGTCAGGGGCGGTGCCTCCAGCCTTGAGCTCCTGGCCCAGTTGGCGCTGGCGGCCTCCGAGAAGCAGCTGGACGCGCGCCGGGACCTGGAGGGCAAGACTTCCTGGAACTTCGTCTACCTGGCCCACCTGGCCAAACGGAGCGCCGAGGAACCTCCGGGGGCGCCCGAGAGCTGGGTGCAGGCGGCGGCCCTGGTGAACCTCTTCCCCACGGACGAGGCCGAGGACCGGCCCCGGCCCGCGCTCCCCCGCCAGACGGTCCCGGACGCCGCGACCGGGCTCCTGGACGCGATCCTGGACGCCGAACCCCTCCAGGCCATGTGGTTCGCCGGGGCGCTCATGGATGCGGGGGGAGCCGGGCCCCTCCTGAGGGTCCTGGCGGAAGCGGCCGCCACCAACGATCCGGGCTTCAACCACAGCAGCCAGGTGCTGGCTGTGGCCGCGGCGGCTGAGTTGACGCCCAGCCTGCCCGGGTTCGTCCAGCGGGCGATGCTGGTGGCCCTGGCGAAAGCCTTGGCCAACGGCCAGGGGAGTTCGGATCTGGGGCGGCTGGCAGATCGAGCCCTTGACAAATATAATAATTGATTAATCTTTTCTGGACGCGGACTTCCCCGCTTCCAGGCCTCCCATGCGTCTTCCCAACCGGGTGCTACCGGCCCTGTGCCTGTCCATCCTCCACATCGCCGCAACGCCGCCGGGGGGTCAGGGCGGCCCCCTGTATGAAGCCTGCGGGCAGGATCCCTACCTGAAGGGCAAGCACGGCTTCTCGACCCTGGTCCAGGCCAAGGACCACGCCTACCGGGAATTCCAGAGGGAGGTGCGGGCGGGACGGCTCGATCCCTCCCGGGAGGAGTTCTTCACCTACCTCTACAGCCTGCGCCTGCCGGAAGGCCGCGGCCCCGTCTACCTCCATTCCCCCTGGCGCCAGGCGGCCTTCGAGAAGGTGGAGCACGGGAGCCGGCGGCACCTCATCCGGCGCCCGTACGCCGAGACGGAAAACCTCCAGGTCGACTCGATGATGCACTCCCACCCCACCGGTTCCCGGGAAGGTTCCGGGCCATCCCGGGTGGACGTGGCCACCGCCTCCCGGTACCGGAATCCCGACGGCAGCTTCCGCTACCTTTACCTCATCAACAACCACGGACGGCTCATCCAGTTCAAGGCCCGGCGGGAGATCGATCCGGGGAACGGAGCCGCCCTGGCCACCATGCCGGTCCGGCCCCGCGTGATGGTGGATTGGATCGATTGAAGGGGGGAAACCCACGGGTCGCGCTTGCACCGGTGAAGAAATGAATTAATATTTTATTGCTCTTTTTCAGCGTCCCGCCCTTTCCTCCCTCCTCCAGGAGCCCCGGTGGCCGACCATCCCCACCCCAAGCAGGCCATCCCCGTGCTGTGCGTGGAGGATGATGGCCCGACCCTGAGCCTCCTGTCCCGGATCCTGAAAGGCCGCTTCGAGCAGGTCCTGCTGGCCGCCTGCGGCCGTTCGAACCTTCAACCCGTGGACCCGCCGGGTCCCAGCCGTCAGGGGATGACGTAATGCGCATCATGATCATCGATGACAACAAGGAGACCCTGCTCCTCCTGGACCGCCTGGTCAAGGTGGTGGCGCCCTTCTCGGTGCCTGCGACCTTCCAGGATCCCCGCCTGGCCCTGGAGGCCTGTCGCGCGGCCCTGCCCGATCTCCTGCTCGTGGACTTCCAGATGCCGGGCCTGAACGGGCTGGAAGTGGTCCAGGAGGTGCGCAGGCTGCCCGGCGGGGAAGGGCTCCTGAGCGTCATGGTCACCGCCACCACCGAGCGGGACATCCGCCACCGGGCCCTGGACATGGGCATCACGGACTTCCTCAACAAACCCATCGACCCCAGCGAGTTCCGGGCACGGCTCCGGAACCTCCTGGCCCTGCGCCGGGCCCACCTCCAGCTCACGGACCACAACGCCTGGCTGGCGGAGGAGGTGGCCAAGGCAACCCGGGTCATCCACGAGCGCGAGGAGGAACTCATCCACCGGCTCGCCACCGCGGCCGAGTTCCGGGACCCCGAGACCGGGTGGCACATCCAGCGCATGGCCCACTACTCCCATCGCACCGCCCAGTACCTGGGCCTGGAGGGCCGCACCTGCGAATTGCTCCTCAAGGCCGCGCCCATGCACGATGTGGGCAAGCTTGGCATCCCCGACGCCATCCTCCTCAAGCCGGGCCGCCTGGAGCCGGAGGAACTGGCGATCATGCGCCGGCACCCGGCCATCGGGCACGGCATCCTCTCCGGCAGCGCCAGCGGACTGATCCAGCTGGGGGCCGAGATCGCCCTGACCCACCATGAGAAATGGGACGGCTCCGGCTATCCGCAGAGCCTGGCCGGGGAGCGCATCCCCATCTGCGGGCGCATCGTGGCCGTGGCGGACGTCTTCGACGCCCTCACCGCCGAGCGCCCCTACAAGCGCGCCTGGTCCCTGGACCAGGCCCGGACCCTCCTGCAGGAGAGCGCCGGCACCCACTTCGACCCGGCGTGCGTGGACGCCTTCCTGGCCGTCTGGGACGACATCCTGCGAATCCGGGACTCCTTCGCCGAGGCGCCGGCGGGCTTTGGTCCACTGGAGTCGCTGAGGGTGGGGTAGGGCAAGGTAAAAAACATCAAGTTCAACTGAACGGCATTCCGTGCCTGGCATCAGAAAGAGGTGAGGCCTGCCGTGACCCTGATTCCACCTGCCGAGACCCTGACTGTCGAGTTCAAGTCCGATCGCAAGGGCCTGCCCGATCACGAACTTGTGGAAGCCCTGGTGGGCATGGCCAATGCCGAAGGCGGCAGCACTGTTCGGTGGCAAGGCGGACCTCGTCTTTCTCGGCAAGGTCATGGAGGAGGAGAGGCGCCTTGGTACGATACTTCCGCTGGATGCCCTGATGGTTCTTGCGGTTCTGAAACAGGATCGTCGATGCGGTACGATCGACCTGGCCAAGGCCATGCAACGTCCGGAGACCAGCGCGAGACCCGTCCTGGAGCGCCTGGTCGAGGACGGGCTGATTGAAGCCCACGGTACTACCCATCGAATCTATACGTTGGGCTCGAGGCTTTATCGGCATTCGGGAAAGAGTGCGGCCCATGTGCGCCAAACCGGCATAGACCCTATCAGGCAAGAGGAGATGGTCGTGAAGCTGGCTGCTGCCCAGGGGGCCATTCGGCGTGGTGATGTGATGGCCCTTTGTGCCTTAAGCCCAAGCCAAGCGAAGAAACTCCTGGGCCGCCTCGTGAGGCTTGGGCGCCTGGCTCGGGAAGGTAGGATATTAGGGCTCGCGTACATTGAGACTATGGCGCCCAACATCACTGATAGAGCGCCGCTGCGAAGCAGCCGGCGTGTGAAAAGCTGCTGCTGATAACCCCGCCAGCAGGCCGTGTGGAAAGCTTGCTT
>Ga0316217_10006224_pt1 | contig 11923 bp, 7 predicted proteins | sample 1anoAmetaG_FD_203633 | JGI IMG/M metagenome (GOLD analysis project Ga0316217, IMG submission 203633) | Freshwater microbial communities from Trout Bog Lake, Wisconsin, USA - 1anoA | ecosystem: Environmental > Aquatic > Freshwater > Lake > Hypolimnion/Profundal zone | place: USA: Wisconsin... | reverse complement strand
GTCTGAGGTGGAGGCGGCCTTGGCACCTGTACATAGTTATTACTTTGCTGACTTCCCTTGAATAATTAGTCTTCCACGCTCATAGAAGCTAGCAATTTGACTTCGTGGTTGAAGACCATTGAACAGATTAAATCGTTCTCTCCTAAATTTCTAACGAACCTATCGACGCTCTCGCAAACACTTCTCCATTTGGGTCCAGACATCGACCCGCTGACATCTAGGTTGAATAGAACAGCGTAGTTTTGGATTTGAAGCTGCAGAAAGGGATTTATCTACTGGTGGATGAACATAGCTGCACCTTGCTGGTTTGCTACTGCAATCACTTGCTGCCTTTTCTCCAGGCCAATGCTGACCGTTATTCGGGTAAAAATATGCCCAATGTCTGTCTCACTTACACTGATATACTCAGCATTTTCTCCCCCGGCACGTGCAATCTGTTTCATCTCATTTTCGGCTTTGGATGAAACCCCCACTCCAATTAGGATAATTTTGATAGTTTTGACGTTAAGTAGCTGACCAATAGCGTATATCATCTTGATAGTGGTGAGGAGGTCTGCCTTTGAACCAGCATCGTCTCCGTCAGTGAGGAGCACCTGCACAAGATTCCAGTTCTAAGATTGTCCAGCTTATTTGAGAATTTTTGCCAGTCTGATCAGCAAATTGCAGCCTGCCAGTAAGGCGTCTCTGAAAGCAGTTCCTCCAGTAGGATTGATTCTTCTCAAGATCTGAGGGATAATTGTTTATGATGCAACTTGGAACCCTAGTTCTTACAGCACATAACCGGCAATAAGTGTCTGTATTTGTGATTAAGTTGGACCTCTTTGCATACAAAATAAAATAAGAGATTTACTTTAATTGAGAGCTTAAAGATCTCATCAGCTTTCTCAATTATAGTATCCGTGAGCGATAAAAAATTTACTTCTTCCTAATAATTTTAAAATGAGCAATGAAAAAACCCAACTTTATCTAAAAATTAGTCAGTTTAGCGAACTGATTGAACTTACTTTATTGTTTTCCCGATTACATTTATGTTTTGTGTAGTAGATTAAGATTAGCTACTAAAAAAATTGACTTCTATTCTTATCATCTCAATCTATCTAACTACTGCAACTATAATAATCCGGTCATTAAGAGTTTAAGTCAATAGGACTAGTCTTTATCTAAAACTAAGATTGTTTTTACTCTTAGCCTACGTGAGATCAGAAACTTTAAGACTACCTTTATTTTTAACGACTTCTCCTAATTGTAAGTTTAACGTTATTATAGGTATGAGTCTTTGATAAAGGACATAAATCATTCACATCGAGATGCTAATCTGTGGGCTTTTCGGCGGAAAAGGAATGACCTCTTACGGAATCGCAAAGTTTATCTGTGAAAGCTTCTTAAGCTTTTGCTTGTTTTCACTCTAATCGACGAGCAAACTGTTATTATTCTCTACGCTTCTAACTTGTGAAATTTTTGAAGGCTCAAAAGCCGAGTATTCTTTTGCTGGTGGCTTGTTCTTTCTTTTGGGCGCGAAGCAGCATTCCATGGCTAGGTATTGGAAAACTATTTAAACTAATTTCTAAATTATAATCAAACTCTTTAGCAAGCCTTTAAAATAGCTACTATACAGTCCACCAACAAATGCCCTGAAGAAAATATCTAAACGTTCTACTAGTTACCACAACCATTTTTGAGATTTGAGACGTCTAGAATTAGCATTATATACATATGTAAACGAGTGCAAAGATCATCCTCATCCTAATCCTGTCTTTTCTGGTGCAGATCTTGAATTTCGCTTGTGTTAGCTTCGCAACATAAACATATAGTGCCATTGACGTCAGCACCCCTCCTCCTTCGGGCTATCCATCCTACTCATAATAAAACAATGGCAATCATGGCTACATAGTCACAAGCTCAGCAATCTCCTGCATCGTATATATCTATCTCTTGATTGCAAAGATAGTTAAAAAGAGCTGTTCGAAGAGCATCGATTACTTGTGCTTGCTTTCAGTGGTGTGTCTGCAGTTCGGAAATGCTGTGACCTATTTCATCTTTTTGAGGAATAACTAAGTGCGTTTTGAAAGTGCAAGAAAAACCCTCTCAAATCTTGAAGCTATCGTCCAATAATCAGCAGCAGGCACCTAAATACCAGATATTACGTCTTATAGTACTATATCTGATATTCAGAAAACTTATTTGTGATGCGTTCTTTGGTTATTTTTACTGTAATTCTGACTCTAGTTTGCATAATCAGTGGTTTCTTCGTCATTTTCAAGCACAGTCTACAAGCTAAGCCATAGCCAAAGCCCCAAATTGAGATGAATAGTAGGCTATAGGAAGATTCAAAAGTAGACAAATAGCAAGCAAGCTAATAGATGGATCCAAAATGATTTGAGTGATTTTAAAGTAAGTAATCACTGGATCTGATTGAAAGGCAAAAGCTTATTGGGGGTAGTCTAAAGCGTATTTTTGATAAATAATTATTCATTTAGTATTGCCTTTGTCCTTATCTCAAACTAACTTTGTTAAATGACAGATGGAAGGCAATCTTTGTGAATGAATATGAGTTATGATTGCTATCTATTTCAGTATTTTTATTCGTGAGATATTCAGAGATGGACAAGGCCAAAGCCAAAATTATACTTTTCCTCATTCTATCTATAGCTATCCAAGCCATCAACCTCGCCGGATCAGGGTACATGAGGAGCGTTTATTCTACTCTTGATGATCTTCATCCTGCATCAACCGGAGAACCTTCTCACATCTAATAAAACAAAGGCAACAGTGACTACATATTCGCAGCATCTGCTCTATCTATTGTTATCTATCTCTATTTGCTGGGAACCAAAATCAAAGATACGATTCCTTCTAAAGCAGTTGGCTGGTTCGCTTATGTGATTGTGAACTGCTTCCAGTGCGGGATCGCTGTGACATATTCGATCTTCGTGACGAACAATCTCGTTCGTTTTGAGACTGCGATGATGAACTATTATGGACTCTTGACAGTAATCCCAACTATACCTCAAGGTACTATCGTTCCTGATGTGACTCCTTATAGTAAAGCTATATTAACCCAGCCAACGTGTTCTCTCTACGCTCTCTTTGCACAGCTGCAGCCATTCTGACGTTTATTGTATGCGTTTTCGGTGGATTTTATGCCTTTTACAAGGAGACCCATCCCAAAAGCTAGTAAGCATACGCTCCCAAAAAAGCATAGCTTAAACCAATACAAAAGTAATCGATCAATGAGATCATCTCTATCCAATGATTCCTAAATCTAAAAATAGCTTAACTCAATAGTTGAATATAAAAGTAAATAAGCTTTGTATTTTGTATGCGCAATCTTTGCGCTTGATCACCACCACTTTCTGCTTAATAGCTGGAGGGATATGTTTTGTTAATGGTTTTCATCAGGCTGCAGACTGTAGCATATGAGCTTTATAATATATTTTTTGCGTAGGTTATTAACAATCACATAGTTCTATACTTTATCATATTTCGTAAAATATAAGAATGAGAACAGAAAGAAAATGCCCATTTTGGTTTTTCGCGATTATGGGCTTAGCTATTCAGTCCTTTAACTTTGCTGCTATGGCCCTCCTAATCAAACGTAGCAAGGACTTAGACTCCGATTTGGTCTCAATCACTGGCATCTCCACTAACCTCAATGAACACCTTGGCTACATTATATTCATAATGATCGGAGCAGGACTCTCCGTCCTCTGCTACTTTTACATCGTTTTCCCAAAGCTTCTGAACTATTAGGCTGCAAAGTAGTTTGAGTGGTTTGTCTACACTACTCTTATTTATCTGCAGTTCATGGTGTGCATTCTCACCTCTGCATGGCTTATCAATGATACAAGTCCTTACAACTTCTTTATGGACCAAAAAGATCGGCTTTAAGCCGCAGGAGCTACCAGTAATAGCGTTTATGCAACACTAAGTAAAAGTCGTTTTATATAGGTAAGCTACATACGCTTCGCATCTGGGGAATAACTGCAGCCTGTGCTACTTTTGTGTTCGGCTTCATCGGAGGACTCGTCCTTCTGTTTATAATCCTATAATAACAAAAAGAGGAGCTAATAATAGCATACTAAAACAGAATGAAGATTAAGTCTTCCCAGTTTCCCAACCGAGTGTGATCACCACCCCTTTAAAATTTTATTCCTTCATCTTTTAAACAATACCTACCTAATTCTTCCATTAATTCGCAGCTTAAATTAAATAATTTTTTGGCTTAGTAGTTTTCTGCTTATTTTCTTTATTTTCATTCAAAATTTTTATTTTTTGCGGCCATCCATTATTTTAGCTTATCAGCTATTTTACTAAGAAGTTGGATGCTTATGCTATTTAATAAACGGCAAATACAAAAGAGGACTATAAATAAAATTAGTTATTACAATGGAAGTAAGGAATAAATGCTGTTCCTGGGCCTGGTTACTGTTAGGATTGGGTAGCCAATCAACCGCAATTGTTTCCATGGTGCTTCTAACTCGAGCCTTGAAAGACTATGACGCCCTAGGACAACCACCTCAAGGACTTCCTACTAATCTTCAGCAACATCTAGGATACATCATTTTTGTGCTGATCGCAGTGGGCCTTTCTTTGTTCTGTTACATCTACATTTTCTTCTCGAAGTTACTTGATAAAGAGTGCTCAAGGCAGCTAAGCTGGTTTATCTATGTTACCGTTATCGCGCTACAACTAACGGTGAGTGTAGTGCTTGCTGCCTGGATCATCAACGACTCAATTACCTACCATTACTATATTGAGTTAAAAGGTTTCATGTAGTCCTTAGGAGCTACAAATAATAGCACTTATCAAGCTTTAGGTATTTCTGGATTAAAACAGCCCAGCTGCCGGCGACTCGAACCTGGGGAATAGTTGCTGCTTGCGTGACGTTTGTGTTCGGTTTCTGCGGTGGCATTTATATCCACCTGGATAAACTGGAAGAATAAAGGGAAAACTTAATAAGATCGTATTAAGTTAAAATAGGTCTTCCTAGTACAGGAAATCATCTCATGTGATTCTAACTGGATCAATTTTTACAATAGCATATTTTTTTAAAAATAGTGTTTATTAAATCATAGATCCGAGCTCACTATTTCTACTTACATTTAGGATTATTATTCTACTTTTTTTCTGAATCTTTGACCTTCACTTAACCTCTTCTTGGATGGGTCCAAAGATATTTTCCTATGCTCTAGCATTACAGCTAACTCGTTTAATCTTTTGTATGCTTTGAAGTCTTAGATCAGCAACTTCATGCAGCTTTTTAACACTTAGTCAAGGACAGTGTCATCTGATTTAGCTTAGATCTTGCATAGTGGGCACATTTTATTTATCTCCAGTGCTAAAATTAGGTTAGTCTCTTCAAAGTAGTGGCTGCACTTTGAGATATAGCAAGGGTTGAACATGATTTGCTGAGATATGGGACAGAGAAGCTTTTAGACGTCGATTTTATTTCTCTTTAAGTAAAGATTCAGCTCTTTCTCATACTCATTCTACATGCTTTTTAGAATCAGCCCCCATTCAGCATCGCTTTCTATCTTTTCATATTGCTATCTATATTCCACAAATTTGAGCCTTTCATCTATAGTAATTTTTTAAGGCAAATAGACGATTGAGTAGCATGGATTGCCCGGGATACGAAATTTGTCTTTAATACGCTTCAAAAAAGGGGCAGTATATACCATAATGCTAGAAGAGATGTCTTAAATCAGCAGGTTTGAGTAAAAATAGTCATTAAGAAAGCCTGGTGATTGATTAGCTCTCCATAAGTTGGTAACCCTTTTGTTGCATTATACACTGAAATTGCTTTTAATTATTCAGGAACAGTGGGCTGTCGCTTTTGACTGTGACATGATCTTTATCTCAGTATGAAAACTGCTCTCTGAAGGACAAAAATTATTTGTACTTCTTACAGCGATAAGCATGAAAGGTGCTTGTGCTTCTGGCAGTCTTATTTCTGTATACTGAGTGAGTAATAGGTTCTGGGGTCTAGTTTTACAGGGAAATGAATGATTTACTAGATCCCCTGATACACTATATTAATTATTATGCAAGCTCTGTACTTTTGAATACCAGTATTGTTCATGGAAGACGATTCGTAGTAACTGGCCAGCCAGGTAGTTAGAGCGATAAAACATATAAAACAATACTGCATTAGTCTACTTGCGAGAAAGTAGCCATAAAAAACTGAAAACTCATGGGATCAACTCATTTTATTTGCAAATAGGAGTTTATTGTGTTTTAATATTGCCAATATTCAAAGTCTACTATATCAAAAGTCTTTATTCTACATGATCTTCTTGATCTTCTAGAAAAATCTGCCAAAATTCTATTACTCTCTTTAAGTTTCCCGTTTTTTGTACCCACACCCTGCTTCTTTAAAACTCTTTCTCATTTAGACATGAGAATTGTCTTTCTTAAAGCTGTCCCTTACTGTTTCGATGGTTGCCTCATTTTCTAGGACAAATTTGGAGTTAGAGTTTAGATACATCGGGATGCTGATTTCAGATTGATCAAAAAGTCTTACTGAGCATGGATATTCATCTTTTTGCAGAGGTTTTGCTGGTTTTTTTATTAGAGTTTTTATTTAAGTGGACTTAGCTTGCTTTTATTATCCGTTTTCGAATTCATATTAATTTTCCTGGGTTTTTAGTGCTGTTCTTTCTTCCTAAATCAAAATTTTACTATTTTTTCGAGGGTCTTTCTGATCTTTCAATTTTGCATTCAACAAATTTCTGATATTGGAAGAGTAGCAATAGTTTTGGGAGATATCTTGAAGTGGAATGTGTTGTGCAGCCACTTCTATATTTTTTTACTTTGGAGCCTTATTTGCATTTTCAATATACTTCCTTTCCTATATCCTGAGTGTTATTTTTGAAAAATCACTTTATTTTTTGTCATTAGAAGTGATAGTAAGTTCTTGGTGTGTTTTTTTGTCAACTAAACTACTTTTGCTTGACTGATGCTGGTATTTGTGAAGATTGTTATCTATTTTTTTCAAACTTTTTTCTCTTTTATGCAGTAAATATGTGTTTATTTTTGTTATTGATATTTCTTTCTTAACAAAGTTCTCTTTTTTTGAGTTCACCCTTCGATAATTCGCCTTTTAATGCTCTCCAAAAAGAAAAGAATTGTGTTAGGTTGAATCATCAATTTTTTTCTTGAGCTCAGTGATATCCAAGTTTATTACCTTTTTCTTTTGGTCGTCTTTTTCAGGACTACATTTAAGAGAATTCTTATAGGAAGTAGGCTGTGAATTCTGAGAGTAAATCCTCTGAGATTAATTAGTTTTATTGCGATCTTTTTCCTGACAAAGAGTGTAATTCTTTTTTTCAGGATATCTCATAGTTTGGATAAACTTTCTTAGTTTGATTTGCAGTTCAGTTAAACTTTTATCTTTCTTGAATTGCTAAAAGATGTTAATTATAATAGGATTATCTTATTTGACAATCTTACGAAGGATTAATCTATCATCATGCGGTATTTCTGAGTCACATAGATCGTACGTAAGCATTTGTCGAGTTAGATAAAGATCTCAGTTTGCTTATTCTTCTTAATCTTCTAGTTGGGCTATAAGGTACTTCTCCTTTTTTGGACTTGTAACATAACTGCTATAATTATACAATATTATAGTAAAACTGTAGGCATGCCGAACTGTTTGAGATTTTAAAATATCGATTTGAGAATAGAACATCATTCTTCATCGTTTTGATCTGATGGCTCAAAGTTTTCGGGTCCGTTACTGAGATTTTCTTCAGCTTTGTTCTCCTATTTCGGCGGCACGTAATCAACACCATGCACTTTTTGATAGAAGTCTTTTCGTAATCGTGCTTTTATAGCTTTTAGTGCATCGTACTATTATTCCCCACTGACTTTGTTGTGAAGTTTAACATTTCCGAACTAATCGTAAGGCGGATTGTTGTTATCGGTCCTGATTACCTCTCTGGGGTTAGGATCGATAGGAGTTATATAAAAGCTGTTGGGCTATCTTCTGCTTTATTTCTTTTTACTAAATGTTTCATAATCATCTTAATTAATCTAAAGCTTGGATTTTTGATTTCTTTGAGTTTATTGAGGGTTTAGTGGATTTTTACTGCTTTATTTAAGATCTTCATAGTAGTTATCCTAAAATGGCTTAAAAAGCCCACTGAGACCCTTTGTGCTTTTTACCTATTTTTTTGTTTGTCCGTTAAGATTATCTTCATTCTACTTACTGTTAGGAGTAACTAATGCCTTTTCTTCATCTTTGTCATCCTTGTCGCCCGGATCATTGTAACTGAGATTATTATCTTTCATATATCTCCAATATTTATAGAGCCGAATAACGGAGAGTATATCAACTGCCACCAATAGAAATAAAATTGCGAAGAAACCTATAGTAAATAAGCTTTCATTGTTTTCAAGAGGAGCAGTGAAATCTTCATAAAGGTAAATACCGATTGATAAAACTATGGTAACTTGCTCCAAGAGGATGACTACATTGTGAATATGCTAGGGATAGGGCCTCCAAATAGCTAAAACAATTATGTTGATAACAGTCATCGCTGCAAGGATGTAGGGAACAGCATTTAGCTTATAGGTACCAATTATGATGATGATGTAGGCTAGGTTGTAAAGTGTATAGTATACAGGATACCTGGAGTCCATGAACATCGGAAATATTCTTAGTTTGGGAAACAAGCCATTGATAATGACGATTGTTAGGAAACCTAAGATTATTACTACCGCTACTATACTTAAAAGTCCGTTAAATTGGTTCGACACCACATAAACCATGGTTGTTCCTAAAGTATATTGCACAACCAGGGCGAATAGGACCAAAAACATGCACCAAAATGCAACGACAAAGAATATTCTTTCAAACACTATTTTGTAAACTTTCTTAATATTGGTGTAACTCGGGTGAATCTATTCCATTGAGAACTCTCTATTGTATTATTTTTCTTCTCTTTTTCTATCGCTATCAAATTTGAGCATGATGGCCTTGAGAAGTAAAATGGCCGCTACCACAATGAACAAAATGACATATGACAAGTTGAAACTCACTAGAAACTCATTGTCCAGTCCAACCTGGCCAATGATAAAGTCGAATTTGTATAGTCTTGCGTAGTCTGTACCAAAAAGATAATTGTATCCGTTCGAATATCTAAATCACTATTACTTTACCTGAGATTCTGGAGAGGTGCGATTGAAGAAGGAGCAATATACATGCAACACTGGGCGTATAGGACTGTTTGAAAGGTTTGAATGCACTCGACTCCTATCATTCTCTAGGTTATCGTTGAAATAAACATGATGAGTAGGGCTAAAATGCTGACTACCATCACCAAAGTACTCTAAATGTTACTCAAGCCATAGTTATTATCGTAGGTGAGCTTTGCGTTCATTCCAAGTGCTGGAATCGAAGCCGAGAGATAGGAATTGCTAAGATAGTAGTAAGTGTCCATTTGGAGGGTGAAGTTATACGTATTGCCTTCTATTGATTGATTGTAGTAGCAAGTGATGTAAAGGTATGTCCCATCATGGCTGATGGTTGGTGTGTTCACGCAAGGTAAATCCGTTTACAGGTGAAAGGACCAATCTAAAGATTTATAAAAGCTGTTAGGGGGAGAAAGAGTTAGAGCGATTTCCACTTAGTTCTGGTCCAGGATCCTCCTCACATAGGCAACCGACCCTGTAACATTATAATTCCAAACGCAATTGCTAGGCATGGGATTATTAATACAGGTAGTGTTGGCCTATACTTTGCAAGTGCTACTGCACCCATCATCGCTTACTGTATTCCCATCATCACACTCCTCTCCATAGGCGAGGATCTTATCTCCACATTTCCCAATGCAGTTGCCATAAATATCGACATAATAGCCGCTCATGCAAACACAGGTGTGGTTACTAGACTGAAGTGTATAGTAAATGCTTGCATTGCAGGACAAACAATAAACTGTGCCTGCTAGATTTGTAGCTGAGATGCAGCCGTAGATTGTGGTGCACACTCCCGTCACCAGAAAGCCAGTTGTGCACTGACAGGTCCCAGCAAGAATGTAGAAACCATTAAAACACTGGGTGCATATGCTTGTGGAGACGCAAGTATTGCAGCCTGTAATGTAATCTTGGCATCGAGCGCACAAAGGAACACCAACGTCGATGTATCCAGAGTTGCAGGGGCAAGTATTGCTGGTCAAGGTGCGATACATCGTTGGATCGCAGGCTGTGCAATTATTGGCCCCATTGCATTGGTTAGTGGCACAAGTGTAGTTGCACTGGGCACAAAATTGGGCAGTCCCGTTGAGAGTGTATGAGGTGTGATTCGTACAAGTAGTCTAGCAAGAAAGATACCCACTGGGATCCACCTGGAACCATTCTTTCGCAGTTATGTTACATGACCTAGTTGCTATGAAAAAGTGCGCAAGAATCAAGCTGTAAGTGCCAGAGTTAGTGAGATAGTTGTAGTTCTGGTTGCCAACATTACCTACATAGTAGTCTGATTGGAAATTGAAGAGTCGATTAATGCCACGGCTCACATTGAAGGTATTTATGCCCCAAAAAGTTCGATCGTTTCCACCGCTCCCGCCCTTTTGATATTCGGGGTTTGATGAAGAAATTGATATGGAACTTGGTGTAGTAGTTTGGGTAAGAGTATTTTGGCCTATCTGACCCCACTAAAAATAGGTGAGTTTGGTGCAGACGTCACAAAACACTATAGTTGTGTAGCAAATCAAGCTGACTGTGTTGTTTTAAGTTGCAGTAAAAGTGTAATTGAGGTAGGAGTTAGTATTGCTACAAGAAACTTGAGCGCTCAGGGTGTTTACGAGGCCTAAGCTGTTATATACCCTGAAACCTGATAGAAAAACGTTACAAAGCACGGCTTGGTTGACGAAAAAAGTTGTTCCAGTCCGAGTCTCCGTTCTGGAATCATTATTTGAGCTGAGAACAGAAGGTAGAAAGCCTAACTTAAAAACAAAGTACACGAAGTTTGCACATCAAGGAAATAGGTATTGGTTCCAACCGCGATATAATTGATGGACAAATCAATGATGACTGTATCATCAAGTGCGTAGACAGTGATGCCCATATTGCTGCTGGTAAAGTTGGAGATAGTGATATTCGTGGAGAAGTAGTTTGTGAGGTATGTATTGAAGCCCACGATTCCGATGCCGCTGGAGAGAGTTGAGGAAATAGAATTGTCATAGGTGATATTGTAGCTGACAGGGATAGATGCGCTGCTAAACATGGCACCACTAAGCATAGAGACACGACCTGAGTTGCATTCCAGTTACCTGTCCTGATATCGCCATAAGCACTCCAGCCTACTCCTGCCAGCGACGGCTGGAGAAGGACTGTAAGCAGAACGGCTAATGAAAGCACCATCATAACAAAATGAATTTATTGGTAGTTATTGAATCAAATTATAGGGCCTGTCAATTAACAGACAGCCCAATAAGATAAGAACATGTAATCTGGAGCCCAATCATGCTTGGCGTCAGAGCCATGTGCTAAATATAAACAGTTAACCTTTTTATCAGCGAAGAAAGCGTAAAACTATCATGATCCATCATCTCCAGCATGTTTTATTATAGGTGATAAATAAACCATCAAATAAAGCTTTTATGCTAAGAATTGCTGCGGTGCTGATTGTTACTATCAAGCTAGCAAACCCAATTCTACCACAAGATTAGACTATAAAATGGTCAGAAAGTGCAAATAGTTCATTTGATTATTGCTATTACAGATTCCTTTGCTAATTTAAATGAGTAAGTTTATAAATTCGCATGAAATCACATTTAGCCAAGCATTATTTTGCTATATATTAAACTTATTTAGAATGTTATCGCACGCCGATTAGCAATAAGCAAAGCTGGAAGATGTCCCCTATTATTCAATGCTATTCAATGTCAAGCCCGTCGCATAATCTGAGGAACAAATAGGC
>Ga0316217_10006223_pt1 | contig 11927 bp, 13 predicted proteins | sample 1anoAmetaG_FD_203633 | JGI IMG/M metagenome (GOLD analysis project Ga0316217, IMG submission 203633) | Freshwater microbial communities from Trout Bog Lake, Wisconsin, USA - 1anoA | ecosystem: Environmental > Aquatic > Freshwater > Lake > Hypolimnion/Profundal zone | place: USA: Wisconsin... | reverse complement strand
TGGCGCACGGCCGGCGGGCGGGTGCTGGCCCTGGTGGCCACCGCCCCGGACCTGGCCGGGGCCCGGGAGCGGATCGAGGCCGCCATCGAACGGGTCCGGTGGCCGGGCATGCAGGTCCGCCACGATATCGGTCTGCGCGCGCTCAACCACGCCAGGGCCGGGCGGATGGTCACCGACCCCTTCGATTGATGCGCGCCATGTTTCCCCTTGAATTCCCGGCCGGGCCGAGGGACAATGAGGTTCCCCTTCGAGGTGTTACGGTGTTACTTCATCCCAATCCAGCTGCTTGACCGAGTCCAACTGACCGGATTGCTTGCCTCGCTGGCAAGGGACACCAAGGTGGAAAATGAAACGCGCGGGACGGTCGGGCGCATCCTTGAGGATGTGCGCCGGAACGGGCTGGACGCGGTGTTCCGGCTGACCCGCGAACTGGACGGCGTGGCCCTGGACGCCGGCAGCTTCCGGGTGGACCCCGGGTCCGCCCGGGCCGCCCTGGCCGGGCTGCGGGTCAGCGCCCCGGACCTGATCGGCGACCTGGAGGGCATGGTGGATGGCATCCGCCGGTTCGCCCAGGCCCAGAAGGCGGCCCTGCGCGACGTGGAACTGGCCCTGCCCGGCGGCGGCCGGGCCCGGGAGCGCTGGCTGCCCATGGGCACCGCCGGCGTCTACATCCCCGGCGGGCGCGCCTTCTACCCTTCGACCCTGGCCATGACCGTGATCCCGGCCCAGGTGGCCGGCGTGGCCCGGATCGTCGGCGTCACCCCGCCCAAGGCCGGGGGGCCCGATCCCCTGGTGCTGGCCACGGCGGCGCTGCTGGGGCTGGACGAACTCTACACCGTGGGCGGCGCCCAGGCGGTGGGCTGGATGGTCTACGGCGAACCCCGGGTCGACCTGGTGGCCGGCCCCGGCAACCGCTTCGTGGCCGAAGCCAAGCGGCAGCTGGTGGGCAGCTGCGGCATCGATTCCGTGGCCGGGCCTTCGGAAGTGCTGGTGATCGCCGATGCCGGGGCGGACCCCGCCACCGTCGCCGAGGATCTGCTGGCCCAGGCCGAGCACGACCCCGACGCCGCCGCGGTGCTGGTGTCGGCCGACCCCGGGCTGCTGGCCGCGGTGGCGGAGGTCCTGGCGGCACGGGTCCAGGCCAGCCCCAGGCGGGCCATCCTGGAAGAGAGCCTGGGCCGGCACGGCCGCCTGATCCAGGCGGACCGGGAACTCGCCATCGCCTTCGCCCAGGCCTGGGCGCCCGAACACCTGGAACTTTCGGTGGCCGACCCCGAATCCTGGCTTCCCGCCCTCACCACCGCCGGCGCCGTGTTCATGGGCGAGTCCAGCGCGGAGGTGTTCGGCGACTACGGCGCGGGCCCCAACCACGTCCTGCCCACCGGCGGGTCCGGCCGCTTCTCCAGTCCGCTGGGGGTGGCCACGTTCATGAAGCGCCAGACCGTCCTGGAGCTGGATCCGGCCTTCGCCAGCGTCCTGGCGCCCCGGGTGGCCCGGCTGGCCGAGGCCGAGGGCCTGGTCCACCACGCCCAGAGCGCCCGCCGCCGGGCGCTCCTGCACCATTCCTAGGGCGCCGGCGCCGGACACCCGTGATCCTTACGTCCAGCGCCGCCCCACCCCGCGTTCCGTCTGTCCGTTCCTGGAGGCGACATGCCCTTGATCCGACCTGAATTCCAGCAGCTCCGCGGCTATGTCCGGCCCCACGGCGAGGGCAGGGGCCAGACCATGGCCCGGCTGCACCTGAACGAGGCCGCCAAGGGCTGGCCGGAAAGCGCCCGCCAGGCGCTCATGGCCCGGCTGGCGGCCCAGCCGTTCCAGCACTACCCGGAGCGTCAGGAAGAACTGACCGCCAGGCTCTGCCGCAGCCTGGGGGCCCCGGACGGCGGCGTGCTGCTCGGCCCCTCCAGCGGCGCGCTGCTGGACCTGCTGGTGCTGGCCGGAGTCGCGCCCGGCGAGTCGGTGGCCTATCCCGAACCCGGCTTCAGCCTGTATCCCGCCCTGGCGGCCCGGCACGGAGTCAAGGCCATCGCGGTGGAGATCGGCGACGGCTTTCCCCTGGAACCCTGGCTCCGGCTGCTGGCGTCGGCCCCGCCCCGGCAGCTCTGGATCACCCTGCCCAACAATCCCACCGGCGCCTGGCTGTCGCCCTGGGAGCTGGAACCGCTGCTGAAGGCCGCTTCGCTCTGTCCGGATCCGCCCCTGGTGGTGCTGGACGAGGCCTATGCCGAGTTCGCGCCGCTCACCCACCGCCTGGCCGTGGACCGCTATCCCAACCTGATCCTGCTGCGGACCTTCAGCAAGGCCCTGGCCAGCGCCGGCTGGCGCCTGGGCTACCTGGTGGGCGCGCCCGAGCTGATCGCGCCCCTGGCCGCCCTGCAGCTGCCCTTCAGCCTCCCCTCCCCCGCCCTGGAAGCGCTGGACGTGGCCCTGGACTTCCAGGCCGCCTTCACCCAGCAGGCCCTGGAAGTGCCCGAGCGCCGGGATCGGCTGGCCGCCGCCCTGGGCGGCCGGGTCGCCAGCCGCAGCGAGGCCAATTTCCTCTTCGTCCGCCCCGATCCAGGCCCCGCGCTGCGGGCCGCGGGCATCCAGTCCAGGGCCCTGCCCGAACTGGGCGCCGGGCGGATCACCGTGGGCACCGAAGCCGAGGCCCGGCGGACCGCCGAGGCCCTGGGCGCCGCCCTGGAGCCGCCCCGGCCCCGGACCAGGCGCCGGCTGCTGGCCCTGGACATGGACGGGGTCATGGTCGATGGCGATCCCGGCTTCATGAACGCGGTGGCCAAGGCCATGGGAGAACTGGCGCCGGATGCGGGCTGGATGGACGCCCACTACCTCCGGTTCAAGCAGATCGCCGGCTACAACAACGACTACCGGGTCTGCGCCGCGGCCCTGGCCCTGGCCGAGCGGGGCGAGCTGGAGACCCTATGGTCCGCCCCGGGCGCCGGCTTCCCGCACCTGGAAGAGCGCATCCGGGTGCTCGAGCCCAAGGCCGCCGAGGCGGTGATCCGCTGGTACAAGTCGGTCCCGCCGCCGGACACCCCGCTGGTCACCAAGGCCGAGCTGGAGGCCCTGGCCTGGGACCTGGCGGTGCTGACCGGACGCAACTACGACGAGCTGGAGACCGGCTTCGGGGTGCTGGGCTTCCGCCTGCCGGCGGTGGCCGACAGCGGGCCGCACCTGCGCAAGCCCATGCCGGGGGGCCTGCTGCAGCTGGCCGACGCCTTCCAGGCCGAAGAGATCGTGTTCGTGGGCGACACCCGGGACGATGCCCAGGCCCTGCGCTCGGCCCGGGAGGCCCGGCCCGACCTGGTCTGGACCTTCGCCGCGGTGGGACCGCTGCGCGACGCCATCGCCCGGGAAGGGGACCTGCGGGCGCCCAGCCTCAGGGCCCTGCTGCAAGTATTGAAAGGAGCCAAGGCATGAGAACCGCGCAACTGGAACGCACCACCGGCGAGACCAAGGTGAGGGTCGCCCTGGACCTGGACGGGGGTCCGGCCAAGGTCGCCACCGGCCTGGCCTTCTTCGACCACATGCTCATGCAGCTGGCCAGGCATGGTGGCCTGGGGCTGGAAGTGGAGGCCACCGGCGACCTGGAGGTGGACGGCCACCACCTGGTGGAGGACGTGGGGCTCTGCCTGGGCGAGGCCCTGAAGGCCGCCCTGGGCGACAAGGCCGGCATCGCCCGGTTCGGCGAGGCCCACGTGCCCCTGGACGAGTCCCTGGCCCGGGTGGTGATCGACCTGTCCGGACGGCCCTGGTGCCACTACGACGTCAAGCTGCCGGCGCTGATCCTGGGCAACGGCTTCCATCCCGAGCTGGCCCGGGAGTTCTTCATCGCCTTCGCCCAGCGCGGCGCGTTCGATCTGCACGCCACCATCCTCTACGGCGAAAACACCCACCACCAGCTGGAGGCCCTGTTCAAGGCCCTGGCCGTGGCCCTCAAGCGCGCCCTCAGGCGGGAGGGGGAAGGCATCCCCTCCACCAAGGGCACCCTCACCGCGTAGGAGCATCCATGATCACCCTCATCGACTACGGCGCCGGCAACCTGCACTCCCTGCAGGGCGCCCTCACCCGCCTGGGCTTCCAGAGCGTGCGCGCCGTCACCCCGGCCGACGCGCCCGCGACCGGCGCCCTGGTGCTGCCAGGCGTGGGCCACTTCACCGCGGCCCGGGCCGCGCTGGTGGAACGCGGCTGGTGGGACGTCCTGCCTTCGCTGGCCGCCGCCGGCCGGCCGGTCCTGGGCATCTGCCTGGGCCTCCAGCTGCTGGCCGAAGGCAGCGAGGAGAGCCCCGGGGCCACCGGCCTGGGCCTGGTGCCGGGCGTGTCCCGGCTGCTGGGGCCCGGGGTCAAGGTCCCGAACATGGGCTGGGCCAAGGTCCGGGCCATGGCGGCCCACCCGGCCCTGCCGGATTTCCGCGAGGACTGGCTCTACTTCGTGCACAGTTACGCCCTCGACACCGACGCCGAGACGGTGCTTTCTTCCACCCACGGCCGGCCGTTCTCGGCCATGCAGGCCCGGGGCCGGGTCATGGGCTTCCAGGGCCACCCGGAGAAGTCCGGGCCGTTCGGCGAAAGCCTGCTGCGGGGCGTGCTGGGCTGGATGGGGGAGGTGCCATGCGCCTGATCCCTTCCATGGACCTCCTGGGCGGCCAGGTGGTGCGCCTGCTCAAGGGCGCGCGAGAATCCGCCTTCGTCTATCCCACCACCCCCGAAGCCTGGATCAAGCGCCTGGTTGACGCCGGCGCCAGGCGGATCCACCTGGTGGACCTGGACGCCGCCTTCGGCGAAGCGCCCCAGTCGAGACTGCGCGGCTTCGCCAAGGCCTGGCCCGGGGTGAGCTTCCAGCTGGGCGGCGGCCTGCGCTCCCGGGACGCGGTGCTGCGGGTCCAGGACGACGGCTTCGACGCCGTCATCGGCACCCTGGCCATGGAAACGCCCGAAGCCCTCGAGGGCCTGGACCCGGCCCGGCTGATCGCCGCCCTGGATCTGCGCGGCGGCGCCCCGGTGGTGCGCGGCTGGACCGCCGCCTCGGCGAAATCGCTCGAGGCCGTGGCCGCGCCGCTGCGGGCCATGGGTGTCGCCCTGGCCCTGGTCACCGACGTGGAACGGGACGGGGCCATGACCGGCCCGGGGCTCGAGGCCCTGGCCCAGGTGGCCGCCCTGGGCTTCCGGGTCCAGGCCTCCGGCGGCCTGCGCGACCTCGCCGACCTGAACCTGATCGCCGCCGTCGCCGGGGCCGAATCGGCCATTTCCGGCAAGGCCCTGCTCGACGGTCGCATGACGCCGGAGGATCCGGCGGTGCGGGCGGCCATGGCCGCCCCTGAAGGAGCCAACTGATGGCCGCCAAACGCATCATCCCCTGCCTCGACGTCAAGGACGCCCGCGTGGTCAAGGGCATCAACTTCAAGGGCCTGCGCGACATGGGCCACCCCGCCGAGATGGGCGTGCGCTACGGCCTGGAGGGCGCCGACGAACTGGTGTTCCTGGACATCGTCGCTTCCGAGGAAGGGCGCACCACCCGGGAGGCCTGGGTGCAGGAAGTGGCCGGCACCCTGAGCATCCCGTTCACCGTCGGCGGGGGGGTGTCGAGCGTGGAAGGCATCCGCCGGCTGCTCCGGGCCGGGGCCGACAAGGTGGCGCTCAACACCGCCGCCATCGCCGATCCCGGCCTGATCACCGAGGCCGCCGCCGCGTTCGGCCGGCAATGCGTGGTGGTGGCGGTGGACGTGGCCCGGGACCCGCTCCTTGGCTGGCGGGTGTTCGCCAAGGGCGGCAATGTCCCCACCGACCACGACGCGGCCTCCTGGCTGCTCGAACTGGAGGACCGGGGCGCCGGCGAGATCCTGCTCACCTCCATCGACCGGGACGGCACCGAACTGGGCTTCGATCTGGATATCCTGGACCTGGCCGCCAACCTCTCCATCCCGGTGATCGCCTCGGGCGGGGCGGGCAGCCGCGAACACTTCCTGGAGGCCTTCCGGCACGGGGCGGAGGGGGCGCTGGCCGCCACCCTGTTCCACGAGGAGCGGCTGCGGATCTCGGAACTGAAAACCTATCTGGCCCAAGAGGGCATCGAGGTAAGACCATGAGCATTCCGGCGATGGACAAGATCAAGTTCGGGCCCGACGGCCTGATTCCGGCGGTGGTCCAGGCCCCGGGCGGCGAAGTGCGGATGGTCGGCTACATGACCGCCGAGGCCCTCGCCCTCACCCTGGAGACCGGCTGGGTCACCTTCTGGAGCCGCAGCCGGAACCAGCTGTGGGTCAAGGGCGAAAGCAGCGGCAACCGGCTCAAGCTGCAGGACATCTTCCTGGACTGCGACGGCGATACCCTGCTGGTGGTCGCCGAGCCCCAGGGGCCCACCTGCCACCGCGGCACCCCCTCCTGCTTCGACGGCCTGGCCCCGGTGGCCTGGCTGGGCCACCTGCAGGCCACCCTGCGCGAGCGCAAGCTCGGCGCCGGCCCCGACGGCAGCTACACCCAGAAGCTGTTCCACCGGGGCCCCGAGCGGATCGGCAAGAAGGTGGTGGAAGAGGCCGGCGAGACCGCCATCGCCGCCATGGCGCTGCGCTACGAGCCCACCCCGGCCCGGCGCGAGGACTTCATCAACGAAGCGGCCGACCTGCTGTTCCACCTCCAGGTGCTGCTGGTGGACCAGGGGCTCGGCCTCGAGGATCTGGCCGAAGCGCTCCGATCCAGACACAAAGGCTGACCTTGACACGCCTGATTCCGGAGCTTTCGATGCCCACCCACACCCCCAGTTTCCCCGACCTGCTGTTCGACGACGCCGCCAGGCTGCGCCGCTGGGAATCCCAGCTCATGACCCACCTGGACGGCGCCGGCTACCGGGAGCTGCATCCCAGCCTGGTGATGCGCAACCCGGTCAATCCCTCCACCGTGCGCTTCTTCGATGGCGACCAGCTGGTGGCCCTGCGCTGGGACTTCACCGAGGCCCTGGCCCGCACCCTGGTGCGCCGGTTCCAGGAGCCGCCCCGGCGGATCAGCTACGCCGGCCCGGTGTTCCGCCGCCCGGCCAACTCCTGGGACCCGGTGGAGCGGCTGGAAGTGGGCTGCGAGCACATCCAGACCGACCCCGACCAGCGCGCCGAGGCCGACCGCGAGCTGGCGCGCCTGCTCATGGACGTGCCCGCGCTGCTGGGGCTGGAAGGCTGCCTGCTGCACATCGGCCACGCCGCGCTGCTGCGCCGGCCCATGGAAGTGGAGGGGATCCCGGCCGAACTGGGCCTGGAAGTGGCCCGGGTGCTGGACCGGCGGGCCATCCACCGCGCCGCCGAGCTCCTGGATGGCCACCCGGCCAAGGACCGGCTGCTGGCCCACGCCGAGATCCTGCTGTCCGGGCCGGACGGCCCCGGCAGCCTCGCGGACCTGGTCCGGGGCCCCTACGGGGCGCTGCTGGAGGCCGAAGCCGAGCAGTTGACCCGGGTGCTGAGCGTGCTTTCGGCCCAGTCGCCCAAGGGCCTGACCCTGCGCCTGGACCTGGGCGATCTGCGCGGCCTGGCCTTCTACACTGGCCCGACCCTGCGCCTCTGGGCCCCCGGCGCCCAGCGCGACCTGGCCTCGGGCGGCCGCTACGACGGCCTCTATCCGGAGATGGGCCGGCCCTGGTATGCCGCCGGCTTCTGCGTGCGCCTCACCACCCTGCTGGAGCTGGGTGACAACACGGAAGGTGGAAAATGAAGCCGCTGCTGATCGCCCTGCCCAAGGGCCGCCTGGAAGAGGAACTGCTGCCCCGGCTCAGGGGCACCGCCTTCGAGCTGGACGCCCGCGCGCTCAAGTCCCGCAAGCTGCGGATCCCCATGGCCGATCCGTCCATGGCCGCGATCCTGCTCAAGGGCGCCGATCTGCCCCGCTACGTGGCCGGCGGCGTGGCCGCCCTGGGCATCGTCGGCTCGGACATCCTGGACGAGTGCCCGGTGGACCTGATGGAGCTGGCCGACCTGAACTTCGGCGTCTGCCGGTTGTCGCTCTGCGCCCCCGACCACACCACCCTGGACCAGCTGCGGGGCAAGCCGCACCTGCGCATCGCCACCAAGTTCCTGGGCGCCACCGGCCGCTGGCTGCGCCAGGAGGGGATCACCGCCGAGCTGGTGCCGCTGCAGAGCAGCGTGGAGCTGGCCCCGGTGCTCGGCCTGGCCGACGCCATCGTCGACCTGGTGCAGAGCGGCAAGACCCTGCTGGCCCACCACCTGGTGGAGCTCACCACCCTGGGCAAGGCCTCGGCTCGGCTGGTGGCCTGCCGGGGCACCTACCTCAGCGAGCCGGACCTGATCGGGCCGCTGGCCAAGGCGCTGGCGGCGCTGCTGAAGGCTGAGCCGGGGCGGTAGCAGGAGGTCTTTCAGCTCTTGAAATCCCCGATCGTCGGTTGCTTGACCTTAACTGTGTAAGCAGAGGCCTTATATCGAAGCAGCTCCGGCTGGTCCCGGAGTGCCGGAAGGCGCCGGAGGTCCCTGAGGCGGCCGAGGCCGGGAGCGCGATCCGGGCCTTCCTGGCCCGGCCGCCCCTGGCCGCCTACGGGGTCATCAGCATCTTCGTGAGCTTCGCATACGTCCAGACCGGGTTCGGGCTCACCCTCTACACCTCGAGCCTGTTCGGGGTCCGCGGCGCCCCGGTGTTCGGGTTCCTCATGAGCTGCAACGCCCTGGTGGTGATCCTCACCACCACCTTCCTGACCCGGGCCACCCGGCGCCTGTCCGGACCCGTGGTCATGGGCCTGGGCACCGCGCTCTACACGGCCGGGTTCGCCATGCTGGCCTTCCGCCTGGATCTGCGGCTGCTGGTGGTCTCCACCGTGGTCTGGTCCTCCGGGGAGGTGCTGCTGGCCACCAATACCGGGGCCTACATCGCCGAGTACACCCCGGCGCACCTGCGCGGCCGGTTCCAGTCCATCTGCGAGGCGATGGCCAGCGCGGGCCGGATCCTCTCCTCGGTGGTGTTCGGGGCGGTCATCGCCGGAGCCGGGATCCACCCGGCCTGGCTGCTGACCGCCATGGTGACGCTGGGCTGCACGGTGGCCTTCGGCCTGCTCCACGCCCGGAACGCCGCCGCGGCCATGGCCATGCAGGCGGGCTCCTAGCCCAGCTCCGCTTCCAGCGCCGCCAGGAAATCCCGGAGCACCCGGGTCCGGGCTCCGGCCAGGCGCCGGCCGGTGGCCGTGTTCATGCCGTCCTCGAGCTTGAGCAGCTTGGTCCGGAAGTGGTCCAGGCTCCACTTCCGGTCGTCCAGGGGACGGCCTTCGGCCCAGGGGTCGCCGGGGTGCCACAACCCGGCGCCCATGGCGCCGCCGGTGGCGAACACCCGGGCCAGGCCGATGGCGCCCAGCGCCTCCAGCCGGTCGGCATCCTGCAGCACCGCCCCTTCCGGGCTCGCCGGAGGGGTGCCGGACGAGAAGCTGTGGGTGGCCACGGCGCCGGCGATCAGTTCCGCCCGGTCCGCCAGCTCCGGGATGGCGCGGCACCAGTCCAGGGCCTGGACGGCGCCCATGGCCCCGGTCCTGGGCGAGTCCGGGTGGTTCTTGGGCAGGTAGACCAGGTCATGGAACAGGGCGGCCGCGGCGCAGGCTTCGGGGTCGGCGCCTTCCTCGAGCGCGAGCGACCATGCCAGCCTGGCCACCCGGAGGCAGTGGGCCAGGTCGTGGGCCCCGTCCCGGGCCTCCAGGGCGAACCTGGCGTCCAGCTGGTCCAGCAGGGCGGGCATCCAGGGGCAGGGGAGCGGGGCGCGGGGAGGAGTCATGCCTGCAGCCTAACAGACCGGATCTCCGGCCCTGCCGATCAGCGACTCGAGGGCGGTCCGGGCCCAGTCATTAGCACGAACGTTCGTTTTAATGTTTGACAGGGTCGCTGCAGCCATCCTTTCTACCTTCTTCCCTTCCTGCTCTCCTCATTCCACCATCACCCCTTCCTTCCGGGAGCCACCATGAGTCTTCAACCCCAGGATCTCCAGCAGTCGACCACCTTCACCGCCGCGGCCTTCGGCAGTCCCGACCGGTGGCGGGAATACGTCCAGGACCACCCCCGCCGGGGCAAGGTGGAGGGCAAGACCTTCATCGGCGAGGTGCTGGGACTCACGGGCATGGAAGTGTCCTTCGGCTCCATGCTGCCGGGGGAGTCGATGCCGTTCCTGCACGCCCACAAACAGAACGAGGAGCTGTACCTGATCCTCTCCGGCGAGGGGGAGATGCAGGTGGACGGCGAGCGGATCCTCCTGCGTCCCGGGACGGCGGTGCGGATCGCCCCGGCCGGACTGCGCGCCTGGCGCGCCACGGGCGGCGGGCCGATGGCCTACGTGGTGATCCAGGCCAAGGCTGGAAGCCTGGAGCAGGCCACCGGCCAGGACGGGATCCGGCCGGAGGTGGCGCTGACCTGGTAGTCCCACGGGAACGCGGCCTGCGAACCGGGGCTCGATAGGCCGCGGGAAAAATGCATTTTCCATTGATCGGGGGCGGGGGTAGTCTGGGCGCACATCCCTGAGGAAGAAACCGCATGGGCATGCCCGTCCGCCTCCGCACCCTGGTCCTGATGGCCGCCGTCCTGGCCGCGCTGCCAGTCCCGGCCCAGAAGAAGTACGACTCCGGCGCGTCCGACACCGAGATCAGGGTCGGCAACCTCATGCCCTACTCCGGCCCGTTCGCCGAGTTCGGGGCCTCGGGCCGGGCTGAAGCGGCCTACTTCAAGATGGTGAACGAGCATGGCGGGATCAACGGCCGCAAGGTCACCTTCGTCAGCCTGGACAGCGGGCCGCAGGCCCAGGGCGGTCCGGACCTGGCCCGGCGGCTGGTGGAGGAGGAGCACGTGCTTCTGCTCGCCGGCAGCTGGGGCAGCGGCATCAACAAGGCGATCCGGCCCTACTTGAACCAGCAAGGCGTTCCGCAGCTGTTCGTCGCCGGCAACGACGCGACCTTCGATGATCCGGCGGACTTCCCGTGGACCATGGGCTTCGAGCCTTCCAAGCGCACCGAGGCGGCCGCCTATGCCGCGTACGTGCTGGCCAACCGGCCCGGCGGCAAGATCGCGGTGCTGTATTCGGATGACGCCGAAGGCCGGGAATACCGGGACGGGGTCCGTGACGGCCTGGGCGCCCGGGCCGGGACGATGATCGTCAAGGAGGCGGCCTTCCGCTACAGCCAGATCGCCGACATCGGGCCTCTGGTGGCCGCTTTCAAGGACGCCGGGGCCGACGTGTTCATGAACCTGGCGGTGGGCCGCTATGCCACCGAAGGCATCCGCGCGGCCTACGATCTGGGCTGGCGGCCGCTGCAGTTCATCCCCAACGGCTCCCTGTCCGTCGCCGCCTTCCTGGAACCGGCGGGGCTGGAAAAGGCGGCGGGGCTCATCTGCAACGCCCGCTCCAAGGGCTGGAGCTCCGCCCGGGCGCGCAACGATCCGGCGGTGCGCGAATTCCTGGCCTGGATGAAGCGCTACAACCCCGAGGCCAGCCTGCGCGACGCCGAGAACGTCTACGGCTACGAGGTGGCGCAGACCCTGGAGCAGGTGCTGCGGCGCTGCGGCGATGACCTGACCCGGGCCAACGTGATGCGCCAGGCGACCCACCTGGATCTGGCGCTGGGCATGCTCAGTCCGGGCATCAGGATCCGGACCAGCCCAACCGACTACCGCCCGGTCAAGGACCTGTTCCTGGTGCGCTTCGATGGCCGGGAATGGGTTCCGCTCGCGGGCCCGCCCCAGCGCTAGCCCAAGTTCCGCACGTCCGTCCCCAATTGGGCCTACCGGCAAAGGGTAGGCCCAATGTTTGCAATTCTGGGTTTGAGAATATGGCTAAATAGTGTCTAAAAAAAGTTGCTATTTCACTTGATTTTCAAGTGTATTGACGCATATTAGTCGTGTCATGTTCATCAAGCGATCCATTTCCAAGCAAGGTGGCAAGACCTATGTCAGCCACGTGCTGGTGGAGTC
>Ga0316217_10006221_pt1 | contig 11927 bp, 6 predicted proteins | sample 1anoAmetaG_FD_203633 | JGI IMG/M metagenome (GOLD analysis project Ga0316217, IMG submission 203633) | Freshwater microbial communities from Trout Bog Lake, Wisconsin, USA - 1anoA | ecosystem: Environmental > Aquatic > Freshwater > Lake > Hypolimnion/Profundal zone | place: USA: Wisconsin... | reverse complement strand
TATTCAGTCGCGTCGGAGAAACGCCTCGCTCGCGCCACCTATCAGCGGGCTGTAGCCATGGAAATCGTCGATGGAGAAATAGAGGCTCTCGCGGCCGGCGAATGGCGCGCCGTCCCCGCTGGCACTCATGAGTATTCCGTCCGCGCGGGCGCGGCGACGAACCTTCCCCCGGGCCGGTTCCTCCTTTCCCTGGAGTCGACCAAACTCCGGCTCGAATGGCGCCCCACGGTTCGAATGCACGGCGGTTCCGTCGTGCGGGAGGTGATGTTCCAATGAGACTACTCGTTTGCATAAGAGCGGCGGCGGCTCCGAGTTTGGACGCGGTCTCAACGCCGCGACGCGTTTGGAGCGCCTCCGGCTTGCCGGCGCTTGGCCTGGCGGACGCGCGTCCTCCGAGGGCGGGGTTTATGCCGGCGCGGATGCTGGAAAAAAGACCGCGAAGGAATGACTCGCGCCGCGGTTACGCGCTGATTGAAGTCCTGGTTTACATCGGCATCGTCATGCTCCTGCTGGGGATCGGCTACAGCGCCCTTTATCGCTGCATCGATAATTCCGTCGCGCTGCGTCGCAGCGTCGACGACGTGGCTGGCGCTTTGCGGTTGGGCGAGCGTTGGCGCGCCGACGTGCGCGCCGCCTCGGGAGAGATCCGCCTGGAAACCGAACCCGGCAAACAAACCCTTTATTTGCCGTGCGCTCGCGGCCAGACGGCTTATCAATTCTCGGGCGGCGCCCTCTTCCGCCGTTTTGGGGATGGCCCTTGGATCCGTTCTATGGCCAATGTTAAAGCCTCTTCGATGGAAGCGGATCGGCGTCGGAATGTTGTCGTCTGGCGATGGGAGTTGGAGCTTCAACCCCAGTCCAAAGCTAGCGTCAAAGGCCCTCGAATGCGTCCGCTCTTCACTTTCCTGGCCGTGCCCGAAAAGGGTCCCTCGGCGGCCTCGGCGCAATCCTCCTCCGCCGTCTCGTTCGGAAGCGAGTTTGCCAATGGAGGCGCCGTGGTCCGAAGCGAAAACCGTTAATTATGCGCTCATGAATACCCGAACCCCGCGCTCCGCTCGTCCTCGCCAACGTGGCTCCGCTGTGATCGTCGTCATCGCCTTGCTTTCCATCGTGCTGATCTACATCGCGGGCAACGTTCGCACGCTGCATTTTCTCACCCATGAAATCAGGCTGGTCGAACAGCGTCAGGTGCGTCGCCTCGCCACGATCAAGATCCAAAGAAAGCCCGTGGCTCCTTCTGGCGCGGAGGCGGTTCCGATCAATAAATGAATCGCCGATATGCCCCGGTTTATTCCTCCGATGAATCGCATCACTGCCACCAAGTACTCGATCCGGGCCTTTGTTTGCGGCGTGGCCGGGTTTGTGTGGTTAATCGGAATGGCCTTGGCTTTCTGGGCGGCAGCCAGTTGCGCGCCTCCCGCCTCCGCGCCGGACCCCTTGCTCAGCGGGGTTGCCGGGTGCGTGTGCCTGATCGGCCTCCTCCCAGCGATGTACGCGCTCTTCTGCTGGGCGCTCATCCTGTACCGGTACGGATCGGAATGGAATCCCGCCAGCGCTTACCTGAGCTGTGGGGCATTCCTGGCCACGCTGAGCCTCCTCCTGGCAATTCTGGCGAGCCTGGCGATCATCGTCTCGCTGGCGTAAGGCCAGAGATTCCGACCCCGATGCCAACCCTGGATCGTTGCGGTTGAAACGCGGCGCAGATGGGCTTCCGAACTTCCATTGCGCCACCCCGTCGATCGCCGCGGCGGTTAGAATCAAAAGCGGCCGGGAGGAGCACCCCCGGCCGCGAGTATTTACCGCCAAATGTCTATCGGTGTTTCCGATTACGGGAGACTTCGCACCCGGTAGAATTTTTCGCCGGTCTTTGGCAGGGCGATCGTATAGGTCCCATTGGTAGCGCCGCTAATATCAGCCCAACCGGCAGCCTGGTTGACCTGCCCATTCTGCTGGAGGATGTAGCCGGACTGCGACCAGGTAATCGTCAACGAATTGTTCGTGACGCTAGCGTTCACCGTCGGTGGCAGCGGCGGTACGCCACCAACCATCAACTGGTTGATCTCCGCCACGCTCAAGGTGCGGTTGAAGATGTGGATGTCGTCCATGTAGCCGGTGTAAGCGGGCCAATAGCTGTCATGCGACTGGCCAAACTCAATGCCCCGATCCAGCGGCCAGGCTCCTGGGCTGCCATGGGTGAGTTCGGCATCCAGCTTGCCGTCAACGTAGAACGATATGATCCCAAACGGCAACCAAGTGTAAACATAGGCAAAATGGTGCCAATTGGTATCATCCACCGGCGTGACGCCACCCACGTTAAGGCCGGCAGGGTAGCACTGATCAAAGATTGCGTCGGGCACGCCATTGGGCGAGTCCGTTGAATTCTCATCCAGGATCAGCACGTCACCCCAGTTGTTAGTGCCGCCGCGACGATCGAACAAGCCTTCTTTGGTGGCGGGGGGCGCGCAGTTCAGCCAGAACGCGATGGTGCCCACCGGGCTGTCGAAATCCGGATGGGTCTGAATCGCAATCTGCTGGTTTAGGCCCAGCGACGAGTCCCACTGCATCACGCCTTTGCGCGTGACGCCTTTGAGATCGGTCACCGAGGCTACCCAGACCGCGCCGTTGTTCGTGCCATCATGGGAGACGGTCTTGGCTGGTCCGAAGGGGGCGTCATCCAGGACATTCGTTCCGCCACCGTCGGTGGTGAAGAGATACCGCGCGGTGAGGTTGTAGGCCATCGGCGGTCGCGGATTGACGACCACGGTTGCCGGCTGGCTGTAACGCGCGCGGACCGCGTTGGTGGCCATGAACACGTAAGCGCCCGCCTGGTCTGAAGTAATGTTGGTAATGACCAGTTCCGGCGATGTGGCGCCGGGAATGGGAACTCCATTGTGCAGCCATTGCGTGGTGATCGGCGTTTGGCCCGAAGAGCCGGAGCGCAGGAAGATGCGGTCCCCCGCAAACACGTTCCAACTGCTCGGATCCGGACTGACTACCAAGCCCGCGGGCGGCGGGAACACCTGCACTTCGGCCAAACATATCTGCTCGTTGTTAATATCCGTCGAGACGTCCGTGTCAGCCGTATGTTCCAGATAGACCACTTGGCCGACTTGACCACTGCCGAAACTCGCGATGGTTGGGTTCGGCGGCTGATTAGTGCCGGTCAACGGGACGCGCAGTAATTCCACCCGCGTGTCGGTATTGGTCGAGTTGTAGATCACCAGGTCCACATGCTCGTTGCGCGTGCCACAGCAATCGGTGCGCCACCAGACTTCGACCGAGCCGATCGTTTTGGGACTTAACATGTCCACTTCCCACCAACCCAAGCCAGCATTGGCGGTGCAAGCGATGGATCCCGAGCCCCAACTGCCGGCGGTGTTGCCGTCAATGGCTTTGCTGGCCACCGTGTAGGGGTTGTTGTAAATGGAAGATTGATAGGCGATGCCGCCGCGCGCGTAGTTGATTGGCGTCTGCGGAATCGCGGCGCTGATATTCTTTGTCACGATCGTATTGCCGGCCAGGTCCTTTATCCCGCTCACCGTTAGGGCAATACTATCGCCCAGCAACACGTTTTGAATGACCAACGTGACCGACTTGCCGTCGGCGCCCGGCGTCAGACTGCCCACCGACGGGCCGCCCGTCAGGAGATAGTTGTTGAGGTTGGTGACTGTCGTGGGATCGAGCAATTCACTGAACGTCAGGCTCAAACGAACCTGGTCGGTTACCTGCACCTGGTTGGTGACGATGGTTGGCGGCGTGATGTCATTGGTCACGGTCACGGTGACCTCGGAGGAGAACACCCCGTAGCCTGACACGGAAACCTGCACTTTGTATTTGTCTCCGCTGTCGGTCAGCGCGGCGAGGTGCGGGGCGGTGTAGGCCGCCAGCCAGCTTCCCGCCAGATTGGGAATCGCCACGCCGTTGCGATACCAGCGGTAGCTGATGTCCTCCGGCCGAATGCCGCCATCGACCACCGGGGCCACCGGCCCGATGATCAGCGGCAGATTCTGCTGCATGGTGACGTTTTGCAGGTCCGTCGCGAGGGTGATCGTCGGCGCGGATGCGAGCGGAGCAATCAACTCCACCTCCGGCAGATTCAAGTACTTGTCGGTTGAGTTCGTGGTGGTTTCGACCCACAGGATCCGCGCATTGGCCACCGCCGGGACGAGGTTGACGACGAACTTCGGCCCGCTGGGCTGAGTCGTGAGCACCTGCTGGTAAAGCACGTTGCTACTCCCGTCGGCGACCGTCAGCCGAATATTCTGGAACCGCGCGTAACTGGCATCGCGGCGCGGCCAGAGGACGATGCTGCCAACGGTTGAGGGCGCCGTCAAATCCACCCGCCACCAGGGCAATGGATCTACCAGCGTGCCGTCCGGATTGGTTGTCACGATGTCCGGGGCGGAGAAGCCCCAAAAGTAGGGAGGATCCTCCATATAGCTGAGGCCGAAGTGATTTCCGTCGTTCGCCTGCTGCGGGCCAAAATCCGTGGTATCGTTACTATCGACCGAACTTGACGTCGCCGTTCCCGCTAGCGCCCAGTTCGTCGGGGAGACCAGGTTCTGGTTGAATACCTCCACTTCCGTAAGAGAAATGTAGTCCGGCAGACCATCGATGTGCGCGATGGAAACCACCTGCCCATTGACCGCCGGGATCAGGTCGAATCCGATGTCGCGGGGTAGCGCCCCAGAGGCCCAGGCCTGGTTATTCGTCTCCCACATCACCTTTCGGGTCGTGACGTTAGTGCTGTCGTAGATGATGATGTTCAAATTCTCGTTTCGGGTGGGGCAGCAGTCTTCCCGGAACCAGAGATGAATATGGCCGATGGGTTTGATGGCCGTGAGGTCCACCTGCCACCATTCCCCGGCGTTGGCGGTGGTGGTTTGGGTCGTTGAGGCGTCACCCCACGATCCGGAGGTGTTGCCGTCGATGGCCTTGCTGGCCACGGATTGGGCATTGTAGGTTGAGGACTGGGTGGCGATGCCCGCGCGGGCCCAATTGGTGAGGGTGGTTGCCCCCGCGGACAACGCGGAGAGACACAACCAGGCTGTCGCGCCTGCGACGGCTGTGCGAAGGACGCGAGCGATGGGACTTTGTTTCATATTGTCAGCTTCCCTTCGAGGATTTGGTTAGACTGTAGTTCCGCCCTACCTGCATTTCTCAATGGTAATCGCCCATCCGACAAAAATAGCCGGCAGCGCGCAGGCACCGGGACAGATTTCCATAACCGCGCTTTTACTAAACCGCAGTTGCCAGCGCAAGCACATTTTCATAAATAGTTTGCGTTCGTTCGCGCCAGCCAACAAGGCCAACCCGCTTCGCGTCGTTGCCAGGTCTTGTCGCATCCGATACGATGGGCTGATGAAGACCGGCAAGAAGAAGCGACTCAAGCGCTCGCTCGCCGATCCCGAGCGCGTTCCTGGGCGGGTATCTCCGTCGCGACTTTGGCTATTCCGGCTGGCTGCGGTGGTCCTCGCGCCCTTGGTCTTATTATTGGTGGCGGAATTGGGTCTGCGGTTGGCGGGCTATGGTTACCCTACCGGCTTTTTCCTCGAACGCGTTCAGGAAGGGCGACGGGTGGTGGTTGAAAACCGTCGGTTCGGCTGGCGTTTCTTCCCCCCGCGCCTGGCCCGCGCGCCCCAGCCGCTGGTCCTGTCGGAACCGAAGCCCGCGGGAGCCTGTCGGATATTCTTCTTTGGCGAATCCGCCGCCATGGGCGATCCCGACCCCGATTTCGGCCCGCCGCGCGTCTTGGAGGCCATCTTGCGAGACCAGTTTCCTGGAAAGCAAATCCAGGTCGTGAACGTGGCTATGACCGCCATCAATTCGCATGCGGTGCGTGAAATCGCGCGTGATTGCGCGGCCCGCGAAGGCGACCTGTGGGTCGTTTACATGGGGAACAACGAGGTCATCGGTCCGTTCGGGGCCGGCACGATTTTTGGCGCCCCGGTCCCTCCCGAGTGGGTGGTGAGACTCACGCTCGAGCTGGGCCGCAGCCGCCTGGGCCAGCTCCTGGAAGCCGCGCTTCGCGCGACCGCGCCGCAACCGCTGATGCCTCGCGCGTGGGGGGGGCTGAGCATGTTTCTTGACCACCAGGTCCCTTCCGACGATCCGCGCCTGCCGCGGCTTCGGGAGCACTATCGGAGGAACCTGGAAGCGATCATCCGATTAGGCGCCAGGGCTGGCGTCAAAGTCGTCGTCTGCACCGTAGCCAACAATCTCAAGGAATGCGCGCCGTTCGGATCGAGGCGCCGCGTGGGTCTGTCAGCCGCACAACTCCAGGCTTGGGAGGAGGATTATGACCGCGGCATGGCCTTCGAAGCCGATGGGAATTTCGATGCCGCCGTCGCGAGTTACGGGCGAGCCGCGATCATTGATGATGGTTTCGCCGCCCTCCAGTTCCGGCTGGGGCGGTGCCTGCTGGCCGCGGGCAAACCGGTCGAGGCGCGGCAGGCGTTTGAACGAGCTCGAGACGAGGACACGCTGCGGTTTCGGTGCGATACGCGGAACAACGAAATCATACGGGCCGTTGCGGCGAACCGTGAAAACCGAGGCGTTTACCTGTTGGATGTGGAGGCGCAAATGGGCCAACGGAGTTCCGGCGGCATTCCGGGCCTGAACTTTTTTTGGGAGCACGTGCACTTTAACTTTTCGGGAACCCACGCCCTGGCGGAGATGGTGGCGCGCCGCGTGGCGGAGGTGTTGCCGGAGTCCTTTCGGCGCAGCCGCTCGTCCAGCCCGCACTTGTCCGAGATGGAATGCGCCCGGCGCCTGTCCTACTGTCGCTGGAACGAGCAGAAGATCCTTGGGGAGATTTACCACCGGCACCAGTCGCCGCCCTGTACGCTGCAACTGGACCACGAGGAACGGGCGGCAAAGTGGCGCGCGAGGTTGGCGGAGGGGCAAAGAGCCTGCGAACCGGCCGCCCTTTGGCCGGCCATTGCGGGGATTCGGGCGGCGGTATTCGCCAACGATTCGGACTGGGTGTTGCACAAGAACCTCGGCCAAATACTGGAAGCCGCCGGCGACAAGGCGGGCGCGCTTACCGAATGGGAGCGGGTCTCCCGAATGGCGCCGCAGTACGCGAATGCCTGGTATCGCCTGGGAAACCTGTTGGACGATCAGGGAAATGAGGTCGAGGCCGAAGCGCGGTTCCGCCAAGCGCTGGCGATCGATCCGAACATGGCTGAGGCGCTGAGTGGTTTGGGCCTGGCGCTGGCGGCGCAGGGCAGATTGGACGAGGCTTTCCGCGCGTACGCCCGGGCCATCGCCGCGAACCCGGAATCGATCCATGCTTACATCAATTGGGGCATTGGCCTGGCCGGCCAGGGGCGGTTCGCGGATGCGATCGGCAAGTATGAGCAGGCGCTGGGGGTTAACCCCGATGATGCCATTGCTCACCACAACCTGGGGGTCTCGCTCGCGGCCATCGGCCGGAGTGAGGAGGCGCTTCGGCAATATTCCCGCGCGCTGGAACTGAACCCGGCTTTTCTTGCCGCGCGCCTGAGCCTCGGGAGCGAATTGATGCGTATGGAAAAGGCCGGCCAGGCGGCGGTGATTCTGGAGGCGGGGCTCGCCAACGGATCCGGCGCGCCCGATCTCCATTTCCAGCTTGGGATGGCCTATGAGCGACTCGGCCGCCCCGCGGATGCCGCGCGGGAGTTTGAGGAAACGTTGCGGCTCAATCCCACCAATGCACTGGCGCGGATGGCCCTGTCCCGAGCGCGCCGTTCTCCTTGACGAGCCAAGCATCATCGCAACCCGAACCGTTTAACCCGGGTAACGGGCGCGGCGCGGAGAGCTTCCGCTTGCTCAACGGAGGGGCCTTGGCGAGAGCATCCTTGAAGGCAGAATCTCGCGCCTTGGCCGCCGCCTCACTCAATTCGGCACAATCGCCAGCTTTCATTTGACTTTTCGGGGAAGGTGTGCTAGCGGTAAATAACAACAACAAGCTAATGGAGACTATGATAACGTCTACTTGTATCATGCGCTTTCAGCGGCTAACGAGGCTCCGCCGCGGGTGCGGGGCCGTATGGCTCGTCATCGGGTTGGCTTTGGCGGATCCTCGGGTTGCTTCCGCGGCGACCACGGCGTCCGGGAGTCTCGACCTAACCAGTTTCAGCCTGACCCCATCCTCGGGTTCTCTTCAATTCCAGTCGCCGTGGTCGCTCTCGGCGGTTGCCACCGTCCTTAACAGCGACGGAGCGTTCAACCAGGGATTGGATTTCTCAGAGCCGGCCAGCGCGAGCGCTTCGGCGTCGGGGCCCTATGCAACGGCCAACACGTTTGCAAATTATCCCGCAGCGGGGGGAAGCTTCGGACATGCGGACGGCAATATCACAATCCCCAGCGGCGTCGTCGAGTCGGCGGCCGTCTCTGGTGGATTCGGTAACTTCAGCGCTTTGGATGTGTTTTTCGCCATCACCGGGGCTTCCGATCCGTCTGTTTCCGTGTCAATCTCCGCTGCCTTGGTTTCGCAACTGGTCTCGATGGCGGACGCGTCCGGCGAGGTCCTGCACAACGACGCCATCTTCAACTTGGACGTGGACGGCAGCCCCGTCCTTTCGTTCTCTGATTCGGCGGCGGTCGGAGCCAACGGACTAGTCTCCCGGTCCCAGACTCCGAGTCTGACCGACTCGCTGGATTTGAGTACCGGCGCGTCGCATGAGCTCTACATTGAATTAGACTTCGAGTCGCAAGTCGCCACCGTGCCGGAGTCGGGAGGCACGTGGATGCTCTTCCTCATCGGACTGGGATCGTTGGGCGCGGGTCGAATTCGGTTGATGCAGCGCAGCCAAGGAACCAGGTTTAACCGATATGGCGCGAATTCAACGGCTTCCGCCAATCGGGGAATTAGGGCGAGGATTGAGAAAACCAACCCTTTTCAAGAAGCCAAGGATATTATGGCGCGACCCTATCACCGTCCGGTGGCCGGACTTATTCTCACCCTGGCGGTTCTTTCTCCGGCGGCCTTCGCGAATTACATTGGAGGGGAAGCGCCCTTCTGCAAGGAATGCGCCGCTGCGCGCAACTACGCGCACGGTCTAGGCGGCGTTGGGTTGGCGGAGGGGAATCTGAGGGAGACGATGCCGATTACCACTTTGCAAAGTGCCTCCGGACCGACCCTTGATTTGAACCTCGCCTACGACTCCTATGATGCGGATGGATCCAAGGCGGAGTTGGATACGGTTGCCGGCTATGGTTGGACGCATCCCTACAACCAGTACCTTTTCGGCCAGGTGGGCAGCCTTTTTCGGATGGATGGAGATGGCAGGACGGAGAAGTTTCGCGCGGGACCTGGCGGAACGTATACGGCCGACACAGGCTATTTTGAGACCTTGCTTAAGAACCCGGATGGTTCCTACACGCTCAGCAACAAGCTTGGCTCGGTATGCCTATTTGCAACCGTCCCGGGAACGCCCTACGCTATCGGCGGGCCGGTGTACCGATTGCAGAGCATGGTAGACCGCAACGGAAACCTCACAACCCTCGCTTATGCCGGGGGGAACCTGACGCGGGTGACGGATACCTACGGCCGCAGCATTCTGCTCAGCTATACGTCGCTTAAGCAACTGGCGCAAATTACCGATCCGCTTGGGCGCAGCACCAAATTTGCCTACGATGCCAGCGGTCGGCGCCTGGCAAGCATCACGGATCCGAACGGCAAGACCACCACTTACACGTACAACAATTTGAACCAAATTATCAGCAAGGTGGATCGCGACGGCAGGGCGTTCACCTATCAGTATCAAGGCAACCTCCCGGTCGGCGCGAAGGACAACACTGGCGCCAATCTCTATGACCTCAGCAATCCGAGCCATTGGGGCACGTCATTCTCCGCGCTGGCCGCCCTCCAAGAGCGCGTTTATGTTCCGTCCACCACCCAGGAGACCGACGGTCGGGGCAATGTCTGGGCCTATCAGTATGACAGCAACGCCTATTTGACCGCCCGGAGCGCTCCAGACGGTGCGACCACCACATATACGTACGATCCGGCGACGTTGCGTTTGGCGTCCATGACCGACGCTAATGGGCGTACGACCCATTACCAATACGATACCCGGGGCAATCTGCTGCAGATGACTGACCCGCTGGGCGACCTTACCACTTGTACGTATGAACCGGTCTTCAACCAGATGACCAGCATCACCGATCCGAAAGGTCGGGTCACCGTTTACGAGTATGACTCGCGCGGGAATCGAACGAACGAAATTGACGACCTCGGACAAACTCGGTCTTGGACTTACGATCCGCACGGCAATGTGCTCTCGGCAACCGATAAGAACGGGCATACCACCACCTGCGTCTACGATGCCTTTGGCGACCGCATTCAGGAGACGGATCCGCTAGGGAATGTCACCTCCTGGACTTACGATGCCGTGGGCAACATGCTCTCCCGGACGGACGCCAACGGCCACACGACGAGTTGGCAATATGACGGATTAAACCGGATGACGGTGGAAGTGGATGCCGTCGGCAACGAGACCCTGACGTTTTATGATGGAGAGGGGGACCGGGTACGGGTCATTGACCGCAACGGACACGTGACAACTAACCAGTTTGATCAGCGCCAGCGCCTGGTCCAAATCACGGATGCGTTGGGTCACGTATCCACGTCAACTTACGATGGCAACAACAATCGGACGACGGACGTGGATCGCGACGGGCGCGTCACGAGTTACAACTATGACGCGCAAGGCCGGCGCACGCAAACCACGAATGCGTTGGGCGGCGTCGCCACGACCGTTTACGATGGTGTCGGCAACACGCTCAGTCAGACCGACCCCAATCTCCATACTACCTCCTGGACTTACGACGCCTTGAACAGAAAGGTCACCATGACAGACGCGCTGGGCAACGAGACGGCCTATGCCTATGACATGGGAGGCCTGGGTGGCTGTTCCTCCTGCGGCAGCACCCCCGGATCCAGCCTGCTGACGACGGTAATCGACGCCGATGGCAAGGTGACTTACTACAAATACGACGGCCTCGACCGGCTGATCGACGTCATTCGCAAAGTGGGGCCAACGAACGACACGATCACGGCCAGCGACGCGGTGCTGAGCACGACCTATGATCCCGTCGGCAACCAGCTCACGATTATCGAGCCCAACGGCAATATCATCCACTACGGATACGATGCAGACAATCGCCGCATTGCGGAAACGAACGCCTCTGGGGACATCACGCTCCGCAGCCACGACGGGGTAGGCAATGTCATTACTACCACCGAACCCAATGGCAATGTGACGACCAACCACTACGACGCGCTGTACCGCGTGATTCAGGTGGCGGATGGCGGGGGAATCGTGACCAGTAGCGGCTACGATCCCGTCGGCAATCGGACCAGTCAAGCCGACGGCGACGGCGACACCTCAATGTATGCTTACGACGCGATCAATCGGCTTGTGTCCGTAACCGATCCCCTCGGCCACTCGAGCGCAACGGCCTATGATCCGGTGGGGAATGTTCTTCAAACTACGGACCGCAACGGCAATTCAACCCTTTATATCTATGACGTCCTCAACCGGCGCATCAGCATGACGGATGCCTTGGGAGACACGACGCAATACCAGTATGATGCTGTGGAGAACCTTCTCCGCGTGATCGACGCCAACGGGCATGCCACCGATTATGGCTACGACGCGGACAATCGCCTCAGCGCCGAAACCTATGCGAACGGCGGCGCGCGGGCCTACACTTATGATGGCATGGGCAAGATCCTAACGCGGACTGACCAGTTGGGTCGGACCACGACATACTCGTATGACGACCTTTATTATTTGACTGAGCGCTCGTACCCTAGCAGCCTGTTGAAGAAAGGCGTTTTTTGAAGAAGCGCCCATTCCAGGCAAAAACTCCGGTTGTTTCATTCGCTACCCAACGCTGTAACCTGAAGCATATTCCGCCGTATGGTGAGATCTTTT